>Ga0208597_1000649_pt1 | contig 13694 bp, 6 predicted proteins | sample LakMenEpi05May12_FD_150673 | JGI IMG/M metagenome (GOLD analysis project Ga0208597, IMG submission 150673) | Freshwater microbial communities from Lake Mendota, WI - 05MAY2012 deep hole epilimnion (SPAdes) | ecosystem: Environmental > Aquatic > Freshwater > Lake > Epilimnion/Euphotic zone ...
CGCTCCGGCAACAAAATCACCGGTTTCAATTCCGTGCCCCAGACCGTATCAGCGCCCGTATCGAACAAGGTCTGAGGGCCGACACGAATTTTGTTATATGAATCCAATCGCTCACTGCGCGCGGATCCATCGACACGCAAGTAAACTCCTCGTCCCTTATAGGAAAGCGGCTCAACACGACCATCCACATCAACAATTGGCGCAACCAATATCGGCAAGCCACCATTGTCATCTGTGCTCAAACCTCGCACCAAGCTCTTTCCCTCGATTTTTTCCTCGACCCTTATATAGGCGAATCCACATTCGCCTTTTTGCAATATTTCCTCCCTTGGAAAAATCACGTCATCAGGCTTAGTAGAATATCGCTTATCGTATGCATAAAAAATTTCTTCGCTTTTCGTGTATCCACCAGCAATCAATTGACCTAGGTAATCATTCGAGTGAGGGCCACGAAACGCGTCGAGGTCCTCGTATTTTGCCTCCGTTTCATCATCGGGAAAATTACCGTAGTCATTTTCGAAATCCATCAACACCAAATAGATTTGTTTTGAATTAGAAATTGCCTGAGTCATTTCCATCTTCTTATGGGAACTTTTGATTGGTGGTATCGACATAAAAATGACGAAAACTAACAGAACGCAGATGAGGACTAAGGCAAAGGAATACTTCACCAGAAACTTGCGATCCGTTTCGCGGCGGAGATGCTCTTGTTCTTCCGCAGCAGCCACTGCGTCTTTTTCCTCCAGCATGTCTTGCTCTTCCATGTTTATAACTCTAGCAGTTCGAAGTTCCTTGCCAAGAATTTTCCCCGACTCTTAGATGGTAATCAATCGAATGCACCAAACAACGTAAGTGATCAGAATCAAAGATTCGACCAAGGCTTGCACCCCTTCACCTTATTGGACTGGGTGCCAGGTGGTTTTGCACTCGATGAAATCGCGAATGTGATAGAGACCTTGGGCCTTACTGGAATACCAGTCGCAGCGAACTTCGCTCGGGAGCAAAGTGGTGCGCTTGACACTGCTGGCCGCACCGCGCTGGAGCTCCGTGCACTCTGCCTGATTCGCGACAGCAGAAATGCCGCGCAGGTGATCGTGCGTGGCAAATGTGGGAATCAACTCCTTGCGCGCGCTGGTGAGAATGTTGATCACGCCGCCGGGAAGATCACTCGTGGCAAGCATTTCTCCTAACAGAATCGCGGGATACGGATGCTGATCCGATGCCATGGCGACCACGCTATTGCCGCTGGTGATGATCGGTAAAACGAGCGAAAGCAAGCCAAGCAAAGGAGCTTCCGAAGGGGCGATCACGCCGATCACACCCATGGGCTCAGTGACGGTGAAATTGAAATGCGCCGAGGCCACGGGATTAACGCTGCCGAGCAGAGCTTGGTATTTATCGGTCCAGCCGGCATAGTGCACGATGCGATCAATGCTGGCGGCGACTTCTTTTTCGGCATCGGATTTGCTAGTCCCATCGAGCGCGATGGCGGCAGCCATTTCCGCGCGCCGAGCCTCTAACATTTCTGCAAGGCGATACAAAATTTGCCCGCGATTGTATCCACTGCGCTTGGCCCAGCCCGCTCCAGCTTTGGCCGCAGCTTCTACGGCATTGCGCAGATCTTTCCGCGAGCACACAGGCATATTGGCAAAAAATGCGCCACTGTGATCATGCCATGCTGCGACTTTTCCGCTCTCGGAACGAATGAAGGCACCGCCGACGTAGCACTTAGGAGTTTTGGTAATGATCAAGCGTGACATGGTATGGAGATGATTGGCAACGCACGAGTGATAACAGAAAGTGCTCGGGGAATGAAGTTTTTAGTTTTGAAAATGGAATCGATCAGGAGAAACGTTTACTCTTCACTTTCATCAACGGTTTCATCGCGTTGGTAGATCGGGAGTTGGCGATAGGGCACGGTGAAGGCAAGGACCATGATGGAGGTGCCGTAGATGCGACCTGCTTCGCTGCTGTTCCAAGAACCATCGTCGTTTTGTTTTTTCAAATAGGTCTCATACATCCAGTTGGCGTATTCGCTCCAGTAGCGACCACCAATTTGGAAGGTTCCTTGGGCATTGTAGTAGTTGCCGTAAAATTCAAACTGATCGCCGGGGAGATCGCGGTAGGTCTTCATGACGTAATCGGCCGCGAGCACGGACTCGGGTTTGCCGTGTTGGCCACAAAGCTCTAAGCACAGCAAGCCCATGCCGGTGAGTGAGCGAGCATGATCTTCGTAGTCGGTGTAACCAAAGCAACCCTTCTTTTTATGCTGGTGGCGCTTGAGGTAATCGACGGCTTGTTGGATGGCCTCATCGGGGACGGCGGCACCATTCAGTTTGGCAGAGCGCAGCGCCATGAGCGCCCAACCACTGCATGAAGTATCGCTATCGCGCGAGCCGGGATGATAGCGCCAACCACCGCGATTGCGTTCATCTTTATTCACGGCTTGAGCACGGAGGATCAGTTGCAGGGCCAGTGGGAGACAAACGTTGATTTTTTTCTGCCGAGTGGGATCGCACATGCCGCTGACTTCAGAGAGAAACAGTGTCGCAATGTTGTGGGCATACATCGGACCACTGCCGGCGTGGCCTTTGTGAAAGAGTCCATCGGGCTTTTGATTTTTGAGAATGAAGTCGATGCAACGATTGATGGTATCGGCATACGGCCCTTCGGTAGGAAGATGTCCTTTCGACAAAAAGGTCATACCAACGAGCGCAGGAATGCCAGTGGATTCACCGAAGTTTTCGGGAAAAGAGCCATCGGGCTTTTGCACGCGCGAGAGGTAATCAAGCGCTTTTTCCACGGCGGGATCAACGCGGTCTTGCCACTCGGCAAACACAGGATCGAGTTCTTCCTGAGCGACGCAGGGCACGGGCGTCAAGGCGCAGGCAGCAAGAGAGATGAGCAGGAGAAAATGTTTCATGGCGATGGAGGTGATTTTTTCGAAGACATGCTCTGGAAGTAGCCTTTGACGAGTTCGCGGTATTCTTCAGGGATGGAGGAAGCGCCGCCAGCCCCGACGTCGGAGCGCAGGTTGGCTTGGATTTTCTCCCAATCGGCGGCACTGATGCCGAGCTTGGCGAGTTCAGGTGGCACACCGGGATCGGCATCTTGAGGTCGCTCGCCAGCGATGGGATCTTGACCAGGTTGTTGGCCAGGCTGCTGTGCGGGTTCGGGCTGGCCGGGTTGACCGGGACCTTGCGATGGCTGATTGCCTTGCATCTGCGAGCGTGCCGAACGGGCGGCCTGTTGCAATGCTTGTGCCGCTTGTTGGGCTTGTTGAGCTGCCTGCTGAGGCTCTGCATTTTCGCTGGCCTGAGAGGCTTGAGAAAATGCTTCGGCGAGGTCTTGTGCAGAGGCTTGGGCTTGCTGTTGTGGAGTCGGTTGTTGGGATGCTTGTTGTGCGGCTTTGCTCATCTCGGCAGCCGCTTGAGTGAGTGCCTCCGCACTGCGCTCGAAACTTTGCTGAGCTTGCTGGTGTTGCTGAGCGGCTTGATTTTGTTGATTTTTCCCTGCCTGTTCAGCGGCTTGCGATGCTTGGGCACTGCCTTGTTTGCCTTGTTGCTCGGCCTGCTGCATGGCACCCGATGGTTGAGCTTGGGGCAATGCCGCGATGTCTTGGGCCAGTTCTGCCGCGCGCTCCGCCTGTGCCTGTTGCAGTGATTCGAGGGCTTCAGCTTGATTGCCCTGAGCGAGAGCTTCCAGTGCCTCGGCGACATGTTCTTGTCGTTCGCTGAGTTTCTCAAGGGCCGCCGCTTGTTGTTCCGCTTGCGCTTGTTGTTGCGCCATTTCTTTTGCCTGATCGGCGGCTTGTGCAGGAGTGGCTTCATTCGCTTCGGAAGCACCTTGTTCACCATCAGCGGCAGCAGTTTCGTTCGCAGGCTCTGCTGCATTTTCCTCGGCTTGTTGCGCGGAATTTTGCGCTGCTTGTTCGGCAAGCTGTTGAGCTTGCTGGGCTGATTTTTCGAGCGATTGCTGTGCCGCGTTCGCAGACTCGGCAGCTTGTTCGTTCGATTGCTCATTGGCAGCCTCGGCGACTTTTTCCTGAGCTTGCTGCGTGGCGTTTGCGGCCTCGGGCAACTGATCGGCGAGCTCGCTGCGTTGCTCACGTGCTTGATCCAACTGCGAAGCGGTGTCTTGGGCGATCGCCTCCTGCTCACGAGCGAGCGCTTGCTGTATTGCTTGTTGCGATTGCTCGGAAAGTTGCTTCTCGGGTTGAGCGAGTTCTTGCGCTTGTTGCTGAAGTTGTTGTTGGGACTGAGCCTCCTGTTTGGCGCGCTCAGCGAGCTGTTGCGCTTGTTCGGCTTGCTGTTGCAGAGCTTCCGCCATCGCTTGTGGTTGCTCGGCGAGCTCTTGGCGAATTTGCTCCTTGAGTTGATCTTGCTGCTGCTGCCACTGTTGTTGTTTTTGCTGCTGTTGCTGCGCTTCTTGCGGTTTCTCGCTTGAAGACTCAGGTGATTGTTGGGCGAGTTGCTGTGCTTGACGTGCGACTTCTTGTTGACGCTGAGCGAGCTCTTGAAGCTGAACGAGGTCTTGAATTTTCTCGTTGTCCTTTTGCATTTCCTGCTTCACTTGCTCCAGTTTTTTGATCGATTCTTCGGCTCCATCGCGAGCTTGCTGCAATTTTTGCATACGCTGATCGGCATCATCTTGCAACGGTGCATTTTCCATGTTCTCGCGACTTTGTTGCATTTTTTCGGCGGCTTGCTTGAGCTCACTTGCAAGCGACGCGTGAACACTTTCCTGCATGTCTTGCGCCAGCTCGTTGATTTTTTCCTGCGCATTGGCTAGTTTCTCTGCGGCTTCGGTTAGATTTTTTTCGGCATTTTCCGATAGCTTCGCCTGCTTAACTTCTTCCTTGTGCCAGTCCATGCGTTCGCGTGCTTGACGCACTTCTTGAATGGCTTTGTCGATTTCTTGCATCGCGCCCTCATGCTGTTGTCGCAACTCCTGACGCACCAACGACTCAGCATTTTCATCAATACGGATTTGCACCCATTCGGAATACCCAATGCCGGGGCCAGAGCGCTCGCTTGGTTTCGCATCTTGCGCTTTAACACGAAGGCGAAATTCGCGCGCACCACCCATGCGGGTCATCAAATCACCCACAGAAAGCTCGCAGCCACCACGATAGCGCGGGGGCTTGGAACCATCGACCAGCGGTGGCAAATTTTGCCCCAAGGCGAGAGTTTTTTCTTTGCCATCATTGAGCTCGATGGCATTGCGAACTAGGGAAAAGTCTTCGGTGATTTCGTAGCGGAGCTCAAGGATTTCATCCATGCGGAGCTTGAGTTCTTTTTGCAAGGGGCTGAGCAAAACCACCTGAGGCGGAAGATCCTCGCGTATATCGATGACAACATGATGGAGGTCAAAATCACGACCAAGTCGGTGCTTTCCCCGAATGATCAATTCATGCAAGCCGGGCTCTTCCATGGTCCATTGACAGTCCAGTTGGCTGATGCCTGATGCCGTGGTAATGGTCGCATCAGCTAAGACTTTTTCTTGAGAAATAATCTGCACGGCTTCGATGGCAGTATTCGTTTGACTGAGCAATCGGAAGCGAGAACCGCTGACGGCACTGTGTTGCTCGGAGAGAGGTTCATTGAGGGCGATCAAGCCCAAGTACTCGGGCGGAGTGATTTCAAGGCGTGCATCCACCAATGTAGGAACCGGCCAAACAGTTACACTGTAGGCATCGCTTTCGGCGCGACCAGCTCGTAGCTTGTAGCGGAAACTTTTACTCACAGGATTGAGCTCATAAAGAAACTCATTGCCTTGACGCGTGAGGATTTCTTGCGAGCGTTGACCATTTTCCCACTCCGTGATCAACGCCATGGATGACTCCTCGCCGCTGTAGCCAACGGTGAGCGAAAAACGATCGCCTTCGAGAAGTTCGATCGAACCGGGTTGGATCGTGAACGATGCTGCACCCGCATTTCCTAACGAAGAAAAGGGTGCAACGGCACGCACAATCAAGCGCGTGGACTGCTTAGGCCAAATCGCAATCAAGGCGAACAACACACAAACCAAGGCGAGAGCGGGACGCACCCATTTGCGCGTGGTGCTGACCGATCTCACTTCCGCACGTGTATCCACAGCCACCGCATCATTGCTGGCAGCTTGACGCAATTCATCTAACAAGCCTGCTGAGACACCAGCTGGCTGTCCTTCCAACTCCAGTGCTGTGCTGATGCGTTCCTGCATTTCTGGATGGCGATGCTCGACCCAACGCGCAAGTTGCACCGCTCCAATCGTACGCATCACCGGAGCAAAACCGCGGCGTGCTGATACAAAAACTACGGCCAACCATGCAGCGAACATCGACCATCGCAGCCACAGCGGCAAGGGCGAGAAAAACCAATCGAGCGCCATCATTACCAGCAGCCCAAGCAACGCGGTGGTCAATACTATCGCACAAGCACGAGTCCACTGCGTGCGGCGAATCTGCTTTTTCAATCGGCCAAGCGTTTCATGAACTGAGGCCAGTTTGTTGTTGTCGTTCATCATCGTATGCCATCGTTAGGGAAGACCACCAGCACGGCGCATCATCCATTCTATCGTCAAAACCAGTGCCAGCAAAGCCAACACGCCTATATGATCCCAAAGAGAAATTTCGCGCAGCTCCTGCTTCTCCGCTTTATTGCGAAGGAAAAGTTTAGGCAACTCCGCTGCTTGATCCAAGCGAGAAACCTTGCCGCCAGACAAACTCGCAATGGTTTCTAACAAGGGCAAATGCAGGGTTGTCTCCGCCATTTCCACTGGACCGCGCGAGCCCACCACACGAATGCTCGTGCCGACCTCTGACAAACCATCCGCTGCGCGCGCTGCATCGACAGCCTCACCGCGAAGTCGGATCTCGTAACGCCCCGCATGATCTCGCGGTGCAAATGTCGCTTCATACAGTCCGTTCGAATCCGCCACGGCCTGCAACGCGATGGTATCCACCACCGCTCCATCCTTCAGCAACTCCGCTTGCATTTCCGCATTCTCTACGGGGGCCATTTTATCATCGCGCAGGCGAGCCGTTACTTTCACCGAATCATCCGGTGTGTATGTCAATTGATCCGTACCCAAGCGCACTTGCTGAGCACCAGCGCGCAAGGTCGGCCCTGCACCCCAACGCACCAAATTGCCCCAAAATCGATGATGAAATACATCACCAGCTCCCTCGCGCAAACGCCATGTGCGATCGGTCAATAGCAATGCCACTTTGCCCTTGCCCGTCTGGCGCGTCACCAACAATGCCGACTCTGCTTGACGTTGTTTGCGCAGGGAAAGATCAGCTAGAGCATCTGTTAGATCAGCACCGCTGGCCGCAGCACGAGCTTGCTCTTTGGGAGCCTCGGCCAACAAAACATCTGCGCCTTCTTTCACGGACTTGATCGGATGCCGCCACGCCAAGGTCGGAAATCCTGCCCACACCTGCTCATTGCTGCGCTCGCCGGTGGCTTGCTGCGTGACGGCATGGGATGCTCCTTCGGGAGTCAACATCCAACGAAATTCCCGCGCATCCGTTTGAAAATATTCGCGATTTCCCCACTCCATTTCCGCTGGCACCAGGGCCCGCGCTTCCTCAGCAACCAAGGCATGCGGCATCGATCGTGGCCCCGCAATCATCACCAGCAACGCAGCACGCTCATTCACACAGCGCGAAATGATTTGCCACGTCGCGGCATCGATCGCTTCTGCTTCCACGTCGCCTAAAATGATCACATCAAACTTCTGCCACTCCGCCTCCGTTTCCGGCAATCGAGTCGCTTGTGCTTCGCCAAAGGCACGACCTGCCGAAGCCGAAACTGAGGGTATGCTCTGGCCTGCGATTTCATCAGGATGCAGCAACACGTATTGCAAATGCACTGATTTATCACGACCATAAAACAGGTTGCGCAAATAGCGAAATTCCCAACGCGGATAGCTATCGACGACTAACACATTGGTGCGTGCATCGGTGATCGATGTCTCAAACTGCCATGCATTGTTATCGGAAAATTTCTCACCTTCCAGCGCAGCAATGCGGATCTGGTAATCGCCCACTCCATCCTCTTCGGGCAAATGCACAAAGCGCATGTCTTCGCGATGATGCTCCTGGGGAATCGTTAGTTCACGCTCTTCCAAGACTTTCTCTCCACGCAGTAATTCCACCTTTGCTTTTTTGCCTTTGTAGCCATCGAACTTCACCTTCGCCGCAATCCGCATGCGATCGCCCAAATGCATCGCCTCCGGTGCCTCCACCGATATCACAGCAGCATCCATCGGCGGCTTCTCACTGCCCACAGCTAGCACACCGACCGGAGCATCCAGAATCCCAAATCTCCGCGCCACATCTTCGACACGCTCAGGGCGATTGTGACGACCATCACTCACCAAAACTACGCCTGCCAATTCATCAGGTGGCACTTCTTCTAACACATGCGAAAGTGCTGCCGCAAGATCAGTCGCATCGGCCCAACCATCCGCCGAGGCACCCGAGTCAGCACGCACACTGCGCGCTGCACGAATCGTCCGCACCTTCATGGTCTCGGATAATGTCTCGATCACCTTGGCATCCGCCAGTGATTTTTCGGCAAGTGCCTCACGCGTCTGCTCAGTTCCTTCATCTTGCAACTGCATCGAGGCGGACTGATCCATCACCACGATCACCTGACGATCCGGATGATGGGTGATTTTCTGAATCCACGTTGGCTCTAACAAAATCCACAACAAAATCGCCAACGCCAGCAAGCGCAAGCCTAACAAAATTCTTCCTCGTTTGACCGTCACCGCACCGCGCTCATAACGATAGAGCCAAACAATCGCCTCAGCCACTACCGCCGTCACCAGCGCTGGACACCACAAGGGCCAATTCGGGGAAATTCGCAGCACTTTTGCCAACAAAAACAACAAGCCCCACAGTGCCAAAAACACCACTACACCGCGCACCAATGCCTTCATCGCAGACCTCCTCTCCATATCGTATCATCGCCAAATTCCACCCGCACCTCTTCACCCGCTCGGCGCGACTTCGACACCCAACGCGCAAGCACACATTCTAACACAAAAAATGCCGCCGCCGCCAATGCCAACCAGCGCGCAATCTCACGACCAAAACCTTTGCCTTGCAATACCGCCAACACATCGGCCGTCGATTGGGGCCACAGCAGATCAACATGGCTTGCCATCAAGGCCTTGTCATCTTCATTCATCGACGTAAAAACACTCTCTTCAGGATCTCGCAGCACGGCCACAGGCACTACTTCGCCTTTTTTCACTCCGCTCAATTCTTCTAACAATTCATCGGCATGCACTTGATAAATGCCAGGCATCGCCGAGCCCTCAATCTTCAGTTCGCGACCGCGCCGACCCGCCAAAATCGTTGCCTCTCTCGGCAGTCCACGAGGATCTACAACGCGCATTGGCTCACGTTCTTCCACTTCGGGAATCCATGCCATGCGCGGAATCAACTCACGCTTGCCACCCGGCGTTTTCCAATACAATCGCACATAAGCCGCGCCCCATTCCTGCTCGTAGCGCAACTCTACGGGCACACCTTTTCCGGCTTCCAGCGCCACGCGACCAAGCTCATGATCTTCCGCATCTGCTTGCCACACCGGACCATCGCCCACATTCATGCGCAGCGATTCATTGACCTCTGCTTCGAATTCATAATCACCCGTCATCGGCGGCACCAAGGTCGCTTTCCACGTCACGATGTATTGATCACGTGGCACATTTTTTCCGGGCGATTGATTGGTCCAGTCAAAGTCCACCGTCGCATCGGTACGCTGCAACAAGACTTTGCTATTTTTTTCATTACTACGTTCATAGTAGCCCGTCAATCCACCACCCGCTTGGTCCAGTGCCACGCTAGGACTCCATAGCGACGCCACATTCCAGTTCATGCCACCACCCGCGGCCCAGCTCACCCACTCGTGAATGAAGGGCAAAAACGATTGTCGCGCGGGAAAATTTCCTGCTCTCGCGTCAAAGGCACAGGTGCTCAGCATCACCCGACCACTTCCATACAGTCGAGTCGCAAGAAAGGCATCACCATTGCCAAAAGCCGCAGCCAGCACGCCGTGCTCGCGCGTTTCACCTACAGCACGCCAACGCTTGACCACCGCATCGGCCAGATCACTGCGCTTTTGAAACAAGGCCATCGATTCGTGCACAAAGGTCGCAGGCGCAGGCGATACCCCTTTGACATCGATTTTTTCCTCACCCAATTCCATCGGCAGCAGCGGCCCATCCAAGCTGCTCCATGGATTGTAAAACCCCGGTTCGCTCCGTGGCCCCGCAATGACGATCAAGCCGGCACCACTCTGCACCCGCGCCGCGATCAATGCCGCCAAACGCTCGGGCAAGCGCGGCACATCGGCTAACACAATCACCCGTGCTTGTTCTAAATCCTCCGACTTCACCTGCGCCGCTGGCACCACACGCGGATCCATCAGATACCGCTCGCCCGCCGTTTTCCCTTGCAGAACCGCCGCACTAGGAGCCAAGGCCAAAGCGGTGTAGCCTGATGCACGATCAAAAAACGAGCCCGAAGGATTGCCGTCGATCAACAACACCGGCAGTTGCTCCTGCACGTTCATCACCATCTCCCATCGATTGTCCACCGCGAGATCATCCGTCGCCTCCACGCTTGCACTGACCACATGTGGGCCGACTTTTCCAAAGCGATGCCGCAGCTCGACCCAGGTGCTTTGTCCTGGCATCAAGAGTCCCACCGCCGCCGTGCCGACTTTTTTCTGATCGACCAAAAACGTCACCGCTCCCGGCGTCACCACATTCACTCCGGTATTGATCACCTCGGCGCGCAAGGTCACATCGCGATCCGTTCCGACTACCGTGCGCGATGTCGCAAAGGACCGTAATGCCACATTCACCAAGGCATTCGGCTCGCCGAAATTCCGCACCAACAACTTCGGCTGCGTCGGCAGACCATCCCAGGCCTTGTCCAAGCGATCCCATGCATCCGGTTCATCCAGCCGCCAACCACTGCGTTGCGAGTCGGTGAAAACAATCATCTCCTTGGTCGCATTCGTGCCCTGCGCGAGTGCCAACGTTGCCACACCCAGCGCCTCATGCGCACGAAACGAGCCACCCATCGACGTGAGTCCATCAAGCACTCCGAGCACATCCGCGCGATGCGTCAACGGCGATGCTGTCATCGCTTGGGGTGAAGGTCCACCCAGCACCACCAAAAACGCCGTGCCGCGCGGCGCTTCACTGACGACGAATTTTGCCTCCTCGATCGCCAATTGAAACACCGTCTTGCCACCGCGCATCAACTCCATCGACGCCGATGCATCGATCACCAAGGCCACATCGCGACGCCCACTGGCTTCGAATCGACGCAGGTTGAAAATTTTCTCCCAATAGCCTAACGAAAGCGCCACCAGGCACAAGAAAACGGCAAGACCTCGTGTCAACCAGCGCGCACGCTTGCCACTGAGCACAAACGAGGCACCGGCGAGGGCCACTCCTAATAAAGCCGCAGGCAACACAAACATCCATGGCACCTGCGAATCAGGCGTCAAAAAGGGCCGCGCAATCGCTAAAGCCACCAAGGCGAGCAGCAAACACCGCGCCGCCATCAACAACAAGTCCTCCCACTCCATGCGCCGCCTGCGCACCGAAATCGTATCCATCAAGAAGCGCATCGCGCCCCAGTCCATCGGCTTCGCCGCCTGCCTACGCATCAAGTGAATGATGATCGGGATCGACACCGCCACCAAGCCCCACAACATCCATGGATGAAAAAACAACATCTACTTCCTCCCTCCCAAATAGCGCAACAAGGTATCGCGCAATGGCGTTTTTGTATTCACCGGCACATAGTCCGCCCGCATTTTTCCACAAGCCCCATCGATCCGTTTCACAAAGTTGCGGACCTTTTCCAAATATGCGGCACGCACCGCCTGCGGATCGATGCGTAGCATTTCAGCCACACCTTCGAGATCGCGAAAACGCTGAAACTTTTTGAATGGAAACGTCAACTCCTCCTCGGCGAGCAGATGAAACAACACCAACTCATGCTGACGGTAGTCGAAGTGATGCAGCGCCTCGATGATCTTATCGGGATCATCAAACAAATCACTGATCACCACCACCAAGCCCCGTTTCGGGATTCGCTCCGCCACCCGATGCAACACCGCACCGCAATCCGTATCCTTGCCCGCCTTCGTCTCATGGAGCTCTTGCAAAATCCGCCGCACCTGACTGGGCCTGCTGCCCGCGCGCACAAAACTCCGCACCTCTTGATCAAAGGTCGTCAAGCCCACGGCGTCGCCTTGCTTGATGAACAAGTACGAAAGCGCTGCTGCCAAATGTTTCGCGTAAGCCAGTTTCGAGAGCGGCACTCCATCGACCTGCGCCGCCTCATCGCCCGTGTACTCCATCGAACCCGAGACATCCACCACCAACATCGTCCGCAAGTTGGTCTCCTCGATGTATTGCTTGATCACATGACGATCGCTTTTCGCCATCACCTTCCAGTCGAGATTCTTCGGATCATCGCCCGGCGCATACTCGCGATGCTCCGCAAACTCCACCGAGAACCCCTTGTCCGGCGAACTATGCCGACCGCTGAGAGTCCCCTGCATCCGCTTCCGCGCATACCATTCTAGGCGCCGCATCACCCCCATCGTCTCCTCCGGCAAAAGCTTCATGCAATCCGGCAATTTCAGGGCATGTTGAGGTGAATCCATCGGATAAAAATACGCAATCTCCCCCATACGTCAGCAAGCAGCCTTTCTTATCAAGTCATCTACGAGAAAATTTGCGGCTTTATCAAAGCATCGTAGCAATGCAAACCCGACCGTTTCTACCTCATCGCTAAGCAATCATTCAGAAATAAGCGCAAAAAAACCATTCGGCGGCGTTATCACTTTGTGAAAAAAATACTGATCCTTTTGTCATGCATCGCCCATTGCCATGCCCAGTCCATTCCAGCCACTCCCGTCAAACCGGCAACACCCGCAGCGCAAGAAAAGACCGAAGCACCTGCCATCACTCTATTACCAGGCTCAGAGGTTGACATCAAGCCCATTCTAGCAGCCAAGAGCATTCAAGGAAAAATCGCTGAAAACTGGGAACCTGGCAAACTCTACCTCCTCGAATGCTGGGCCACATGGTGCGGACCATGCATCGCTGCCATTCCGCACGTGAATGAACTCCACGTAAAATACCGCGACAAAGGTCTGCGCGTGATCGGCATGAATGTTTGGGAAGATGGCGAAGAAAAAGTTGCCGCATTCGTGAAGAAAAAAGGCAAGGGCATGAGCTACCCCGTGGTGTATGTGGGCAAAGGCGGTGCTTTTGAAACCGAATGGCTTAAGGCGGCAGGCGTAACGGGCATTCCCACGGCTTTTCTGGTGCGCGATGGAAAATTTCTGCTCAAAACACATCCCTCACAACTCACCGATGAAGTGATTCAGAGCGCCCTCGAGGGTGATGAAGGAATCAAAAAACTCAGTGAAGCGGTCACCGCAATGGAAAAAAAACGCTCCGCCATGATGGCGAACTCGCGCGCGTTCTATCAGGCGATGACAGCCAACAACGTCGAGGAAATGAACAAACATCTCGAAGAAGCCAAAGCCCTCGGACTGCCCGAACAACAAATCCAGAGCATGGTGCTGCGCATGGCCATCACGCAAAAAGATTGGGCATCGATCCAAAAACACCTTGATGCCGCCACGGAAAAACCGATG
>Ga0208597_1000650_pt1 | contig 13693 bp, 16 predicted proteins | sample LakMenEpi05May12_FD_150673 | JGI IMG/M metagenome (GOLD analysis project Ga0208597, IMG submission 150673) | Freshwater microbial communities from Lake Mendota, WI - 05MAY2012 deep hole epilimnion (SPAdes) | ecosystem: Environmental > Aquatic > Freshwater > Lake > Epilimnion/Euphotic zone ...
TTTCACATTGGAAGATTATCAATCACATCCTTCTATTAAAGCCCCTGTAGCGGTATAAAATTTAGCATTATGAATATTACCTTAGTGGTTGCTGCTTCTGACAATAATGTGATTGGAAAAGATAATCAATTGCTTTGGCACTTGCCTAAGGATATGCGCTTTTTTAAAAATACAACCTGGGGCTTACCCATCGTCATGGGGCGAAAAACTTTTGAGTCTTTGGGAAATAAGGTATTGCCTGGGCGATTAAATTTAATTTTATCGAATCAAAAAAATATTAAAACCAATGGAGCTACATTGGTTCATTCTTTGCAGGAAGCTATAAATATTGCGGTACAACAGGATTATAAACAATTAATGGTTATTGGCGGCGGTCAAATTTATGAACTTGCTATGCCGTTAGCGAAAACGATTATGCTAACTAGGGTGCATACCACCATTGAAGGAGATGCTTTTTTCCCAACTTTGAACAATGAATGGGAAAAGACGGATTCCACTTTTTACAATAGTGACGAGAAGCATTCTTTTTCGTTCGATATTGAATGTTGGCAAAGAAAATAAAATATGCATTCAAACGCTCAGCTCGCTTTTAAATTTATTAAGTATTATTTTACCGCCTCCAACGGCAAAGGACATGGCATACATTCCCCTTTTGTTTACGATTTTGTCACCAAAGTTTTAAACAAAAAAAATACGCCCGAAAATATTGCAGCCATTGAGGCGCGACGAAAGTCACTAGAAGCGAATACATCCGTGATTGAAGTGCTAGACAGAGGTGCAGGTTCAAGACAATCTGAATTTAAAAAAAGATCCATTCGTGAAATCGCAAAATCAGCACTAAAGCAAAAAAAAATAAGCCAATTATTATATCGGATGGGGATTTATTTTAATCCCGCTAATATTTTAGAAATGGGTACTTCCTTTGGCATTACATCAAGTTATTTAGCAATGTCCATGCCCCATCAAACCTTGGTCACCATGGAAGGAGCGCCTGCGATAGCCCAAGAAGCGCATGCGACCTTTGATTTATTACGTTTAAAAAATATAGAAATTGTGGAAGGTGATTTTACCACAAGCCTGCCGGTATATTTAAATTCAATTTCAAATGTAGGTATGGTGTATATTGATGGCAATCATCGCTACGCAGCTACAATGGAATATTTTAAACTTTTATTAAGTAAAGTAAACGAACAGTCTATTTTAATTTTTGATGACATATATTGGAGTAGTGAAATGGAGCAGGCATGGGATGAAATCAAAAAACATGAGGCAGTTACTTTAACGATTGATTTATTTTATATAGGGATTGTGTTTTTTAGAAAAGAAAGTAAACAAAAGCAACATTTCACAATTCGATATTAATTTTAAATATATTATACTTGTTACCTAAACCATTTTTAGATTCATTAGAGGGCTTGCCAGGGTTTGAAAAAAACGCTTTTGAGCATGTCCACGCCCAAGGGGAACAAATTACGTCGGTTAGGTTAAATAAGTATAAACAGTTCGATTTATATACACATTCTTTTTTAAATCATACTACACCAGTTTCTTGGTGTGCTCAAGGGGTTTATTTGAACGAGCGTCCGCTATTTGTTTTGGATCCCTTATGGCATGCGGGAGCTTACTATGTTCAGGAGGCTAGTAGTATGTTTATACAATATTTGTTAGATCATTTAAATTTGGATACAACATCCGTGGTGCTAGATTTATGTGCAGCGCCTGGTGGAAAAAGTACGCTATTGGCAAACTGGTTTAACAATGGATTGGTCGTTGCCAATGAAACGATCAAAGGGCGTAATGCCATCTTGGTGGAAAATATTACAAAATGGGGTGCGGATAATATGATTGTCACGCAGAATGACCCTGGGCATTTTAAAGCCTTACCTAATTTCTTTGATTTAGTAATGATTGATGCGCCATGCAGTGGCAGTGGCTTATTTCGAAAAGATATATCTGCAATTTCAGAATGGAGTTTGGATAATGTGCAACATTGTAGTTTAAGACAAGAACGCATCATTGAAGAGTCCTTGGATACTTTAAAAGAAGGGGGTTATTTGATTTATTCAACTTGTTCTTATTCATTTGAAGAAGATGAAAAAATAATGGATCAAATTATAAATTTACCAGGAATGGTGAATATTAAAATTCCAGTGCCCCCATCATGGAATATTATTTCCTGTGAAAGTCCCGAACATCAATGTCAAGGATTTAGATTTTATCCAGATAAAATAAAAGGGGAAGGTTTTTTTATTTCCGTTTTTAAAAAAGAAGGAGCATTTCAAAAGACGAGTACTTCAGATTCATTTAAATTTACCCCCTTATCAAAGAATGAATTATCTGTCGCAAAATCATTTTTTGAATTACCTGCAACGCATCAATACTTATCACATCAAAATAGCATGATTGCAATTCCGAATTTATTTGAACCGGCTATTTTGTCCATTTTGAGTAACTTATATGTAAAAAAATTGGGTTTAGACTTGGGTGCCATTAAAGGGAAGGACTTTATTCCTTCTCATGCGTTGGCAATGAGTTATTGGTCCAATTTGCCTTATCAAACACTCGAAGTAGGTGCCGAAACAGCACTCAATTACCTAAGACGCGCGGAGGTACAATTAGATGGAAATGTGGGTTGGCATTTGATCAAGTACCAAAGTATCGCACTTGGATGGGCCAAATTGTTGCCCAATAGAGCGAATAATTACTATCCAAATGAATGGAGAATATTGAATTACTAGTACTTACATATATTATTAATATTGTATACTAATTTTTAGCCTTTTCTTTGCACTTGATTTTTGTACCTTTACGGTATGTTTAAATCTGGCGTTTTACTGTTATTGTTATTCTTAAGTGCTTTTGCGCCTGGGTATAGTAATGCCCCTTCGCAAGTAAAAACAGCCAAAAAACAGGTACCCCAAAAAAAATCGGCCACAATAAGTAAAAAAGTAACTCCAAAAAAGGGAGCGGTCACTGTTGCAAAAAAACCATTAACCACTGTTACAAAGAAAGCAGCAGTTACTGTGGCAAAAAAGGGCAGTAGTGTAAAAACGGCAACCGCAAAAAATAAAATCAGTCCCAAAAAATCAATTCGAAAAAAAACGAGTTATAAAAAAGGAAGTGTAAAACGAAAATCTCGTTACCGTTCAAAGTATATGGCGGTTAAAAAAGTGGATACAGTTCGTCAAAACACTTTACAGGTAATTTCTTTAAATAAAGAAAAAGCAAGATTAAAAGATAGTTTACAGAATGCATTCATAAGTCATCAAGGGGAAGGGGTCAATACAACAAAAGTGGACGAAGGTTATTTTGCAACTTTATTTTCAGATCAAAAAAAATCTGCCTCTTTTCAAACATTAGATGGCACTGCTTCTGTATTTAAAAGTATCAGTGGATGGCAGGATAAAAAGTTTTATATATTGACCAATGAAATCCCCATTGGGACGATTGTAAAAATTACCACTGCCGACTTCAAAACCATTTGTGCAAAAGTGATTAACGCGCTTCCGGATGTAAGCAATTCAATTCAATATCGACTGAGTGATGCTGCTGCTGCAATTTTAGGCATCACCAATAAAACTTTTCAAATTACTGTCACTTATTAATTCAATTTTATGAAATGTAAATTATTTGTATCCCTTGTGTTTATGGGATTTGTTTTAATAAGTTGTGGGCAGTCTAACACAAATGGGGCGCAACCAGTAGCGTCAAGTGCGAGTAATGGCGAAACAATTCCTGCTGCTACATTCAAGCAAGCGATTGCATCACAAAGCGTTCAGGTATTAGATGTTCGCACTGCGAATGAATTTAATGGCGGTCATATTTCCCATGCATTACAAGCGAACTGGATGGATAAAACTGAATTTGCAGATCGAACCCAACATTTGGATAAAAACCAACCTATTTATATTTATTGTCAAGCGGGTGGTCGGAGTGCCTCTGCGCAAGCTTTTCTAATTGAAAAAGGATATAAGGTAATCAATTTGGAAGGGGGAATGAGTAACTGGAAAATGAATGGATTCCCTGTGGATGGTGGAGGGAATATTCCTCAAATGCGTATGTCAGATATGGAGAAAGTAATTGCAACGAACAAAATTGTTTTGGTGGATATTGGCGCTGATTGGTGTCCACCATGTCGAAAAATGTTGCCAGTTTTGGCGGAATTAAAAAAACAACCAGCAAATCCCTTTTATTTTTTAGCAGTGGATGGCGGTAATGATATTGAGGTGATGAAAGCATTGCATTCCGAAGGGCTTCCTACTTTTATTATTTTTAAAGATGGGAAAGAAACTTGGAGACATCAAGGTATTGTATCACTGGAAGATTTAAATAATGCTTTGAAATAAATTGACTTACAATACATGGCGCTAAGGCAGGTTTAGCACTTTATTATTTTCTTGTTAAGTAGGTTTTCGATAGCCTCTTAAAAAATCAATAATTGGCATGCGCTTTTTGCCTTCCCATTGGATATCCGCCAGACCAATATAGCCATCCTTACATGCAATTTTTGCAAAAGTTTTTCCATCTGTTATAAAACTACCCGGAGCTTCGGTTGGAGTTGCGTCAATCACTTGTGTTAAAAAAAGTTTTATAATCTTCCCCTCAATCTTGGTAATAGCGCCAGGGAAAGGAGCCAATCCTCTAATTAAATTATGTATGGAGGTGCATGGTTGATGCCAATTTATTTCACAATCCTTGGTGAAAATTTTTGGTGCATGTTGGAGTGTATCATTTCCAATTACTTGTTCCTGTGGTACTGCTTTAATGCTGTTGTCAAATAAACCATGTAATGTTTTTACTAATAATTGTGCGCCCACTTCCATCATGGTGTCATGTATTTCGCCAGCGGTATTATTAGCAGCAATAGGAATACGCTCCTGTAATAATATGGCACCTGTGTCAATGGCATGTTGTAATTGAAAGGTGGTGACGCCTGTTTCTTTTTCACCATTGATAATGGCCCAATTGATAGGCGCAGCACCTCGGTATTGTGGCAATAATGAGCCATGTACATTTAAGGTTCCCATCGGCGGGAAGGACCAAATTTGCTCAGGTAACATTCTAAATGCAACGACTACTTGCAGGTCCGGTTTCCATTGTTTTAATGCATCAAAAAACTCGGGAGATTTTAATTTTTCAGGTTGCAAAACTGGTAGGTCATTAGCTAGGGCAAATTGTTTAACCGCGCTTTGTTGTAGCTGCATGCCCCTGCCTGCCGGTTTATCCGGTGCAGTAACAACACCCACCACATTCATTTTTGCTTGCAATAATGCGTTTAAAGAAGCAACCGCGAATGCCGGGGTCCCCATAAAAACAATCCTTGGTTTATTGTCCATGGGGCAAAGTTAGTTTATCTGTCATAATTATGTACTTTTGCGCTTTGCACCTTAGGTGCTTTATTAAAAATAAAACAATATGCAACAAGTAAAAAATGGGGATACCATTCAAGTGCATTATCACGGTACATTGACTAGTGGTGAAACATTTGATTCCTCAACAGGTAGGGCCCCTTTAGAATTTGAAGTAGGCACAGGTATGGTAATTCCAGGATTTGATAGCGGCGTGCTTGGAATGACAGTAGGTGAGAAAAAAACGATACAAATCCCATTTGCGGAGGCGTATGGTCCAAAACTACCTGAAATGATTGTTGAATTCCCTAAAACACAGTTTCCTGCCGATTTAAATCCAACCATTGGAATGGCTTTAACTATGAATAATGGTCAAGGGCAACAATTTCAAGTAACAGTGGTGGAGGTGAAGGAAGAAGTAGTCGTATTAGATGCGAATCATTCTTTGGCAGGACAGGATTTAACCTTTGCTTTAGAATTAGTGAGTATTGATACTCCTTCTAAAATAATTATGCCTTAGTTTCATAAGATATTTTTTGAAAGGCTTTCTTGTTTTCATTCATCAATGCGAACAGAAAGCCTTTTTTTATTGCTTAATTCAAATTATCTTCAAGCTTCATTTTGGTAAATAAAATAGTTTAAAAATTTAATTATGTCATTTGATCAGTTACCTATTGCGGAACGATTTATGCGTTATGTTCAAATTGATACGCAGAGTGATCCCGATAGCACCAAATTTCCATCAACGGACAAGCAACTTAATTTAGCCAAACTATTGGTGGAAGAATTGAAGGGTATGGGCATTATGCATGTGGAGTTGGATGCATATGGTTATGTGATGGCCACAATTCCTTCCAATAAAGAGGAGCAAAAACCGGTTTTGTGTTTTTGTGCACATATGGATACCGCGCCCGATTGCAGTGGCACTGATGTGAAACCCATTTTACATAAAAATTATAATGGGCAACCATTAGTACTGCCTGATGATCATTCACAAGTAATTTCAATAGAAGCCTATCCTTATTTGAAAAATTTTATTGGTAAAGATATTATCACAGCATCTGGAAATACTTTGTTAGGTGCAGATGATAAAGCGGGCGTTGCGATCATTATGTCCTTTGCACAATATTTAATGCATCATCCAGAAATTTTACATGGCACTATTAAAATATTATTTACACCCGATGAGGAAGTGGGTAGAGGTACTGATTTTTTGGACTTGAAAAAATTGGGTGCCGACTTTGCATACACTTTAGATGGAGGTGAATTAGGTTGTTTTGAAATGGAAACTTTTAGTGCTGATTATTTAACGATGGATATTCAAGGGGTTATTGCTCATCCGGGTTCTGCGAAAGGGGTGATGCAAAATGCCATCAAAATAGCAGGTGAAATTATAGCTGCATTACCTAAACAGGAATGGAGTCCAGAACATACCGAGCAAAGGCAAGGCTTTGTGCATCCGAATCATATTTCAGGAGGGGCTGAAAAAGCAAGATTGGAATTTTTAATTCGGGATCATGATACGCAGCAACTAAAAGAACATATCCTTAAATTAAAATCGATTGCCGACCATGTTTTATTGCAAAATCCTGATTTTTCTAAATCCCATATTACTTATACTATTAAGGAGCAATACAGAAATATGCGCGAGGTGATTGACCTTCATCCCATTTTAGTGGACAACGCATTGGCTGCTTATAAAAAAGCAGGTATTTTGCCTATAGTGGAACCTATTCGAGGGGGCACTGATGGCAGTAGGTTAAGTTTTTTAGGGCTTCCTGCACCCAATATATTTACTGGTATGCAGGCGATACATAGTAAACATGAGTGGATTGGTGTATCTGATATGCAAAAGTCGGTGGAAGTGCTTGTTAATTTGGTGGAAATATTTTAACAAATTGATAGTTATTCACATGCACCCTTTTTCAAATAAAACCTTTTAACTTTAAAAAATAAATTGAACACCATGCTATTCTTGTTACAAGTTGCAGAAAATAAAATATCCTTATTCAGCTTATTGCAAAAAGGGGGATACATCATGTATCCATTATATCTTTTATTAGTGATTGCGATATATGTTTTTTTTGAGCGTATGATTGCTATAAAAAAAGCAGGAACCATTGATCCTAAGTTCATGCTTATTATTCGTGATAATATTATTTCAGGAAATTTAGGTGCTGCTAAAACATTGGCAAAGAATACAGATAATCCTGTGGCTAAAATGATTGAAAAAGGAATCATGAGAATTGGTAAGCCATTAGATGCTATTGAAAAGAGTATGGAAAATGTAGGGAAGCTTGAAATGTATTCCATGGAACGAAACTTAAATGTATTATCATTGGTGGCAGGTATTGCGCCTATGTTTGGTTTTTTAGGAACGATTATAGGTATGGTACAATTATTTTATGGTATTGCATCTACTGGTGAGTATACTTTAAATACGATTGCGGGAGGTATTTATACCAAAATGATCACCTCTGCTACAGGTTTAATTATTGGTCTGATTGCTTATGTAGGGCATAACTATTTAACCACACAAATTGACAAAACGGCCAATAAAATGGAAACTGCCAGTGCTGATTTTTTAGATATGTTACAAGAGCCTACAAATTCTTAATCTATTATTTATGAATTTAAAACCTAGATTAAGACATTCGCCTGAAGTGCATACTGGAGCGCTGAATGATATCTTATTTATATTATTATTGTTCTTTTTGATTGTGTCCACTTTGGCCAATCCAAATGTTATTAAAGTATCAAATCCAAAGTCATCAACAGATACCAAGGCTAAGCAAACGGTGGTGGTTACTATTGATAAGGATCAAAAATTATTTATAGGCGCTGCGCCTGTATCCATTGATTCATTGGCTAGCCAATTAAAAATATTTTTAGCTAAGGAAACAGACAAACCATCAGTGGTTATTAATGGGGACAGTGTTGCAAGTTTAGGCACTACGATTAGGGTAATGCAGATCATCAAACAATTAGGTGCAACACCAGTCATCGCTGTGGATCCTTCTCGCTAATTATAGCGCTTTTTTTGGTTTTAAGCTTGCTCGAATCATTCGATCTTTTCCAAACATATCTTTTCTTAATTCTGCGTGATAGCCCATTTCCTCAAATAAGGATTGGATCGCTTTGCCCTGGTCATAATGCATTTCAAAAAATAACTGTCCATTGGGGTTCAAGCATTGCTTGGCTAATCTTGCGATGATTCTATAAAAAATTAAAGGATCCTCGTTGGTTACAAATAATGCTATTGCAGGCTCGTAATTTTTTACTTGTACTTGCATATTCACTTTTTCATTAAAAGGAATATAGGGTGGGTTGCTTACTATAATATCATAATTGCCTGGCATGGAAGCGGACATTAAAATATCCTGCTGTATCCATTCAATTTGGGCATTTAATTTTTCTGCATTTAATTTGGCAACAGCTAATGCGCCTTCACTAATATCTAATCCGCTCAAACTACAATCAGGTAATGCTGTTTTTATTGCAATGGGAATACAGCCCGATCCAGTTCCAATATCAATAATAGCTAAAGGCTTATTAATGATCTCTGCATATTCGATGACCCATTCTACTAATTCTTCAGTTTCAGGACGCGGAATTAATACCTGATCATTCACGACATATTCCTTGCCCATAAACCAGGCCTTTCCTAAAATATATTGAATGGGTTTTCCATTGGCTAATGCCTCGGCATATTTTTTCAGCGCAATTAATTGCGTTTCGCTTAACTCCTCATTTTTATTGATGACTTGTTGTAGTTGGTTATGTCCTGTAACATGTTCAAATAACATGGACAATAAGCTGTTCAATTCAATGGCATCAAATTGATCTGCTAATTGTGATTTTAAACCCTGCTTGCTTTCATGTAAAGTCATACTGCAATGTTACTAATGATTACGCATTATGAACTAGCTTTGCATTAAATAATTATAAATACTATTTATTCCAGCAATGAGCCCCTTTCATTATAATACCATCGAGCAAACGGCCATGGCTGAATTTAAGGATCGGGGCAGTAAATTTATTGCATATGCTTATCCAGCACAGAGTATTGATCACTGTAAAAAACTGGTCGCGCAATTAAAAAAGGAACACCCTAAAGCGGTTCATCATTGTTTTGCTTATCGCATGGGTGTTGAAGGGCTGGTTTTTAGAGTAAGTGATGATGGAGAGCCTGCGGGAACGGCTGGGCGTCCTATTTTGGGTCAAATTGATAGCAAGGAGTTAACCAATATATTGGTCGTGGTAGTACGTTATTTTGGCGGTAGCTTACTGGGGGTGCCTGGTTTAATTAATGCTTATAAAACTGCTACCTCATTGGCATTACAACTAACGCCACAAATTCAAAAAGCGGTGGAGCTGAACTATGAAATTAATTTTGATTATCATCAAATGAATGAAGTGATGATGGTATTAAAACAATACAATTGTTCTGTGGTTTCACAATCAGCACAATTATTTGTTTCTTTAAAAGTGGGTATTCCCAAAATACGATTGGATGAAGTGATGAATAAGTTGAATGATCTTAAAGGAGTAAGCTATTCAACAACCTTAGTTGTTTAACACGAATGAGATAATGGAACTTATATAATGTTATTTATTACTTAAGTTGGTTTAAGCAAGCCATTCGCGTAAAGGCCTTAATATTTATAAAATCCTTCTCCTGTTTTAACCCCTAATTTTCCCTCAGTAACTTTTTGTACTAATAAATTGGCAGGGGCATATTTTGAATTGTTCAATCCTTTTTCCATAATCTCTAAAATGTTCTTACAAACATCTAGCCCAATATAATCAGCTAATTGTAAGGGTCCCATAGGGTGGGCCATACCTAATTTCATAATTTGATCAATGGTGCTGGCGTCGCTCACGCCCTCTGATAAAGCAATAATTGCTTCATTAATCATGGGCATTAAAATTCGATTGGCGATAAAGCCAGGGAAGTCGTTCACTACGCAAGGTATTTTACCTAATTGTTCAGTTAAGGATATAATTGTTTTAGTGACCAATGGATCCGTTTCCTTGCTATTGATTACTTCCACTAATTTCATCACGGGTACCGGATTCATAAAATGCATTCCTATCACTTGGCTAGGTCTTTGCGTGGCTGCAGCCAGCTCGCCTATAGAAATACTGGAAGTATTTGTAGCTAATATGCAATTTGGTTTTGCATATTTATCCATCTCGGCGAATATCTTTTTTTTAATAATACTATTTTCGGTTGCGGCTTCAATAATTAAATCAGCATCTGCAATACCTGTATTTAAATCAGTATGGGTAGTAATATTGGAAAGAAGGGTTGCTTTGTCATTCGCGGCGATAATTCCTTTGGTAACTTGGCGGTCTACATTTTTTTCGATGGTGCTGATGGCTTTTTCTAATGCTGAATTATCGGTGTCAATTAAATGTACCAAAAAATGATGTTGTGCAAATACATGTGCAATACCATTTCCCATGGTCCCTGCGCCAATGACTGCAATCATTTTCATGTATTATTTTTTTCTTGATTTATAATCGCCCCTTTTCCATGAGTTAATAAAACTTTTCCAAGCCACAGGGTTTAAAATATTCATTGGTGGCAATTGCCCTGAATAATAATATTTTGATGCTTGTTGGTTGAGCGATGCGCCTACTGCTTCCTTGCCGTCAAAAGGCAAACTAGAAAGGATGATTCTTTTTTGACTTGCGCTTGTATTTTTTCTTGCCGTTTCGTATAAGTCTTCGTCAATTTTTGCATTTACAAAATCACGTTCAAATTGTGCTCTGGTGGGACGCGGTTTTAAAATAGTGGCTGGTAAAAAATTGGTGTCATTAATCATTAACTGTATCACACTATATTGGTTGCCTTCTAAATTTTCAGGGATTAAGATGGTTCTGTTTTTGAATCCAATACAAGAGAAGGTAATATTTTCACCCTTATTGACTGCAATCGAAAATACCCCATCATTGTTGGTAATGGTGCCTCGACCTTTTTTATTTACCACCACACTTGCAAATGGAATAGCCTTTAAACTATCTGCGGTCATCACCACGCCATATAGTTGTACTACTGAATCGCGATAAATATCTGGCACAGTAGTTTGTGCAAAATTAGTGAATGGCGTTAATGCAAAAACGATAAAAAGTATAAATAGGTGTCCTTGTCGCATGTAGTGCAAAATTAAGGGGCAATCCTTAAAAAACCGCAGCATTTTTTATGATCAAAATGGGCTGTTTTTTAAATAATAATGGATAATCCTCCAATTAAAACTGCAAAATAAGCCTATTGAGACTTAACTTTGCACGTCGCTATTTTTTTAACAAAAACTTTCAAAATGACAGTGGATTTGATACTAAAGGCATTAAGTAATGTGCAGGAGCCGGATTTAGGGAAGGACTTGGTTACATTGAATATGATTACCGATTTAGTAGTGGATGGTGATCAGGTAAGTTTTACCATTGTATTAACTACACCTGCATGTCCAATGAAGGATTTGATGAAAAATGCATGTGAAAATGCAATTAAATTATTGGTGAATAAGCAGGCGATTGTAACAGTAAATTTTACCTCGAATACAACTAGTAGAAGGCAGGATGAAAAAACAGTTTTAGCGCAAGTAAAAAATATTATTGCGGTAGTGAGTGGAAAGGGTGGTGTGGGTAAGAGTACCGTTTCTGCAAACTTAGCGCTTGCTTTAGCTGAGGGTGGTGCAAAAGTAGGGTTAATGGATGCGGATATTTATGGTCCAAGTGTACCTATTATGTTTGGTGTACGTGGTCAGCGTCCAATGATGAAAGATGAAAATGGGAAAGGAATTATTTTGCCTTTGGAAAAATTTGGAATTCGTTTAATGAGTATTGGTTTATTGGTGGATGAAAAAGATGCGGTGGTTTGGAGAGGACCCATGGCAAGTAGTGCTATTCGCCAATTTATCACTGATGTGGATTGGGGGGAACTAGATTATTTAGTAATTGATATGCCTCCTGGAACTGGAGATATACATTTAACAATAATGCAAACAGTGCCAGTGACAGGGGTGGTGATTGTTACTACGCCACAAACGGTGGCATTAGCGGATGCAAAAAAGGCAATCGCGATGTTTGGCCAAGCAAATATTAAAGTGCCCATCATTGGGCTGGTTGAAAACATGGCTTATTTTACACCTGAAGAATTACCGAACAATAAATATTATTTATTTGGCAAGGAAGGTGGCCGCAATTTAGCGGAGGAATATGATTTACCTTTCCTTGGACAAATACCATTGGTGCAATCCATAAGAGAAGGCGGAGATGAAGGTGTTCCTGCAATGGTAGGCAAGGATGAAATTTCTAAAGATGCATTGCGGACTGTTGTTTCGCAAGCAGTGCGACAAATTGCTATTCGCAATGCCAATCTTCCAAAAACACAAACGATTAATGTTGCATAATGGCGAATCAAAAAATAATCATTGCTATTGATGGATTTTCCTCCTGTGGTAAAAGCACGTTGGCCAAAGCCATGGCAAAAAACCTGCAATATGTTTTTATAGATACGGGGGCGATGTATCGTGCGGTTGCATTATTTTTTTTAAGGGCAGGCATTGATTTTGATAATAACACTGACATTGCCGCAGCGTTAAATAAAATAACGCTTCAATTTAAATACAATCCGGCAAGTTTGCAAAGTGATATGTATTTAAATGAGGAGAATGTAGAACAAGAAATTCGGGAAATGCGGGTAAGTCAAAAAGTAAGTGAAGTTGCAGCCATTGCCCTTGTGCGAGATTTTGCGGTTGCGCAACAACAAGCCATGGGCGAATCGAAAGGAATTGTGATGGATGGGCGGGATATTGGAACAGTTGTATTTCCGAAAGCAGAATTAAAAATATTTGTTACAGCAAGTCCTGATATTAGAGTGCAAAGAAGATTTTTAGAATTAAGTGCAAAAAATGCAGCGATTACGGTAGCCGAAATTTCAGAAAATTTACAACATCGCGATTTGATTGATACCACGCGTGAACATAGTCCATTGAAACAGGCTGATGACGCCTTAGTTTTGGACAATTCAAATATGACTAGGGAAGCGCAACTTGACATCGCATTGCAATGGGCGCAAGAGCGCATCAGTCAAGCTAATAATCAATAAGTTTTTTTTAATGGATCCATTTTGCTTCCAATGCTTTTAGCGCATCTGAAACTTGGTAATAATCGGCTATTTGTCGAATGACCGCTTCTACAACCGTATCGGGACAACTAGCGCCACTGGTCATTAAAATAGTAGTGGGTTGTTGTGTTGGCAAATAATTATTAATGATCGATTGTTCTTTATTTCTCCAATTGGTATTCAGGATGGAATTGGCATCCATAAGCTTTTC
>Ga0208597_1000651_pt1 | contig 13660 bp, 8 predicted proteins | sample LakMenEpi05May12_FD_150673 | JGI IMG/M metagenome (GOLD analysis project Ga0208597, IMG submission 150673) | Freshwater microbial communities from Lake Mendota, WI - 05MAY2012 deep hole epilimnion (SPAdes) | ecosystem: Environmental > Aquatic > Freshwater > Lake > Epilimnion/Euphotic zone ...
TTGCAATTGTTCAACTTTCAAAAAACACATTAACCATCAAAGGCGGATTTCCGGCCAATGAAATTCATGGAATTCGTTCCCCACAAAAAAATCTTTTTGCAGGTGAGTCCGGATTCGCTTCACGCTTGTTCGTTCCGATAGCGGCCCTTCACAATAGTGAAAAAGTACTCAATGGAACGGGCACTTTATTGAACAGACCTTTCTTTGAATTTGAACCATATCTGAATCCGTTTGGAGTAACCGTTTCAACCAACGAAGGAAAACTGCCTTTGACTTTTTCAGGGCAGTTAACAGCTGGAAAGGCGGAGTTATCTGCAGCAAATTCTTCCCAGTTCCTTTCGGGAATGCTTATGGCTTTGCCTCGATGCACAGGCGATTCAGAGTTGGTGGTTACAGAATTGAATAGTAAGCCGTACATCGATTTAACCCTTGCGGTGATGAAAATGTTTGGCGTTACCGTTAAAGAAGATGACGGGACCTTTTTCATTAAAGGTTCGCAGAAGTACAAGCCACAAGATGTCTCTGTAGATGGCGATTGGAGCGGTGCAGTTCCATTACTTATTGCAGGCGCATTAACAGCTACAGAAGGTTTGTTAGTGAAGAATTTAAACACGCGACTCCCGCAAGCAGATCAGGCCATCTTAGATGTTTTCGATTTAGCGAAGGTTAAATACACACAGAACGAAAACAGCGTGAAAGTTTTCGCAAGTACCATTCATGCATTTGATTTCGATGCCACGCATTGTCCAGATTTATTCCCATGCCTTGCAGTGTTGGCTTCATTCGGAAACGGCGTTTCAACATTGAAAGGTGCAAAGCGACTAGCCGTAAAAGAAAGCAATCGAGCAACCGCCATTGTGGAAGAATTCGCGAAATCTGGAATTCGGGTTGTTGTGCGTGGTGACGATATGATGGTTTATCCCGGTCATGCCCGTCCTGCCGTTTGGAATGTGCACAAAGACCATCGGATGGTTATGGCTGGTGCACTCTTCGGCATTGCAGGGGCGAAGACAATCCTTCAAAACCCTGAGGTAATTTCGAAGTCTTACCCTGATTTTTTCAAAGACATTCAATCGATTGGTGCGAAGATGAAATAGCTCTTTGCCAATTGAGAAGTATATTCGCATTAAATCTATTTCGTATGAAATTTACGGCGGAGCAAATTGCCGGTATGTTGGAAGGAACGGTTGAAGGTAATTCTTCAGCAGAAGTTTCAGGGCTTTCTAAAATTGAAGAAGGCAAAGCTGGAACACTCACGTTTCTAGCCAATCCGAAATACATTTCTCATATTTATTCTACAGGCGCAAGTGTTGCTATAGTTTCGAACGATTTCGTTGCAGAACAAGCCTTGCCTGAAACGCTTACGCTTATTCGTGTTGAAGATGCTTACGGAAGTTTCGCGAAGTTGTTGGAAGCTTATAGTCAATTCAAAAGACCGCGTCCGGGTATTCACCCTTCTGCTGTTATAGATTCTACTGTAGTGGTTGGAGAGAATGTTCACATTGGAGCAGGAGTGGTTCTCGAACCGGGCGTTTCCATTGGAAATAATGCAGTCATTATGGCTCAGTCTTATTTGGGTGAGCACGTGAAGATTGGAGATTTTACGACGATTCATCCGGGTGTGAAGGTTTATAGTGAATGTGTCATTGGTGCGAATTGCACGCTGCACGCTGGAGTGATCATTGGAGCAGACGGATTCGGTTTTGCACCACAAGCAGATAATCGTTACGCGAAGGTTCCTCAAATTGGAAATGTTGTGATTGAAGATCGTGTTGAAATTGGTGCGAATACAGCTATTGATAGAGCCACTCTAGGCTCTACGATTATTCGTGAAGGTGTGAAGCTCGATAACCTTATTCAAATTGCACACAACGTTGAAATTGGAAAGAACACAGTTATTGCTGCGCTAACTGGAATTGCAGGAAGCACCAAGATTGGTGAGAATGTTATGATAGGCGGACAAGTTGGAATAGCTGGACATTTAACCATAGCGAACGGAGTGAAGATTGCGGCTCAAACGGGCATCAGCGCTTCTGTGCTGAAAGAAGACGTTGTAATGCAAGGGACACCCGCTGTTAGTACGATGGACTTCAAAAAATCGTATATCATTCACCGCCGCTTACCTCAATTGCTCGAGCGCATAGAGCGACTTGAAAAAGGACAGAAGTAATGTTATTGCTTCCTTATCTCAAACATTTATTTTTCGCTAAAGGACCTCACGGGGTTCATTCTCCTTTTGTGTTTAAGCTTATTACCGAAGTGCTCAAGCAGCAAAGAACCGAAGCTTGGAAACCCATTGAAGAAGCGCGCAGAAAATTGCTCGCGAACGATACGGAGTATGTAGTGAAGGACTTCGGTGCCGGAAGCAAGGGGCTTCAGACTACTCGGACTTATGCGCGATCTGTGGCTTCTAGCGCCATGCCGAAGAAAAAGGGAGAAGCCCTTCATTTGTTGGTGGAGCATTTGCAGCCTTTGGGGCTGCTAGAAATAGGCACTCATTTCGGCATAGGCACACTCTATTTATCAGAGGCCCTTCATTCCACAAAAAAAATAATTACCCTTGAAGGAGATCCAACGCATGCGGCCGAAGCGCGTACACTTTTTCATTCCTTCCAGAAAGAAAATATAGAAGTGGTTGAAGGAAATTTCAACGACACCCTTCCAACTACATTAACTGCATTTCCTGAAATGGAATTTGTATATGTAGATGGAAATCACACGGAAGAGGCAACGTTGCGTTATTTCGAGATTCTACTTCAACATAAAAATATAACGTGCATTGTGTTCGACGATATCTATTGGAGCAAAGGAATGATGCGTGCTTGGAAGAAAATTTGTTCCGATGCTCGTATTGAATTGAGCCTCGATTTTTATTGGTTCGGCGTTATTTTTCTGAATGGAAGAATGCGCAAGGAACACTTCAACTTATATCTTCCGCGCTGAATTGTCGCGCAGTTTAATGTGAGTGTCAGAAAATGCTGACAATTCTGTCATATTTCACCCGCTATTTCTCAATGGCATATTGGTTGAAATGCGAGTTGAAACAAATTGAAAATTTAAGAACATGAGTAAAATAATAGGCATTGACCTCGGTACCACGAATTCGTGTGTATCTGTAATGGAAGGAAACGAGCCCGTGGTAATCGCGAACAGCGAAGGAAAGCGCACCACGCCTTCTATTGTTGCTTTCATTGAAGGTGGTGAACGTAAAGTAGGAGATCCTGCGAAGCGTCAAGCCATTACGAATCCAACAAAGACCATTTCAAGTATCAAACGTTTCATGGGATCATCATTCGCAGAAACGGAGAAAGAAGCAACCCGCATGCCCTACACTGTAGTGAAGGGAGATAATAACACGCCTCGTGTAAAAATCGACGACCGTACGTATACCCCACAAGAAATTTCAGCCATGATTCTTCAAAAGATGAAGAAGACTGCTGAAGATTATTTGGGACAAGAAGTAACTGAAGCGGTGATTACTGTTCCTGCTTACTTTAACGATGCGCAACGTCAGGCTACGAAAGAAGCGGGCGAGATTGCTGGATTAACCGTGAAGCGTATCATTAACGAGCCAACTGCAGCGGCATTGGCATATGGATTAGACAAGAAGTCTCAAGAGATGAAGATTGTAGTGTTCGACTGCGGAGGTGGAACGCATGACGTGTCTTGTCTTGAGTTAGGTGATGGCGTGTTTGAAGTATTGTCAACAGACGGAGATACGCACTTGGGTGGAGATGACTTCGACCAGGTAATCATTGACTGGTTGGTTCAAGAATTCAAAAATGAAAATGGAAATTTAGATCTTTCGAAAGATCCAATGGCTCTTCAACGTTTGAAGGAAGGGGCAGAGAAAGCGAAGATTGAATTGTCGAGTTCTACAACGACAGAAATTAACTTGCCATACATCATGCCTGTTGACGGAATACCAAAACACTTGGTGAAGTCGTTAACACGTGCGAAGTTCGAGCAGTTATCAGATTCATTAATCCGCAGAACCATAGCTCCTTGCGAAAGCGCATTGAAGAACGCTGGATTGTCTGTAAACGATATCGATGAAATTATTTTAGTGGGTGGTTCAACACGTATTCCTGCAATTCAAGATGCAGTGAAAAAGTTCTTCGGAAAGGATCCGAGCAAAGGAGTAAATCCTGATGAAGTTGTTGCAATCGGAGCCGCTATTCAAGGTGGTGTATTAACAGGTGAAGTGAAAGATGTGTTGTTGCTAGACGTTACACCGCTTTCATTGGGAATTGAAACCATGGGTGGAGTGTTCACGAAGTTGATTGATGCGAACACTACGATTCCTACGAAGAAGTCTGAAGTGTTTTCAACGGCGAGTGATAACCAACCAAGCGTGGAGATTCACGTTTTGCAAGGTGAGCGTGCTATGGCGAAAGACAACCGCACCATTGGAAAATTCCACTTAGACGGTTTACCACCAGCACCAAGAGGAATTCCTCAAGTAGAAGTAATCTTCGACATTGATGCGAACGGAATCATTAATGTGTCTGCGCTTGATAAGGCAACCAACAAATTGCAAAGCATCAGAATCGAAGCTTCTAGCGGATTAAGCAAAGAAGACATCGAGAAGATGAAAAAAGAAGCAGAGATGAATGCAGATTCAGATCGCAAGGCGAAAGAAGAAGCAGACGTTGTGAACCAAGCCGATTCATTGATTTTCCAAGTGGACAAGCAATTGAAAGAGTTCGGAGACAAACTTCCAGCAGATAAGAAAACAGAGATCGAAGCATCTTTGGAAGAGTTGAAGAAAGCACACGCAGAAAAGAACCTAGACACCATAAAAGCGTCTATGGATAAATTGAATGCAGTGTTCCAAGCGGCTAGTGCAGACATGTACAACAATGCTGGAGGAGCTGCAGATGCAGGTGCTGGAGAGCAACAAGCAGGAGGCAACGACGGTGAAGTAACCGATGTTGACTTTGAAGAAGTAAAAGACGAGAAGAAGTAATTCTGAATCGAAACCAATAAAAAGGGCCTTGAAATATCAAGGCCTTTTTTATTGAGATAAATTTATGTACATTTAGATACCTTAAATCGACCTATCGTGAAATTATATTATTCAATTGTAATTGTAATTCTTTTGAGTTTGTCTTTTGACTTAAAGGCTCAAAACTATAATATGTCGAATACCACGGTTAATATTTCTTGTGGTTCCGTGATTAATTTTTATGATTCGGGAGGCCCATCGTTGAGTTATTCTACTAACGCAAATTTGACAATGGTTTTTTGTGCTCCGGTTGGTCAAAATATATATGCTCAGTTTAGTTCATTTAATCTAGAAAACACTTGGGATTACCTCTACGTTTACAATGGCCCCAGTATGGCATCACCCTTGCTGGGAGCCTTCACTGGCGGAGTTTCACCAGGTCTGATTTCAGGAGCTACCAATTGTTTAACATTCGTTTTTGTTTCAGACAATAGTTTTAATTCTCCAGGATGGGCGGCTACCTTGGGTTGCGGCGCACCACCAATATCACCCCCATCAGCGTCGGGATTGTGCTCGGGAGCCCAGCCGTTCTGTACGGGAACGACTTATACCTTTCCAGGAGCTCAAAACACAACCGCTCAAGCAGGCCCTAATTATGGTTGTCTTCTTAGTGCACCCAATCCTGCTTGGTATTATATGCAAATTCAGAACGGTGGTCCGCTCTCAATTTCGATGGCAAGTACTGCTGGAGTTGACGTTGACTATGCGTTGTGGGGACCTTTTTCAACCCTAACGAATGTATGCAATCAGCTTACGGCCGCACCTATAAGTTGTTCTTATTCAACAGCATCCAATGAAACGGCAACCATTGCAAATGCAATTGCTGGGCAATATTATATATTGGTAATTACGAATTTTTCAAATGTGCCCACGAACATAACGTTCAGCCAAAGTGGGGGTACCGCAACTACGAATTGCGATATTCTTTGTAATATGACCAATTTTACTGCTGTCCCGGGGGCATGTATTCCAGCTACAAATACCTATAATGTTAGCGGTACAATAGCATTCACTAACCCACCCGCTAGCGGTACTTTAACAATAACTTCTTCCTGCGGAGTCTCAACAACAATTCCAGGACCATGGGTAAGTCCATTATCATATACTCTTACGGGACTGCCTTCGAATGGGTTAGCCTGTGTCTTGACGGCGTCGTTCTCAGGCGATGTTCTTTGTAATTTGAATCAAAGTATTACTGCACCAGCATCTTGTCTTCCCCAGTGTACGATTTCGGCTTCGAACAGCGGTACTGCTTGCGCTGGAAATTCTGTTTCGCTGAATGCAAGCGCTGTTAGTGGCGCCACTGCTTATACTTGGACAGGCCCGAATGGTTATTCGGCAGCAGGACAAAACGTTGTGCTGACTGGCACTACGGCGTTAATGACGGGAACTTATACCGTTACGGCCACTGGTCTTGCAACTTGTTCATCGACAACAACGGTTAATATAACAGCGCTGCCCGTTCTTTCTCCAGTTTCGAATATTGTCGCATGCTCAGGTAACCTTGTGAATATACCTTCCTTTATTGTTTCTCCTGCCAACGCTGTTGTAAATTGGACGAACTCCAATACTTCAATTGGATTAGCGGGGTCTGGTGTAGGAAATGTTTCACCTTTTATTTCGTCTTCTCAAGGATTGAGTTCGTTAGGAAACATAACATTACTTCCGACATATAATGGCTGTTCTGGCTTACCAATAAATTTCAATATAACGGTTAACACAACCCCAAGTTCTGGTACTTTAAACAATATTTCGTTGTGTGAGGGGAACACAGTGCAGGCTATAAATTTTACAACTAATCCGAATGCGTCAGTTAATTGGAGTAATTCAAATCCTGGAATAGGCATAGCAGCCACTGGAATTGGAAACATTGCTTCATTTAACGCCACTGCTGGAAGCGCTACTATTTTGTACACACCGAGTTTAAACGGGTGTATTGGTAGTTCTCAATCCTTTGAAATTTTTGCAGAGGCCTTTCCACAAATATTTTTAACGGCACCTTCAATGGTCTGTCAGAACTTAGCGCCATTAACCGTTGGAGTGAATGTTTTAGGAGGAACGTGGGGTGGAGTTGCTAATTCATCTGGTATAATTGATCCAGGTGCGTTGCCTATTGGTATTTCTGATTTTACATACAATTATTCCACAGCGAATTGCACATCTGCAATAGCAGAAACGATAGAAATTATTCCTTTTCCTCAGATAACGGGAAATTTATTCGTTTGTGTAAATACAGTATTAAATCTTACAGCATCTCCTCCGGGCGGTGTATGGTCTGGCGCAGTTGCAGATGCAAGCGGTGTTTTTAATCAAAGTGCTTCAGGAACATATTCTGTTTCATACTCAGACATAACGAATACATGCACCACATCTGCGGAAGTAATCGTTCAGAATGAACCGGTGCTCAATTTGAATTGCCCATCATTTGTATGCAACACAGATGCGCAGATCAATTTTAATCCCTCACCTGCTGGTGGTGTTTGGTCGGGCACTGGAATCAGTTCATCAGGGGTCTATACTCCAGCGCAAGGGTCCAATCCCACAGTGGCAACATATACCTATTCTAATGGTGTTTGCACAGTTACAGAGTCAAGTTCGATAGATGTATTCACAACACCAATAATAGTGTTGAATAATCCAGTCGGAATCTGCGTCAATAATACAACTACTGCATTGAGTGCATCTCCAATTGGAGGAACATGGACTGTTAATGGGAACGCATCTTTGGCAAATGGAGTGCTTGTCCCGAACGGCCCAGAAACCTTAACCTTAATTTATTCAATAGCAGGTCAGTGCCCATCTTCAGCGAATCAGACTATGCAGATATATGCCCTACCAACTATCAATGCTGGTTCGGACTTGGCGCACTGTCCAGGACAATCCGCAAATGTAACTGCAACCGGAGGGATAACATACCAATGGTCTCCTTCCACCGGTTTGAATACAACCGCAGGAGCGTCTGTTGTAGCGTCAGTATCGACACAAACGAACTATACGGTTGTTGGAACGGATGCGAATGGATGTGTTAATTCAGATCAGGTTGTAGTTTCTGTTTTAACTAATCCGACAGTCACTATTTCAGGAGATAATCTTCTTTGTGAGGGAGAATCAAGTGATTTGACAGCGGTTGGAGCAAATGGATATACGTGGCAACCCGACTTAAATGTTGGCAGTATCTCAAATGTATCTCCGAGTTCGACCACTACATATACAGTTCTGGGCACAGATATCAATGGTTGCAGTAGTTCTGCATCTTTTACTGTTAATGTTGAGAGTATTAACGCGTCACCGAGTGTCATTAATTCCAATGACGGGAATGACTTTACGTGGGAATTTTATGCGGGATCCAATGGGACTAATGAAACCTACGTATGGAATCCAGGTGACGGAAGTGCAGATATTCAAACGAATATTGAACTCACTAATTATACTTATACATCAGATATTTTAGGAACGGTAACATTGAATATCAGTACTATCGCATGCAGTGAAGATTTTGTGTTTCCTGTTGTTATTTCTACCATAGAATTAATTTATCCAAATATTGTAACGGCAGACGGAGACGGGATAAATGATGATTTTCGTTTACTGAATCCGAATACAACGGTGGTTCAAGCTTTTGAGAATTTCTCTTGTAAAATATTTAGCCGCTGGGGTCAAGAGCTGGGGGAATTCAATGCCTTATTGGGCTTCTGGGACCCTTCTGATTTTAATACTGGAACTTATTTTTACATTGTTGAATACGAGAAAATTGGAGGCAATGAGACGTTCAAACATGAGGGCTCTTTTTATTTGAAACGTTGACCAATCCATTGAAGGAATAATTGATTGGGTTGGGTTGGAAAAATAATCTCTACTTTTTGAATAGTCGGTTGTTCTAAATTGCTCTTCAATGTTGTTTCGAATTCAATTTTGTTTCTGATAAAACGGATATTTGATTCGGTAGTATTTTCTAATAAAAACTGTACGTTTTTAGCAACACCTATTCCATCAATGTCTATTAGTTCATCGCCATACCACAATCCAGCTAAATCTGCTGCTGAGTTTGGGCAGACGGAGTTAACAATTGATTTATCGTTCATTATATCTACACTGAAACCGAATAAACGTTCGGTAGCAATAGCTGAAGGAGACCACACCAATTCAACACCAATTTTTTGAAAAGCTTTTTCGAGATAGTCCGTATAGTCTATAGCGCTTTCAGCGATATTCGTTTTGAATTCATTTGCGTTCAAAAGTCCTAAATCTACAAGTGTTTTCCAGTAGTCTTCGACGGTATATCCGATATTTTTTTTCGCGAATTGCTGGTACATCTGATGCATGACATCGTCCATGGATTTTTGTCCATTTGTCGCAGCAATCAATTCAATATCGAGTATCATAGAAAGCAAAGCACCTTCGTTGTAGATGGAAACTTTTCTCCATGGAACGCCGGGTGTGTATCCGTCTAGCCACGTATCTACACTACTGTCGGCGACGCTGTACGAATATCTCCCGTAATTTCTGTGATGCGTATTCAACCATTTTTCTAGCGAAAGCTTCCAAAGGTCGTTGTTCCAGATGCCGCTTCTGCGTAGGCAAAGATCTCCGTAGTAAGTCGTAACACCTTCGTCGACATATCCAAGCTGAGTATAATTTTCTTTGGTGAAATCGTAGGGCATCATTTCAACTGGACGCAAGGTTTTGACATTCCAGGTGTGAAAGAGTTCGTGGCTGCAGATTGCGAGCAACTCATTGTACTTCTCTTCGCGATCGAAGTTTTCGCCTTGTCCCATTACAATCACAGTGCTGGTCATATGCTCTACCCCGTGATGCATGAAATACGGTGTGAAGTGCAACAGGTAATTGTAATGCTTAACCGGAAATTCTTTAAAGATGGAAAGTTGAAGTTCGGTGTATGTTTTCACATCGTTCCAGAAGCGCTCGAAGTTCAAGTTTGTTTGTCCGAACACATGCGCCTTGTAAACAACCCCTTCAATCTCTTGTGAAATTACTTCACGGTTATGGGCAGCTACAAAAGGTGAGTCTGCTAATTCATCGAAGTTTTGCGCGAAGAGTTTGTTGCCTTCATGCGGCAGTCCGCAGGAGAGGTGCGCGTAAGAATCTAGAATTTCAACCGTGTATTTTTCATCTGTGCTTCCCGGTAAAAAAGGAATACAGTTCACAGGATTCACATAAAGCATTTGACTGTTTACGTATGTGCTTCCAGCATTTAGTTCAGCAGCGCAGTAGAAGTATTCAAAGGTGATTTGCTCTTCGCTTTTACAAGCAATCTGCCATTGATCTTTCGCAGTTTTATGCGTTGAAATTTTTTCGTTTGAACTATTGAAGGCCTTCACATGCGAAATGTTCTTGGCGAAATTTCCCATCTCGTATCGTCCTGGACGCCACGAAGACAATTGAACGATTTGATTGTTTGAAGAGCTTAAAAAAGTCATGCGCACCTTCACCATTTTTCTGTGAATGTGCGGTGTGCTTAATGAAATATGAATCATTTTTTAATTGGTCTGAGGAAGCTAATGATTGGATTTCCTGTGCATGCATTAGGGAAACCGATGCGCAAATAGCTGCATACTGTTGGAGCAATGTCGGTAATGGAATGAGCGGCATAATTGGTTGAAGCCGGAACATTTTTTCCATATAAAATAAAGGGCACTTGCGAATCGTAACTATACGGAGAACCGTGCGTGGTGCCTTGTCTAGAGTATTCCATAAAGCCAGGTTCGAGTGCATAAATTACATCTCCCGAAAGTGCAGGAAGAAATCCGAGTTGCACTTTCATGGCTAAACCAGTTGTGTAATTTTCTTCGGTTAGATCGCAGCTGGCGAAAGCTTTTGTCACATGCTCTTGTTCTTCCGCCCATTTGGCGAGGGTGCGTTGCATGTCTTCTAACTTCATGTTCTTCTCCCGAACGAGCGTTCGATTGATGAATAAATTCAAATTGCTTTCGTTTACAATCCAGTTTCCTTGTCCGTATTTTGAATTCATGAACAACTCAGCATTGTCTTCGAACGCGTCAGAAGACCAATAGCCTGCGTTTGCGTTCGACTTTTGCATGAGGCTTGGCGTTGGCGCTCCGCCGTGGTCGGCACTTAAGAAGATGAGATAATTGTCTTTCCCGAAGCGCTTGTCGAGTTCGTTTAAAAGTCTTTCCAATTCGCGGTCGAGGCGAATGTAGGTGTCTTGCAATTCTTTGGAATGAATTCCGAATTGATGTCCAACGTAGTCGGTAGAAGAAAAGCTCAGGCACAACATGTCGGTTGTGTTGTTCTTTCCGAGCAGTTCTCCGTCTATTGCAGCCAAAGCGAAATCGAGTGTAAGCGAATTTCCCATAGGCACTGCTTTCAATATTTCATATCCACCGTTGTGTTTTTTCAGCGTGTCAATGTTGTAAGGAAACACAGGACGAATCAAGGGTTTGAAAGGCATTTCATATACGTTATTGTCTTCTATGCTTTCGGTGTAATTCTCTTCAGGAAGAAGTAGGTTCCAGGTTGAAGCGGCGTAGGCTTTTGCTTTTCCGTTCGTGTTGAAGTCGGTTACCCATTTTGGAAGTTCGCGCATGTACCAAGAGCTTGTAGCCCACGCGCCTTCTTCTCCACCTACGAACCAATAGGCTGCGTTGGCTGTTCTTCCGGCGGGAAGTATTGCACCTCGGTCTTTGAGTGAGATGCCAATGACTTTCGATTTTCCCGCGGTGAAGATTTTTAGTTCATCGCCAATGGTGCTTGACTTTAAGTAGTGTGGCGACATCTTTCCTGCAGCTGAAGAAGTTCCTACTCCGGTTACCAAAGAGTCTGCTGAGCAGTAGGTCATACGGTTGTGTTTTCTTTCGAACCAATCGTTGGCTACAATGCCGTTGTAGGCCGGTGTTGTTCCGGTGAAAATGGCTGCGTGTCCCGGCCCTGTGTAGGTGGGCATGTAGTTGTATTGAAGGTTGCGCGCGTAAGAGCCTTTTCTCACGAGGCGTTTGAATCCGCCTTCGCAGTAGTCGTTCCAGAAGCGGTCGATGTAGTCGTTACGCATTTGATCAACGGTAATTCCGATTACAATGGGTGGAAGCTGTTGGTCGGAAGGAGAAGTTGTTTTTTTCTGTCCGAAAGCTGAGAAGCTAATGAGTACGAGTAATAAAGAAGTAAATCTGCTCATGCCACAAATGTACCTCTGAATTAAATTACTTTTACGGGACACAACACGTTGTGATGACCACGATGTGGATGACGCAACAAGTTGCGATGACACAACACGTTGTGATGACCACGATGTGGATGACGCTTCGCGATGACCGCAGCGCGGATGGGATGAGAAAAATGAGAAAAGTATGGAGAGACACATTTTATTAGTAGGAATGCCCGGTAGTGGGAAGAGCACGATGGCGAAGCGAATGTCGCATGAGAGGGGTGTGTCGTGTTATGAGGTGGATGAGATGTTAGAGTTAAAGTGGGGAAGGAGTATCGCTGAATTTGTGGAAGCGAATGGATGGGAGAAATTTCGTGAAGAGGAGTTTTCGATGGTGAAATCTATTGTGAATAAACCTGTCGGAATCATTTCAGCGGGAGCCGGATTCTTCACAACGGAAGAGAAGGTTGAATTTTCCTTGAATCATTTTGAAGTGTTGTACTTGGAAGTCTCGATTGACGAATTGTTCAATCGATTGAACACACCTACTGAACGCGCGAAGCGTCCGCTTTTGAGTGAAGGGGATTTGCTTTTTAAGCTAGCGCAATTGTTGGAAGAGCGAAAGAGGTTTTACTCCTTCGGATCAATCATTAAATGATCAATCTGACTGCAACTCATTTTCAATTTGAGGGAGAATAAAAGGCTGTCTGTATTTGGTTGAAAACACGAGGTGAATAGCCATTTGTGAGATAGATTTTGACATGATTTTTTAAAGCGAAATTCAATATGATATTTTACAATGTCAAGAAACAGTTATGCATATAACAAGTCCGAGCTCGCTCTGCGAGCGGCATGGGTGATGCCCCCAGTGAAGCTGGGGGATAGTGCCTAAATTAGTGCTTATTACTTAAGCAATTGAAATCATTTGAATTTTTATCCCCCAGCTCTGCTGGGGGCACTACTCATGTCGCCCTAAAGAGCTGGGGAACTTCGTAATTGGAAAATCGAAGATTTTATTCCTACTGTGTAATGGGAACTTTGTTACTCCTACTTCGTAATGCCTACTTCGTAATTCCTACTTCGTAATTCCTACTTCGTAATTCCTATTTCATATTTCCTTAGTCGTAATAAAAAAACCGTCGAAGACTTTCGCCGTAGGCATTCGTTGAAAACATTCGTTGCTTCGCAACATTCGTGCTTACACATTATGTGACTCTCCTCACAGCACCAACAAAATCCCTCGCTTACCTTCGCTAAAAATTCAAAACAATGGATGTATTAGCAGCTTTAAAAAATGGAACGGCAACAATTGTTGATGTGCGTTCAAGAGAAGAATTTCAAAGTGGACATGTAGCGGGTTCAATAAATATTCCACTACAAGAAGTGCCAACGAAAGTTGAAGAGTTTAAAAACATGCCGAAGCCTTTGGTGCTGTGTTGCCTTTCAGGCGGAAGAAGCGGACAAGCAACCGGATACCTTCAACAACAAGGTGTAGAAGAGGTTTACAACGGTGGTGGTTGGATGGAAGTAAA
>Ga0208597_1000652_pt1 | contig 13649 bp, 15 predicted proteins | sample LakMenEpi05May12_FD_150673 | JGI IMG/M metagenome (GOLD analysis project Ga0208597, IMG submission 150673) | Freshwater microbial communities from Lake Mendota, WI - 05MAY2012 deep hole epilimnion (SPAdes) | ecosystem: Environmental > Aquatic > Freshwater > Lake > Epilimnion/Euphotic zone ...
AGGTTTTTTTGAAAATTATAGAACTAGTAGCATAGGTATGATTGCCTTTGGTACTGTTAGCGGTGGTGGCAGTAGCAGTAGTAGCCCACAAATAACCTATCAACCAGCAAACGCATACTCGTTTGCAAGTGGTGGGGGTACAAGCGCAATGGTTACCTCGAGAAGTACAAGCCCAGGTGGTGGGTATAATAGTAGTGTGGAGATGCATCCGTATGTGCCGACCGCTACTATACATATGCCGACAGATCATTATTTTTTGGGCGCAAATATGACAGCACTTTCAGAGGGGAATTTTTTTCAGCAGGCAATTTATGGTGCTGCAAATTCTTTTAATATTGTTGGACAGTATTTAATGGGAAGAGGAGTTGGAGATAGTAGCATGCGCAATCTTAATGGCACAGCTACGGTAACCAATGAAGCTACGTTGGCTTTTGGAACAATGCCGTTAATGCTTGTTGGTGGTGAGGGAGCTGGTAGTAGTTTGAATGGTTTATCTTCTACTTTTTCAAGGAACTCAGCACAATTAGTTAGAAATTCAAGTTGGTTAAATAAGGGTAATTGGTGGAGACTTGGAGAGGGCTGGAATCCAAATATTGGATCTAAAAATATTAGATTAGCATGGGGAGCTCATCCTAATCATTTGCATGAAGTACCAAGATGGCTTAGACCGATTAATAATTGGTTAAGAAATTTAGGAAATGGACATAAACACTACCCTAATTGGTAAAATTTAATATTATGGCAAACAATTTTAGAGAAGTTTATAGAGAACCTTTTGAGTTTTTACAAAATTTGAGAATTAATCATTATATTAAAGAAAATTCCACTTTTTATGTAAAGGAAGGTATAGAAATTTTTGAATTTAAAGATAAAAATAATAAAAAGGTTGATTTTAAAATTTTATTTTGGGATAAAAAATCAAATAACGATACTCCACGTATTGATATTTTGATAGAGCCTAAATGTAGTCAATCATGTTCAATATTTGAAAGAGAACAATACCTTATTGACTCATCATTTTCTATTGAAATAAAAAATGCAATTGAAACAATAGTATCCAATCAATTTATATGTAATGAAAAAAGTATCAAAAACAATATAGTAAAAAGAGAATTCATTTACTACTCTTACTTTGAAAATAAAATTCAAAAAGTAACAAGTTCGAATACATATAAATTCTTCATTTTCCCATGGAATAGAAAAAAAATCACAGCCAAAGAATATGTTTTTGAACCATGGATTGAAAGCGAGTTTACTGTAAAATAAATAAAACTATGAAAAAATATAGACTTCTTGCAATAGTGCTGTTTTCGGGTTTGTCTAATGCACAGGATATAGCTTCAAACCTATCAACTGTAGAGAAAAATCTTTTTTCAGTGCAGTTAGGACTTGGGAATTTTAGTTTTCAGAATGAAACTCGATTGTTCTCCAAAGTTGCCTTGCGTTCTGAACTTGGATTAACACTTGGTGTTTCTGTATTAAAAAGTGACAATCCTACAATTGAGGACAAAACTACAACTATTGTTGCACCTTACATAACTGCCGAACCTAGATGGTATTATAATATTGATGATCGGAGCAAAAGGGGTAAAACAACAAAGGGTAATAGTGCTAATTATATTTCGTTGCAAACACGATATAGAGCAAATAGTTCACCAATAATTCACAATGGAGAATTTGATATTGTTTCTGACGTATCAATAATTCCAAAAGTTGGCATAAGACGTACTTACTCTACTTTTATTAATTATGAGTTTTCAATAGGAACAGGTTATCAATACAATATTTTCAGTTCTAGGAAAGGCTGCAATTGCAGTCACAATAGTACAGCATTAGATCTTCAAGCTCGTATAGGATATAACTTTTAATATAAAAAAAAATATGTTTATTGAACATCATAAGAGTTAATAAAAAAACTGCAATATCATAATTGCAGTTTTCTGTTTAATTGAAGATTAATTAAGTTTGTAGTTACGAGCAAGACGCACGCACTAGCGGGGCAGTTGGTTACTTCATGTATAAAGTTAGCAACTGAATTTTTGAATTTAGTTACTGCTACAAAAAAAACAAAATCCGTCTTGTTGAAAAACTTGACGGATTTTTTATCTATATAATAGTAATTAATTCTAATTTCAAATTCATAAAAAAGAATTCATCAAGTTTCTCTCAAACACTGTTTTATTAGTTTTAGTTTTTTACTTTTGCACCCAAGACCGAAGGTCGAACTGTTATTTATAAAAAAATTTTAGTCCAATGTATAGAAGTCATAATTGTGGCGAGTTAAACGCCTCACATATCAATCAAGAAGTTACACTTGCCGGTTGGGTTCAAAAATCAAGAGATAAAGGATTCATGAATTGGGTTGACTTACGCGACCGTTATGGAATTACGCAATTGTTATTTGACGAAAGTCGTTCAGAAAAATCGGTGTTTGAATTGGCTAAAACTCTTGGAAGAGAATTTGTAGTGCAAGTTAAAGGAACTGTAATTGAGCGTGAAGCAAAAAATAAAAATATTGCAACTGGCGAAATTGAGATTCTTGTAAAAGAAATGACAATCCTTAACGCAGCTTTAACGCCACCTTTTACAATAGAAGATGAAACAGATGGCGGTGAAGATATCAGAATGAAATACCGTTACTTAGATATTCGTAGAAATCCGGTAAAAAACAGTTTGTTGTTTCGTCATAAAGTAGCACAAGCCGTTAGAAATTACCTTTCTGATTTAGACTTTTGTGAAGTTGAAACGCCTTATTTAATCAAATCTACTCCAGAAGGCGCAAGAGATTTCGTTGTACCTAGCAGAATGAACGAAGGGCAGTTTTATGCCTTGCCTCAATCGCCACAAACATTCAAACAACTTTTGATGGTGGGCGGTATGGATAAATATTTTCAAATTGTAAAATGTTTCCGCGACGAAGATTTACGTGCCGATAGACAACCAGAATTTACACAAATAGATTGCGAAATGGCATTTGTGGAACAAGAAGATGTTCTTAATGTTTTTGAAGGATTAACACGTCATTTACTAAAAGAAATAAAAGGCATCGAAGTAGAAAAATTCCCAAGAATTACCTACGATTATGCCATGAAAACTTATGGTAACGACAAGCCAGATATTCGTTTCGACATGAAATTTGGTGAGTTAAATGAAGTAGCACAACACAAAGATTTTCCAGTTTTCAACTCAGCTGAATTGGTGGTTGGAATTGCAGCTCCAAATTGCGCAACATATACTCGTAAAGAAATCGATGCTTTGATTGACTGGGTGAAACGTCCACAAGTTGGTGCTTCGGGAATGGTTTATGTAAAATGTGAAACTGATGGAACTTACAAATCATCAGTAGATAAATTTTACGATCAAGAAGATTTAGCAAAATGGGCCGAAATTACTGGCGCAAAAGCTGGTGATATGATTTTTGTACTTTCTGGTCCAGCCGATAAAACACGTGGTCAACTTTCTGCTTTACGTATGGAATTGGCAACAAAACTAGGTTTAAGAAATCCTGCCGAATTTGCTCCATTATGGGTTGTAGATTTCCCATTATTAGAATTAGACGAAGAATCTGGAAGATGGCACGCCATGCACCATCCATTCACTTCTCCAAAACCTGAAGATATGGAATTATTGGCAACCAATCCAGGAAAAGTTCGCGCTAATGCCTACGACATGGTTTTGAACGGAAATGAAATTGGCGGTGGTTCTATCAGAATTCATGATAAAGCTACACAACAATTAATGTTCAAATATCTAGGTTTTACCGAAGAAGAAGCTCGTAATCAGTTTGGTTTCTTAATGGATGCCTTCCAGTTTGGCGCACCACCACACGGCGGTTTAGCATTTGGTTTAGATAGATTGGTAGCCATTTTAGGCGGACAAGAAACCATTCGTGACTTTATTGCTTTCCCAAAAAACAATTCGGGTCGAGACGTAATGATTGATGCACCATCTGTTATTGATGACAAGCAATTGGAAGAGTTGCATATAAAAGTGAAGTTGAATTAAAAAAAACGTACTAATTCCGCATAAAAACTTGAAAATCAATAAATTTTTTAAAAGTTTTTAAAAAAATATTTTTTGTATTGGTATAAAGATTACATTTGTGCATTATAAATTTTTTACAATATTACAATGAGTACAGGTACAGTTAAATTTTTTAATGAATCAAAAGGTTACGGATTCATTACAGATGACGAAACAGGAAAAGACATTTTTGTTCACGCATCAGGTATCAAATCAGAAGAACTTCGTGAAGGCGATAAAGTTTCTTATGAGGAAGAAGAAGGAAGAAAAGGTAAAGTTGCTGCTCAAGTAGTAGTGCTTGAAGACTAATATATATTATTTTTTAAGTTACCTAGAATGTTTAAACGCTTCGATTTTTCGGAGCGTTTTTTTTATTTGCAAAAATATAGTTTAGAATCAGTTTAAATAAACAATTTTGAGCAATAAATAACAAACGTTTAAGCTTTGATTTTTGTCAATTAAATTATGCAATGTATATTTGTACCACTTTTAACAAAGTCTAAATTTTAGGTATATGCAATCAACACAACATGACTTTTTGCCAATCCTTATGCAAGCAGGATTAGCGGTAGGATTTGTGGTAATGACCATAATCGGCTCAAGTTTTTTAGGGCCAAAACGTCATTCAAAAAATAAAGATATCAACTTCGAGTGCGGAATTGAATCTGTAGGAAATGCTAGAATTCCTTTCTCTGTAAAATATTTTCTTGTAGCAATTCTTTTTGTGCTTTTCGATGTTGAGGTTATTTTCTTATATCCTTGGGCTGTGAATTTTAGAGAGTTAGGTGTCGAAGGAATGATCAAAATGGTTATTTTCATGTTATTGCTTTTAGTTGGTTTCTTCTATATTATCAAGAAGAAAGCACTAGAATGGGAATAAATTAATTACAACTCGAGCGAAAGCGAACAGATGAAATAATTATAAATTACGAATTATAAATGAGTGATTCTAAAACAAAAATGGTTGCTCCACCAGAAGGAGTAACAGGTGAAGGTTTCTTCGCTACTAAACTAAATGATGTGGTTGGATTGGCACGAGCTAATTCACTTTGGCCACTTCCTTTTGCAACGTCTTGTTGCGGAATTGAGTTTATGGCAACAATGGCATCTCATTACGATTTAGCGCGTTTCGGTTCTGAGCGTGTAAGTTTTTCTCCTCGTCAAGCAGATATGCTAATGGTAATGGGAACTATTTCTAAAAAAATGGCTCCTATTTTACGTCAGGTATATGAGCAAATGGCTGAACCTCGTTGGGTAATTTCGGTTGGTGCATGTGCTTGTTCAGGTGGTGTTTTTGATACGTATTCTGTTTTACAAGGAATAGACAAAGTAATCCCGGTCGATGTTTACGTGCCAGGTTGCCCTCCAAGACCAGAACAAATTGTTGACGGAGTAATGCAATTGCAAGAATTAGTAAAGAATGAATCTGTTCGCAGAAGAAATTCTTCTGAATATAAAGAATTATTAGCTTCTTATAACCTATAATATGGCTTTAGAAACGGCATACATTCAAGAAAAATTGACTCAGAAATTTGGTAATAAAGTGCTGAATTTTGCAATGAGTAGAGATATTTTTTCTTTCGAAGCTACTCCAGTCGCAATTCACGAAGTAATTCGAACATTAAAAGTTGATGAAGATTTAAATTTCCATTTTCTTACCGATTTATGTGGTGTTCACTATCCTGATAATGATAGCGAGCATCAATTTGCTGTTGTGTATCATTTACACAATTGGGTAGAAAATATTAGAATTAGAGTTACAACTTATTTAACTGATGAAAATTTAGAAGTAAATACCATTACCGATTTATTTTTATGTTCAAATTGGATGGAAAGAGAAACATTTGACTTTTACGGAATCAACTTTATTGGTCATCCACAATTGAAACGTATTTTGAATATGGATGAAATGGTTTCGTTTCCAATGAGAAAGGAATTCCCAATGGAAGACAATGGAAGAACTGATAAAGACGACCGTTTCTTTGGAAGAACGGCACAAAATTTATAAAATCAATAATTCAACATTATAAAATGTCAGACTTATTATTATTACCAGAGCATCGATATGCCAAAGTTATTGAACAGACTCGCAACGAAGATGGAAGCGAACTTTCAATACTAAATCTTGGGCCAACGCATCCAGCTACACACGGTATTTTTCAAAATATCTTGTTGATGGATGGTGAAAAAATTTTGGATGCAGAACCAACTATCGGATATATTCACCGTGCTTTTGAAAAAATTGCAGAAAACCGTCCTTTTTATCAAGTAAATGTTTTGACCGACAGAATGAACTATTGTTCTTCTCCTATTAATAACATGGCTTGGTGGATGACCGTTGAAAAATTACTAGAAATTGAAGTTCCAAAACGTGCTCAATATTTAAGAGTTATCGTAATGGAATTAGCAAGAATTACCGATCACTTGATTTGTAATTCAATTCTTGGTGTGGACACAGGAGCATACACTGGTTTCTTGTATGTATTCCAATTTAGAGAAAAAGTATACGAGATTTACGAAGAAATTTGTGGCGCTCGTTTGACAACAAATATGGGAAGAATTGGTGGTTTCGAAAGAGATTGGTCAGAAGCTGCTTTCAAAAAATTAGATACTTTTTTAACAGATTTTCCCGTTGCTTGGAAAGAATTTGAAAACCTATTCGAAAGAAATAGAATTTTCATCGACAGAACAGTAAATGTTGGACCAATTACTGCTGAAAGTGCAATGCAGTATGGTTTAACTGGACCAAATTTACGTGCTGCCGGAATTGATTACGACGTTAGAAAAGCACAACCTTATTCTTCTTACGAAGATTTTGAATTTGATGTACCAGTTGGAAAATCAGGTGATACTTACGATAGATTTTGTGTAAGAAATGCCGAAGTTTGGGAAAGTTTAAGTATCATCAAACAAGCATTAGCAAAATTACCAGAAGGACCAATTCACGCTGATGTTCCCGATTATTATTTGCCTCCAAAAGAAGATGTTTACCATAATATGGAAAGCTTAATTTATCACTTCAAAATTGTGATGGGCGAAGTTCCAGTTCCTGTGGCAGAAATCTATCATCCTGTTGAAGGCGGAAACGGAGAATTAGGGTTTTATTTAGTAACTGATGGAAGTAGAACGCCATATAGATTACACTTTAGGAGACCTTGTTTTATTTATTACCAAGCTTACACTGAAATGATTAAAGGCGGAATGTTATCAGATGCCATCGTAATATTGTCAAGTTTAAATGTAATTGCTGGAGAATTAGACGCATAATTAAAGTATAATGTATATTGAAAAAAATGTATAATGGTAAAAGTATAATGTAAAACATTATACAATTTACATTATACAATATACAGATAAAAAATGGAAAGAACACATATAACACAAGAGATAAACATAACTGAATCATTGATGAATCGTATCAATGAATTGATTAGTCATTATCCTGAAGGCAAACAAAAATCGGCTTTATTACCAGTTTTGCATGAAGTTCAAGATGCTCACGACAATTGGTTGAGTATTGAATTGCAAAACAAAGTTGCTGAAATTCTTCAAATTCAAAATATTGAAGTGTACGAAGTAGTAACTTTTTACACGATGTTCAACCAACGTCCAATTGGAAAATTCATGTTCGAATTCTGTCAAACTTCTCCTTGTTGCCAAAACGGAGTAGAAGATTTAATGGATTACGCATGTTCTAAATTGGGCGTAAAAGAAGGAGAAATTACTTCAGACGGATTGTTTCAAGTAGTTGGTGTAGAATGTTTAGGCGCTTGTGGATATGCTCCAATGTTGCAATTAGGCGATTTTTATCACGAAAAACTTACAAAAGATACTTTTGATACGTTAATTGAAGATTGCAAAGCTGAAAAAATAACTTTACACGATAAATAATATCATGGGAAGAAAAATATTATTAGACAAAATAAATGTTCCAGGAATAAAAACTTATGAAGTATATCGTCGTGAAGGCGGTTACGCATCGGTAGAAAAAGCCTTGAAGAAAATGACGCCTGATGAAGTAGTTGAAGAAGTAAAAACTTCGGGACTTCGTGGTCGTGGTGGTGCAGGATTTCCAGCTGGAATGAAATGGAGTTTTATTGATAAAAAATCTGGTAATCCAAGACATTTAGTTTGTAATGCCGACGAATCTGAACCAGGAACTTTCAAAGACCGTTATTTAATGGAGTACATTCCTCACCTATTAATAGAAGGAATGATTACATCAAGTTATGCTTTGGGCGCAAACCTATCCTACATCTACATTCGTGGAGAATATATGTGGGTTTACAAAATTTTAGAAAGAGCCATCGCCGAAGCAAAAGCTGCCGGATTTTTGGGTAAAAATATATTAGGTTCGGGTTACGATTTAGAACTTTTTGTTCAAATTGGTGGCGGAGCTTACATCTGCGGAGAAGAAACTGCATTGATTGAATCGCTAGAAGGAAAACGTGGAAATCCAAGATTAAAACCACCATTTCCTGCTGTAAAAGGTCTTTGGCAAAATCCAACCGTAGTAAATAACGTAGAAACAATTGCTGCTGTGCCTTGGATTATCAATAATTCTGGTGCCGATTATGCAGGAATCGGAATTGGTCGTTCAACAGGGACCAAATTAATTTCAGCATCTGGAAATATTAAAAATCAAGGTGTTTTCGAAATTGAATTGGGTGTTTCGGTTTACGAATTCATGAATTCTGATGAGTATTGTGGTGGAATGCAAACCGATAGACCATTGAAAGCTTTGGTTCCTGGAGGAAGTTCGGTGCCAATTTTACCAGCCAATTTAATTTACAAAACTGCTGCTGGTGAAGACAGATTAATGACTTACGAAAGTTTATCAGATGGTGGATTCGCAACTGGTTCTATGTTAGGTTCTGGCGGATTTATCGTTTATGATGACAGAGCTTGTATCGTTAGAAATACTTGGAATTTTTCACGTTTCTACCACCATGAATCGTGCGGTCAATGCACACCATGCCGTGAAGGAACTGGTTGGTTAGAGAAAGTTTTATGGAGAATAGAAAACGGTCAAGGTCGTGAAGAAGATATCGAATTATTGTGGAGTATTCAATCTAAAATAGAAGGAAATACGATTTGTCCATTAGGTGACGCGGCTTCATGGCCAGTTGCTGCAGCAATTCGCCATTTTAGAGATGAATTTGAATACCACATTCGTTTCCCTGAAAAAGTAAAAAATAGAGATCACTTTGTTGCTGAACCATTTGAAAAAGTGAAGCATTTAGTAGCAAAACAAGAAGTTTAAGTTAAGAGTACGAAGTTAGAAGTTGGAAGTACGAAGTGAAAACACTTAAACTTTTAAACTTTTAAACTTTTAAACAATTTGAAAATGAAAGTAACCATAGACGGTCAAGAAATAGAAGTAGAAGCTGGAACAACAATCCTTCAAGCTGCTCGTATGATTGGTGGAGAATCTGTTCCGCCAGCCATGTGTTATTATTCTAAACTAAAAGGAACTGGTGGAAAATGCCGTTGTTGTTTAGTTGACGTTACAAAAGGTAGTGAAGCTGACCCAAGACCAATGCCAAAATTAGTAGCATCATGTGTTACTGGTTGTCAAGACGGAATGGAAGTGGCCAGCAAATCTTCAGAAAGAGTAACAGAAGCTAGAAAAGCAGTAACCGAATTCCTTTTGATAAATCACCCATTAGATTGTCCGGTTTGTGATCAAGCAGGAGAATGTGATTTGCAAAATTTATCATTCGAACACGGAAAATCGGAAACTCGTTTTATCGAGGAAAAAAGAACTTTCGAACCAGAAGATATTGGTCCACACATTCAACTTCACATGAACCGTTGTATTGTTTGTCAGCGTTGTGTGGAAGTTGCAGATCAACTAACAGATGGTAGAGTTCACGGAGTTTTAAATCGTGGTGATCATTCACAAATTTCTACTTGCGTTTCGGCTGCTATTGATAATGAATTCTCTGGAAATATGATTGATGTTTGTCCAGTTGGTGCTTTAACAGATAAAACGTTTCGATTCAAATCGAGAGTTTGGTTCAACAAACCTTTCAACGCTCACAGAGAATGTACAACGCCTGGATGTTGCGGAAAAACAACACTTTGGATGTTTGGAAACGAAATACAAAGAGTTACAGCAAGAAAAGATATTTACCATGAAGTAGAAGATTTTATCTGTAATACATGTCGCTTTGACAAAAAAGAAGTGTCTGATTGGGTTATTGAAGGACCAAGAAAATTCGAAAAAGATTCTGTTATCAATCAAAATAACTATACTCGAAAAATGGATAAAGTTGTTATTGAAACCGAAAAAGGAATTCTTCAAGGTAGAGATATTGATCGTAAAAAAATCAGTATGTCTGATATTGATTACAACGAAAAAATTGACGGTACTAAAATAGGAACAAAATAATGGATAGTGCATTTATAATAGAAAAAAGTATTTTCATTGTTGTAATCTTTGCTTTTACAATGATAATGGCAATGTACTCTACTTGGGCAGAGCGTAAAGTGGCCGCTTTTCTTCAAGACAGAGTTGGTCCAAATAGAGCAGGTTGGGGAGGATTATTGCAACCACTAGCCGATGGTATGAAACTTTTTGCCAAGGAAGAATTTGAACCAAATACTAAAAACAGATTTTTATTTTTTGTTGGACCTGCTATAGCAATGAGTACTGCTCTTATGACTAGTGCGGTTATTCCTTGGGGCGATAAATTAGAAATTTTTGGCAGAACCGTAATTCTTCAAGCAACTGATATTGATGTTTCTTTATTATACATTTTCGGAGTAGTTTCTGTTGGTGTTTATGGAATTATGATTGGAGGCTGGGCATCGAACAATAAGTTTTCATTAATGGGTGCTGTTCGTGCTGCTTCTCAAATGGTTTCTTATGAAGTTGCCATGGGATTGTCAATGATTGCATTGTTAATGATGACAGGAACATTGAGTTTAAAAGAAATTTCTGTTCAACAACATGGAATGTCGTGGAACGTTTTCTACCAACCATTATCATTCTTAATTTTTTTGATTTGTGCTTTTGCAGAAACTAACAGAACGCCATTCGATTTAGCAGAATGTGAATCGGAATTAATAGGTGGATACCATACTGAATATTCTTCTATGAAAATGGGATTTTATTTGTTCGCTGAATATGCTAATATGTTTATTTCTTCAACTATAATTGCAGTATTGTTCTTTGGAGGTTATAACTATCCGGGAATGAGTTGGGCATTAGAAAATTGGGGTGTAAATATTGCAAATGTTATTGGAATTGGAGCATTATTTATAAAATTATGTTTTTTCATCTTCTTCTTTATGTGGATTAGATGGACAATCCCAAGATTTAGATACGATCAATTGATGAATTTAGGATGGAAAATTTTAATTCCGCTTTCAATTGTCAATATTATTATAACAGGAATTTGCATTTTAGCTTTTAAATAGGAAAAGAAATTATGTCAACATCAATACAAAGTATTTCATTATCAGGTAAGAAAAAGCAGGTTTCCAACAAGGAAATGACTTTTCTTGAAAAAATGTACCTGATTGCCATTGTAAAAGGGTTATGGATTACCATAAAACACTTTTTTAGAAAAAAAGCAACCATTCATTATCCCGAACAAGTGCGAGAATTTAGTCCAGTTTATCGTGGTCAACACATGTTGAAACGCGATGAGCAAGGAAGAGAAAACTGTACGGCTTGCGGATTGTGCGCACTATCTTGCCCAGCAGAAGCTATCACAATGAAAGCGGAAGAGCGCAAAAAAGGTGAAGAACATTTGTATAGAGAAGAAAAATATGCTTCGATATACGAAATTAATATGTTGCGTTGTATTTTCTGCGGATTATGTGAAGAAGCATGCCCTAAAGATGCAATTTATTTAACTATTTCTAAAGAATTAGTGCCAGCGCAATACAACAGAGAAGATTTTATTTTCGGAAAAGATAAATTAGTGATGCCACTAGAAATGGCTTTGGCAAATACTAAAAAACTTAATTAATTATGTCACCGATACTTATAATATTTTACTTTTTAGCGGCAATAACATTGTCAACTGCATTTTTGACAATTTATAGCCGAAATCCAATTCATAGTGCTATATACTTAGTGATTTCCTTTTTCTCAATTGCGGGACATTATTTACTTTTTAATGCTCAATTTTTGGCATTAGTACATATAATTGTTTATTCTGGAGCCATAATGGTTTTATTCTTATTTACCATTATGTTGATGAATTTGAATAAAGAAGATGAAGTACACAAACCTAGAATTACCAGATTGGGTGCCGTAGTTGTAATGAGTATAACTTGTTTGGTTTTATTAGCAATTTTTGTAAATTCAAACCCAATTGTTGCAAATGAATATGATAGCAACGGAAACGATTTTCAATCAATAAAAGCCTTAGGAAAAATATTGTTGAATGAATATATGGTGCCGTTTGAATTTGCTTCAGTATTATTATTGACAGCCATGATAGGAACCGTTTTATTGTCTAAAAAAGAAAAAACAGGAAAAAAAAATGAGTAATATTTTAAATGAAATTGGTATTGAAAACTATCTTTTCCTATCGGCGATACTATTTAGTATTGGTGTATTTGGAGTTTTGTATAGAAGAAATGCCATTATAGTTTTCATGTCTATCGAAATTATGTTGAATGCTGTAAACTTATTGTTTGTTGCTTTTTCAACCTATCACCAAGATGCCGAAGGACAGGTTTTTGTTTTCTTTTCGATGGCAGTTGCTGCAGCCGAAGTAGCGGTAGGATTAGCAATATTGGTTTCTGTTTATAGAAATTTAGGCTCAATTGATATTGCCAAATTAAAAAATTTAAAAGGATAGTTCGCAATGGATACAAGTTTAGCTCTTATTTTAGTTTTAGCACCTTTTATTGGTTTCTTACTGAATGTATTCTTCGGAAAAACACTTGGCAAATCAGTTTCTGGTGTCATCGGAACTTTGTCTGTTGTAGTTTCGTTTGTGATTTCAATTGTGTTTTTTATGCAATTAAATCAAACAAATAAACCTATAGAAGTTTCTTTATTCGATTGGATTCAGATTAGTAATTTCAAATTAGATTTCGGATTTTTATTAGATCAACTATCATTACTTTGGTTACTATTTGTAACGGGAATTGGCTCGCTAATTCACCTATATTCTATAAGCTATATGCATGATGATGAGAATATGCACAAGTTTTTTGCGTATTTAAATCTGTTTATTTTCTTTATGATTACACTTGTAGTTGGAAGCAATCTTTTGGTAATGTTTATTGGTTGGGAAGGCGTAGGACTTTGTTCTTATTTACTAATCGGATTTTGGCATAAAAACCAAGATTATAACGATGCAGCCAAAAAAGCATTTATCATGAATAGGGTAGGAGATTTAGGTTTGCTAATCGGAATATTCATTGTTGGAGCCTTATTTTCAACTTTAAATTTTGTTGAATTAAAAGAAACCATTCTTGGTGGAACCAATTCTGGAAATACCGTTTGGATAGCAATAGCTGCTTTCGCTTTATTTATAGGAGCTACAGGAAAATCGGCTCAGATTCCATTATACACTTGGTTGCCAGACGCAATGGCTGGTCCAACGCCAGTTTCTGCCTTAATACACGCTGCGACAATGGTTACGGCTGGTATTTTT
>Ga0208597_1000653_pt1 | contig 13632 bp, 14 predicted proteins | sample LakMenEpi05May12_FD_150673 | JGI IMG/M metagenome (GOLD analysis project Ga0208597, IMG submission 150673) | Freshwater microbial communities from Lake Mendota, WI - 05MAY2012 deep hole epilimnion (SPAdes) | ecosystem: Environmental > Aquatic > Freshwater > Lake > Epilimnion/Euphotic zone ...
AAGTTACCTGTTCCCCAAGCTGGGTCCCAAACAACATATTCTTCTTTCCAATCTTCCCCATATACTGAACTAATACAATCATGAGCCTCATTAACCCAATTATACGGTGTGAAAAATTCACCTTGTTTACGACGAACTACATCCTCAATAAGTCTATCTAATATCGCAGTAAAAATATGTTTTTGTTTTGGTGTATATTTACGAGAAAATTCAGTTATAAAAGAAATATATGATTCAACATTACTAATACTAAGAGGTTCTCTGAACATACCTGTAAATAATTGTTTAGTGGTATTATTCAACATAACACTATTAGGGTGTAGCATAATATGGGCAAAAAGATTAACTGAGTCATTAGGAGATATTTTTTTTCCTCCTCTTTTCAAAGTTATCTTATCAGTAAAATATTTATAAACCCTATCAATATTTTTTTCAGTTAAAGTTCTAGGAACAGTAACCCCTTTATTGATTTGTTTTATTTTATCCACAATTTCTCGAAATTCATTTTGTGGTTTATAAATGTATAACTGTTTAACAACATCATCCTCAATTAAATCATTGAGTAAAACCTTGTCTTGGTACATAGATGATGGTGCTAATGACCATTGATAGTCTTTAACTGAAATGTAATTAATAATATCTTTTACCGGTAAAACAAAACATTCATTTTCATCTCCAATAACCGCGACTTTTGGCATAATTGCAGGATTTTCATCATGTATTGTCTTAACATAACGAATAACTTGAGCAACTACTTTTGCTCTTTCAATTATAGAACTAAAATCATATTTGTGTTTTTGTTCAACAATCATTCTTAACTTATTTTTTGGCGAATAAGCTAATCCATCTGTACGATATTTTGATTCAAAAATAATATCTTTGAAAGCTCTTCTAAACGCAACTCTGTAACGGTCTTGAACGTCCATTTCATTCACAACACTATCTAAATCATTAATTCCCATATCTATAAATATTATTTACTAATTATACGAGCAAAGATACAACAATGTTTCATATAAACAAAAAAAAGTCCCTCATTATTGAGAAACTTTTGAAACATTTTCTGTTTTGGTAATCTTTACAACCGTATTTGCCCAATTTGATATCATTGGGTTATGTGAAATTACAAATATTTTTTCAAAGTAGGTTTTTAATTTATCAAAAAATTCTCCAACCATATCAAGATTATCATTTGCAACCTTACCCCAAACCTCGTCGTAAACCGATAATTGTGGTTTTGGTAGTGAACACACTTTAGATAACACCGCTCTAATGGCAAGTGCTCCTACTGTTTTCTCATAACCTGAACCTGAAGTTATTGGTCTTTCAATTCCGGTTGAATTATCAATCATAATAAAATCAACTTCATTCTTATCATTGATTCGAATCTCCAAGTTAAACAAACAAGAATCCTGAAGTAACCTTTGAAGTTCAGCGTTAATCACTGGCATCATGGTCTTCATAATAATCTTACTAATCCCATTCTTCCCATAAATCTCATTATAGATTTTATAGATTTTTTCTTTTTCGAATTCCTCAGCAATCTTTAAAACAAGTCCGTGATTTTTTTCAATACGAGCCAATAAGTTTTCAATTTGGTTTTGGTTGGTACTTTGAGTTCTCTCATACCCTCTCTTTTGATTAATCAATTCATCGATACGAAGGTTGGCTTTAATCAACTTGGCGTCAATATCGTTGTTTTGTTTAATCTTATCCTGAACTTCCTCATATCTTGTCAACTTTAATCTTAACGCCTCTAATTTCAACTCGTTTGACTCCAATGACACCTCGTGTTTCTCTTTGATAAGTTTGTTTCTCTCATACTCATCAAATTCCTTTTTAAGTTGAACATAGGTTTTTTCCTCTTTGTCTAAAACTTCAATCTGTAAACCTAATCCCTTAACCTTTTCTTTCCATCCGTCAAGTTCACCAATCTTCTTTTTGGTGATTGCTGCATCCATCAACTTAATACCACAATGTTCACATTCGATACCATCCCCAAACTTTTTAACTAATGATTCAATCTCACTAACTTTGTTATTTCCACTACCTAATTCAATCTTGGTGTTGGTTAGTTTATCCTTAACCTCATCGTGTTTGTCCTCATGGTAAAACCCACTTGGTTCAACAATTTTAATGTCGTTAATCTGACCTTGAATTGTTTTACTAGTTAACACATGACTATTAATATCCCCTTGTAGTTTAACCGGGTCCAAGATAATAAGTTCTTGACTCAAATCACTGTGTTTTGAGTTTAATAAACCATCTTTATATTCTTGTCCTCTCTTTAAAGAATTATCTACTTCATCAATACTTTCGGTTGCGGTTTTAATCTCACCCTTTAATCTTTCAATTTCAGTGTTTGAGGATTCATTATCTTGTTTTAAAGTCACCGTATTATACACATTGGATATCATACCTTTTGAAAACTCTGAATAGATTTCTTTTCCGGTTTCTTCTTTCTTTTTTAAGAATTCCAACCCCAAGAATCTTGATAACACTTGACCACGAGCCGTTGGTTTTGATTCCAATAAGTCCTCCAAGTTAGATGCGGTTGTTAAGATGGTCATCAAGAAGTCATCCATTGTTCCGATAGACCTTTTCATGAACGCTTCAGTCTCTCTTCTTTGCTCACCAGTAAAGTTCTGTAATTGACCGTCAGCTAATTTCTTAAAGAACTCTAACTCTGTCTTTACATTCCATTCCCCGGCTTTAGACATCTTTCTTTCAATTTGACGAGCAATAATATACTCCTCACCATCAATGAGAATATCCCCACGAACACTAACTTTATTCTTGTCTGTGAATCGGTTAAAGATTTCCTCTGCTTTCTGTGTTTTGGTTGTTGTGTTGAAAAACAAGAATAATAATAAATCCACGGTTAGAACCGTTTTACCCCCAAAGTTTGGTGGGTCAGATTCAACCACGGTAATCCCTTCACACTTATCAAAATCAATTACTTGATTTTCACCATAAGATAGAAAATTACTGAATTCTATTTTCTTGATATACCATTTCTTAAATGGTGTCACCTCAACCTCGTTGGCCGACATTCGGTTTTCAACCATTCCATCAATACCCATCACTTGGTCCAAGTATTGTTCTTGACCTTTACTCTCAAGTAATGACTTGATAAGTTCTTTTTGATAGTTTTTGTCCATGATATTCACGGACACATCAATCGTTTGTTGAGTATCTTCAGTCGTTTTAACCTTTGTAATTACGTTTACGTTGGTTGAATTATATTTCTTTGAGAAGTATTGTTTCGCAGACTTAATTCTCTCTTGAGTAAAGTTTTCCGGAGTATCTTCCCAAACGACTTGAATGTACGGGTTATCTAATGTCTCCACATCTAAATTGTGTTGCATTTCTTTTAAATTAAAAATTGGTGGCGGATTGAATAAATCCATAGTTTATTATTGTGATACTAACTCAGCATTTTGAGTGTTTCCGCTTAGAGCTTGCTCCTCAGCGTATTTTCTTTTTAACTCTTCCATTTGTTGAGCCATTATTTTTTGGAAAGCATTTTTCTGACCTTTAATAGTCTGATTTCTTTCTTGAACTTTCTTTGCGTGAGTTTTAGTTCCTCCTCTTTTTTTAGATGTTGGCATAATTGTATTTATTTAATTGTTATTTATTTAAAATCCTTCTCCGGTTATATCACCTGTGTTATTTTCACCGTCAATTTGTTGTTGTAATTCTTCAATTGTTGGTGTTGGTTCAGAATTAACTCTATCTTCAAGTTCTTTCCTTAACATATCTCCAATTCGTTGTAATTGATTGGTAACATCTTCATTAACTACCGGATTTGAGTTAGGTTCCTCTTCATCATCCATATAAGATTGTAACCAATTTGGTCTTTCAGGAACACTAATTGAATCTACTTTTTCCATCATCAGTTGAACTTCAGTCTTACTTCTCCTCAACATTTTCCCCATTTTAACCTTATTTTCAAGTCTAATAAAATCTTTATAAAATTGGTCTCCTCCACTGAAATTAATATCAATTTCGTTGTTCTCCAAATATTCAATGATATCAATCATAAGTTCATCATCGCCAAGAATCCCCATATTATTACATAATGCAAATAAATCAGTCGCCTTAATAATCCATCTTTGAACTTTCTTATCGTTAAGTTGTTTAATGATAAATTCATTTAATTTTTCCATCTTACTTTATTCGGTTTTCTTCGAAAAACTCTACGACAGCATTTATCGCCCATACCGCTCCAGATGCTAACATACCATCAAAGAACCATGAACCCCAACTTGAAATCCCTAACATCTCATGTACCGGAGAATATACAAAAAATCCAAGAAAGAATCCAACCCAAGTTGAACAACACATCATACAGATTAATATTCCTGAGACGAAATTAAAAAATCCGTTAAAGGGCATTACTTTATCATCCCCCATTTCTTTTATAAATTTTCGAGTACCGTTAAAGATACTTCCGTAAACAAGGATGTTGGTCATTCCATAAGCCATTACCATCCAAAGTAATAATTGTGTTATCATATTTTATTTATTATAAAGTTTATCGTCCAAATTTGAACCTTTTAAATACATTGCTTTAGTTCCTTCATTAAACTTTTGTATATCTTGAATAGTTTTCTCGTATTCCTTAATCAACTTATCTTTCTCAATATTATCAAGTTTCAATTTTTGAACTGTGTTTTGGAGAGCATCTAATTTAGGTTTTAATTTATTGTCGGATGTCTCCTTTTCAACAATAACTTCTTTAATCACTTCAACTTCCTTAATTACCTCAACCGGAACTTCTTTAATCACTTCCTTAATTGTTTCGACTATTTTGGGTGGTTGATTTTCCATCTGTTGTATTTTTAACAACAGTTCATTAGTGTGAGTGTTGTCACTAATATATTCTATTTTTGTTACAACTTTCTCAACTGGCACTTCTTTGATGACTTCTTGAATCACCACTCTCTCAACGGGAACTTCTTTGGTTACCTCAACAATCTTCTCAACCACCCTGTCAACGGGAACTTCTTTAATTACCTCGACTATCTTTTCTACCGGAACCTCTTTTACTACTTCAACAAGTTTCTCAACCTCAACATATTCAATCTTGACAACTTCTTTTTCTTCAACAACAGGAACCTCAACGTATTTGATAACCTCTTTGATAACTTCTTTTTCAACAATATTCCCTGAACCTGACAATAGTCCATATTTTTCAATTTTGAACCCCTCCAAATAAGAACTCTTCAATATCATTTCAGGGTCGAAATTGTTGAGTTTACAATAACTTAATAAGTCCTTGTGCTCTTTAGAGGTTAGTTCAAGATTGATATTCATTATTTTTTAATTTTAATACCCCAATTAACTCTAACCCAAAAAACAAAATTAAATGTAATTGCAATAGACCAAAACCAATCCATGAAAGGTGGAACATAATCTAAATATTTTGAAATACCATATGTAATTGCAGGTATTAACCATATTGTAATTGTAAATAATGGGTTTATTTTTCCTTTTCTATATATTTTCATTTTTATTTTTATTTTAATTATTTATAAGTTTTTCAGTCCCCTTTTCAATACAATCAAATGAGTCCATACGGAACGATAAGAATGGTTTTGGGTTAGGAAGGTCAACAAAGTCATATTGGTCTTTGCCAATCTCATAAACTCCGTATCCATGTTTATTCACGGTCTCACCAAAGTTTTGTTGAATGGTTGAACCAATCATATATGCTTTCTTTCCACCCGGAATGTCAAACACTTGTCTCTTGTGGATATCTCCACATAATACAAGGTCACACCCATCAAACTTACTCACCTCAAATCCATCTTCGAACTTAAACCCGATGTCGGTATACAACCCTTGAATAGGTCCATGGAATAATCCAATGTTCGTATTCTCAGATTTGTTAATATCCGGTGGGATGTTATGGTCCATTAATGAATAAACACACCAATTGATGTTATCATCAGGATAAACTCCGCGATTCTTTAAATAAACAATGTTTTCATTCTTCAATGAATCAATGATTGGTGTTAAAGCATCCAACCTTGCATTGTTATTCTCAAGGAAATCGTGATTCCCTATGATAACAATTGTTTTTGCAATCATGGAACATTCAGTTAATATCCAAGCAACAAACTCAACTAACTCAGGTGTCATTTGATTCTTTGAATGAACCAAGTCACCGGTGAATACAATTCGGTCCGGTTGTAGTGTTTTCCACTCACTCAAGGCAGATTCAAGGATTCCACGATATAAATCATGGTCCTTGAATAACCTTACGTGTAAGTCAGAAAAGTGTACTAGTCTGTTTATCATACTATTTTATTAAAGTTTTTTCCTCTTCTTCGAACGGGTTAAACCCTTTGTTTACGTGTCCACAAGATTCACATTTGTAAATTGGGAATGGTACGGTCGTATCTTCAGGTGACCCCGTCATTAGTTTAGGAACTCTTTTTAGGTAGATAACCTCTCTAAAGTAAATTCCATCACATGAGTCACATTTTATCGTTGGACACTCTTTTAAATTAATCTTTGGTTGTTGTAATTCGTTCATATTTTTTTTCTAAATTTAATTGTTTTTTATTTGTTTGTCAAATATTTTTTCATGTCCATTTCCAAAGTTGTTGTAATAACTTCTTTAGGTACTCGATACTCATCAAACTCGGCATCTTCTTTTAAATGAGTTACAATACAACCATACAATTTAATGTTTTCATATTTGGTTCCTTGTAACATTTTGATAAGTAATTTCCCATATAAAGGTAATTGGACGAAGTAGTGGCCTAAAGCGTTATCAGGTTGTTTTTTATATGGTTCCAACATTCTTTTGGTATATCTTGTTTCAAGGAAGTTTTTTGGTTTGTTAGTTTTCCAATCGGTTATTACTAATCCAAATTCGTTTTGATGTATATTCATTATCAACCACACCTTATCGGGTTGTCCGGTATACCCAAGTTCCGGGTCGCCTAATACCATCTCAGTGTCAAGTAAAACCGCTCCTCGTTGTTCCATTAAGTTAAGGAAGTTTTTACCCGCAGTAATCATATTGTCTCCCTTGAAGATTTGTGTATTATCACATTCAAAGACCGGTTGTCTTACTTCTTTATAAGACCCATTTCGGTCAATAACTTCTTTCTCCAAAACAAAGTGAACTCTACTTCCCATATTGGTAGAATAAGTTCCGGCTGCCGCCCATTCCTCAATCAACTCTTGTTGTTTTTGTGGGTCACCTTTAGCTTTATTATACGCTGCTTCCTCTGTTGGAAACTCAGTATAAAATTTCTTTAGTACTTTAGACACAGAAGGATAATCCGTCTTCCCATTCATGGTATAGATGTGATTATCCTCTTCAAAAGTAAGACCTAATTCTTGTTGTCTTTGACTAATTAGTTCTCGTATTTCTTGTGCAATAGTTTTTAATTCTACCATATATTTTATTATTTTATTTCGTAATAGTATTCATCAATCTGACCTCTTAAATCAGCAACATCCATATCTTTGGGTGGTTTAATCACTCTAATCTTGTTGTATAATCTACCTCCATTTAATTCATGATATAATTTGAAAGCATCTTCCCAAGCGTCCTCATCTAAACAAATAATAATCTTACCTAACGCGTTTTCATATAAAGTTTCAAACAGTAATGAACTCATTTTCTTACCTAACATAGCAATTGAGTTATCCAAGAAGAACCCATCAAACGCACCCTCAACCAAATAGATATCTTTGAACCAATCTATTCTACTCTCGTTAAATATGATTTCATCTTTTGCTGCGGTAGGATTCTTATATTTCATTTTATTCGGAACCCATGAACGGGCAATAAAATAATTTAACCTATTGTTTTTATCAAATGATGGTACAATAACTCTATAAGCGAAGTCACCACTCACAGTATAACCAATTTGGTATTTTTCAATAATCTCATCTGTAATACCTCGAGATATTAAATATCGATAAGCTTCAGCGTGTGGTATAAATCTTGGATTGGAGTCTTTAAATTGAGTGTATCCCTCCGGAAGTTTTAATTGAGTTTTCTTGGCCTCCTGAACTTTTAACTCCTCAGGTTTTATTAAGTTATAAACCTTTTTCTGTTCTTTTGTACCATGTTTATCAAATAGTCGTCCTAATGGTCCTTGAGTTCCCTCTGACTCACCACAAACCCAACATTTGTAAACGTGTTTACTATAGTTGATTTCCAAGTTTCCTTTTCCATCACCCTTATCTAAACCTTTCTCATTCGCACAGACAGGACAGTCAAAAGAAATTTGTGCTTTTGACTCATAATGATTTTTGGCTTTACCTAACACATCGGTTAGTAAATCAACTAATACCTCAACTTCTTCATCCATTCTTTAAGTATAAGAAATTATTTTGATTTATCATAAAAGTCCCAATCAGCAATGTGTTTTTTCCACCATTGTTTCAAACGACTCTTATCATCAAGTTTTTCAATTTTATTACTTATTGGTATTATTAAAATACACCATAGGGTTGCAACCCCCCAAAGTACAAAAAAAGCTATATCCATTTTATTGTTTTTATTGAGTTAACATATTTAATTTTAGTATCAAAATATACCATGTGGTTATTAATGTCTTTAAATAAATGACTTCTTAAGAACTTACCAAGTCTAACCGGTGAAATATGATAACGGTTACTACTTTTGACATCAGCACTAAACCATTCATCCGGACGAAGAGAAGAAATACCTACCTCTATTTCACCTTTGAATACCACATCAACTTCAACGTATCCGGAACTTGGTGAACTATTATAAGCTCTATATCCTGTAATAGAAAAGACACCCCTATGTCGTTCTCCAACTGTAGGAATGTCTTTTGAAAATTTTAAAATTGTTTTTCGAAGATTTTTAGTATCAATGTCCTTTCTAATCATTACCTTAACTTTAATTTGTCAAGCAAAGATATAACATTTTTTTTAATCTACCAAATTTCTTTCATTTTCATATAACCTAATGCACAAGCGTAAGCATCGGTCATATCAAAATTTTCTTTTTTCAATGTACTATTTCTAGTATATTGCCAAGTAATCTGTGGCTCTTTTTTTGCTACCAAGTCCCATATAATATTTTTCTTATCAATAGTTTTTGGTAATCCACCGAAAAGAACAAACTTACCTTTATCATTCTCCTGAACTAATTCAGGGAATGCAAATTTTCTTGAGTTATATGTTGAAATAAATTGTGGTATAACTCCAAGGATATCATACACTTCTTTACAAACTAAAGTATTAAACCTCATTAAAGTTCCAACGGTATAAACATTGTTTGAATTTAATAAAGGTTCTTCAATAACCACGTACTTAATTCCCATACCAGCATATTCTTCCAACTTTTGTCTAAAAATATTACTTTTGAGAATTAATTCCTCAATCTTATCCTCAACTTTTGGTTTTGGAACTGGTGATATGTGGGTTAATTCCAATAATTCTTTACTCTGAATATCAAATAACGACCAACCAATTGTTTTAGTTGACACGTCAAGCCCCAATACTTTCGGGGAATCCTTCCTCATGTTTTTTGCCATATTTAGAAATCTAATTTAACCACAAACTGTTGAATGCCTTGTCGTAATTCAGGTGATTGTAGTTTAGATATAACCATAAGGTCTTTTTGGGCATTGTAAAGACCAATCTCCGTTACATACGAAGTTGTTCCTGACATCCATGTAGGGTTTGACGTATTAGTAAATTGATTCCTACCTAAGTTCACAAGATATTTCATTTCATAAATGGTTGCAGTTATATCCGTTTCTAAATTACCATAGAAATAATATTCATCACCAAAATTCAAATATTCTGATTGACCATTCTGAGGTAAATCAATATAATTTCCCAAGTTATAGGATATAGCGTTATCATACGTTTGTTGGTTAATTTGGAATGTTGTCCCCGTAATACCACTCATTGTAATATAACCATTTATTGAGGAACCACTTATTTCAGAAGTAACATCAATTTCTTTCCAAGCTGTTGAAATGGGTCTATTCGTCCCTTCAACCAATTGAACTAATATTTTCATAGAGTTTGCAGAATACCCACTTAAATCAGCACTTGTATATGTATTTAAGGGCTGATTTAAAAATTTGAATTCAGGTCCAAACTTGACAGCAATGTTATCACTATTAGTTTGTGTTGCAGCAGAACTAGCGCTTATAAATGAATAGTAATTACAATGTAATGAATCTGTAAAACCTGTTGAATCAAATCGATACGTAATCCACATACTTTGTGTTGGTAATGTAAAAATACCTGTCGATGCTGAACTATTTGGTTCACATATGTTTGGAGAAATTAAAGATAGTCTTGGTGCAGGTAACGTCCAATTTCTATTTGCTTTATACGACATAGAAGCAACAACTTCTTCGTCATCAATAACAATTATTTCTTGGTCAGGGAATACCTTACCAATTCTATTTAATTCACCGTTACTATCCGGATTTGTATCCCATAAATGGAAATATCTAATACCCGGGTCATTCATGTCAACATTTTTTGTTGACTTGATATAGTATGGAGTACATAATTTTTTATCATCATAACCAGGAGGGTCAATCCAAAATGTCTCACCAATACTTGTTCCTGATGATTTATGCCACATCAATGTTGGCATCGTAAGTTTAAAATGTCTTGCTAATCCAATATTGTCAGTTGGAGTGTCAGGGTCAAATGGAATTGTTGCAAATTTTTCACCATATACATTATCAATATCTTGATTGGTATAATGGATAATTGAAATAACTTTTTGGTCTTGTGGTTTAACAACAATCTCCTCATCGTATGAATTGTAATAATAAACTTTACTGGTGTCAGTTTGACCACTTGGTTCATTATATCCCAAATATTCTTTAGTTCCAATATAACCTACCGAACCATAGTTCGAATATCCCTCATACCCAAACATCAAACCTGCAGGATTTTCAGTCCATGGAATATTCATATTCCAAACCACAGTGTTTTCTCGTTTTGATATATCACAAGGAGATTCAAAGTTAATTGTATCTATATCCCAATAAGGTGCTGGTGTTATTGTATCATAAAGTTCTGTCATTCCTGATGGATAAACTAAAACTCGACCCATTTCACCACCTAATACTTTACCGGTGTAATTAGGAACTGACCTGTCTAATGTTAATGTCCAAGTAGTTGTTCCTGTAGTCCCTGTCGATGGGCTTAAATCTTGTATCTTATATGTTAATATCGAATAGGTTCCAACATTGTCACAACCACCATTACCATCATAGATAATGGTAACAAAATCATTTATTGCCGGTGTACCTGTTGTTGGAGAACATATTATTGGGTCTAAATTTATATCAATTTGTGTTTGACCTGTCAATGTTTGCATATCAACTTGATAGTTTGATGTGATAGTATAGGCCGAACTTATTTGAACGTCCCAATTTCCTTGGGTACCCCCTGTCATGAAAAAACCTTTTACGCCAGCGGAATTATAAACCGACTGAAAATCACTATCCATGTATGGAATACCATATGTATTACCTATTCCACCCTGAACAAAATATGGATATTTAACATTTTGTTTATTAGATTGAGGAGAACCTGTATCATTTTGAGCATTGAATGCCGGCATCAAAATATTATTATTAGTCTGATTGTAATTCGGAACAGCGGTATAACTAACCTCACTATCCCCTATTTGGAAATAAGCGATATTAAAATTTCCCTGAGATAGGTATCTTCTACCCACATCAGTTAATCTTGTGTTAATTAGTCCCGAAGTATTTTTAATTATATAAGCCATTGGTTATAAATAGTTTCATTTTATTTTATTTAGGTACAAGGAGTTATTGTTGTTATTACACCTGGAGCACCCGTGACAGTAAATAAGTATCTTTGACCACCTTGCCATCCCAAACCATTTGTGGCGACTGTCGAAGGAATAGGATTAGATAAAACATTATTAGCACCTCTATTTTGATAAATTGTTATCCCAACAGCTGGTGAAGTCCCTTGACTAGCATAACTATAAAGAAAACCAAATGGTCCCCAATCAGGTTGACATAGTAGTGGACCGAAACCTGAACCATAACTTTCGTGTGTTAATACATCCGGTATTGGTGTGATTTGTGGAACATAAGTTATTGAATTCTCCAATAAAGTTCTTGGACTTCCAACCGATGTTAAACACTCGTTACCATCCACACTAATTTCCATTATGTTAGATGAAATAGTTTGATTTAACACTGTTGTACATCTATTGTTACCTCCGTTCGGATTTGTTAAGTTTAAAATAGAATTTTCAATTATCTCAATTTCATCATTATATGACATTGTTAATATTACACTATTCGTTTGAGTAATCCCTGTTTGAAGGTCTGGTGAGCAATTTGGTCTATCACCAATAACAGGTACATTTGAAACAAATGTTGGTGTTTGTTGCACACCATTTTTAGTAACAATTAATGTATTATCAATTGTTCCATTACCTGGTCCTTGATATAACTTAGTATTTGATATTGACAAATTAAATGATATTGTTACCCCGACCGGTATTTGTGGTGTTGATATAATTTTATAAGTCTGAGTTAAATTATTTGACACATTATTTATTATTGACGAAACAGGAGCTCCAAAATTAGTAATTGAAAGTTGATAAGTTTCAGGACTAGCATTATACCCAATAGTAGTAACACTTGATTGTTGGTTCCCTGCAGAATCATAAACCGTAACTTCATAATCATTAGGACATAAATCATTAAATGAAGGACTTTCCTGAGTCGTAATTCCACCATTTATCGAATAATAATATGGTGATAATCCACCTTGAACACTTGCAGTGATTGAACCATCGCAATTTACCATTCCTCTACAACTATTATTAGTTGAGAATACCTCCAATGATAATGGCTCGTATTCAGGACAAGAACCTGTAGTTACAGTAATATTTCCATTTGCAGTACCACCATAAAACTGCCAACCCGCCACCGGTATTGATGAAAGTACTTCAGTTGCCACCACACTTCCATCTACTAAGAATGGTGTAATCGCGTCACTATCTTGATAAACAATAAATTTAGTATTAATTGGGTTCCAAATTATATAAAATAATTTACCATTGAATTCACTTACCCAACTAAATTGTCCATTTATCACACCATTACAAACGAATTGTGCCGGTCCAAACAATATTGGTTCGGTGATAATCATACACAACTCAACACATTGAATTGGTTGTGTACTAGTTGGTGTTGGAGTCATTGTTGGCGTTTGTGTTGGAGTTGGACCAGCTAATGAACATATTGTTGAAGCAGTAAAATCAGGACCACCATCAGGCCAAGAAAAATCTGTAACAACAACTTCATATATTCCTTGAGAAACACCAAATAAAGTTTGAGTTCTTTGACCTCCCGACCAAAAATAAGAATAAGGAGAGGTTCCTCCTGTTACATTTACCGAAATAATACCATCTAATGAAGTAGGACTTGATGGTTGTTGAATCACATTACAAGAAATCCCTAAATCAAATAGTGTAATAACATCACAATTATTTTGAATTCTTGTAACCGGGCTATTTGATGGGGTTATCGATGGAGTAATCGATGGTGTAGGTGTTTGTGTATTTGTTGGTGTCATTGTTGGAGTAGCGGTATTGGTTGG
>Ga0208597_1000655_pt1 | contig 13605 bp, 7 predicted proteins | sample LakMenEpi05May12_FD_150673 | JGI IMG/M metagenome (GOLD analysis project Ga0208597, IMG submission 150673) | Freshwater microbial communities from Lake Mendota, WI - 05MAY2012 deep hole epilimnion (SPAdes) | ecosystem: Environmental > Aquatic > Freshwater > Lake > Epilimnion/Euphotic zone ...
CTATTGTCAAAATAATTTTTTAATTCTGAATGGTTTACAATTTCACGAATGGTTTTGGCAACCATTTCTTTTTGATTATTAGTAATTAATCCATTTTCGAGAGCATTTATTAGCGCAAAATCAACATCATCCTTCGTTTTTACAAAAGATAGAATTTCGTGAATTAAATTCCCATATTCAATGGCTTCTTGCTGGTGTGTTCCCCACATTATGGCTTCTCGTTGGGCGATTTTAATATTTTTTGGATTCAAAACTTCTGAAACCGACTCAATTACTTTTGAAGTATCAATATGTGCTTTTGCTGAAGATAATCTTGTAGCATTTCCAAAGGCATATTCTAATTTAGTTTCATCAAAAACAGATTGATTTTGCAAATATTTTATAAAAAATGACGCCATATTGCTTGGATATTCGCCATCTTTCTTAGGTTTTAGTTGCTGCGAAATCACATATAATTGTTCTTCTGCACGAGTAAGAGCAACATACAAAACGTTTATATTATCTAGCAATTCTTCTTGTTTTTTAGAATCATAAACTGCTTTTGCGGCTTCGCCAAAACCTTCAACCGAACTAGTGTTGTCTATTAATATTTTAGGTAATTCGACCGCTTCTTCTTCATTAGAAAGCCATAATTTGTCTTTTGGTTTTCGAGTATAATCTTCTTCAGCAAAAGGAAAAATCACAACGGGAAATTCCAATCCTTTTGATTTATGAATGGTCATAATACGAACGGCATTGGTTCCTTCGGGCGACGGAATGCTAAATTTTTCGGCATTTTTATCCCAATAATTCAAGAAATCTGAAATTCCAGCTTGGTTGCGAATATCTCTTTCTAAAACAATATCAAGGAAATATTGGATGTATGAATTCCCAACTTTTAAATTCAGAAATTTTGTAATTAAAATTTCGACCGCTTCATAAAGTGATTTTTTTCTAATATTTTGAAATGATAAATTTACATGAAAACTTTCGAGCCAACTTTCAAACTCTTTTTCATTTGTAAGTGACATTCCTTTGGCAATAAAATCGTGAATAGGCATTTGGTCTTGACTATTTTGAGCCAAATAATTCAAGAACTGCGCTTTTGATTCTAAATCGGCATTGTTTTTTAGGTATTTTAACAAATGAATAATCAATCGAACTTCGGTTGCATTTTGAATCATCAAAGTTTCCGATGATAATAACGGAATGTTTTGCTCGGTCAAATAATTGGCAATAGCAATTCCCTGATCACGTTTTCGAGTTAAAATGACAATATCTTTATACTCAAAACCTTCTTTTAGGACTTTTTGAATCGTGTTTAAAGTCGCCAAAACGAACAATTCGGTTTTATCTAGTGCTTCGTCGTCGTTTTCAAATTCAATTTTATCAATTATGGGCAAAAAAGAAATGTTCACATAACCTCCTTTTTTGTCGTTGGTTTTCTGAAAACTATGATTTTCGTACAAGTCTTTATAATCTTTATTGTCAAATTCATTTGATAATAGCTTGAAAAATTGATTGTTAAAATCGATTATCTGCGAATAACTTCTATAATTTTTATCTAAATGAAACTGCTTTTTATCGGGATTATTAAACGGATTTTTGTCTTTGCTTAACTCGATAAATTGTTCTGCTTTTCCGCCACGCCAGCGGTAAATAGATTGTTTTGGGTCGCCTACAATCATCAAAGTTCCTTTTTCGCCATCAATTTCGCCCGACAAAGCGTTGTCTATCAGCGGAATTAGATTTTGCCACTGCATTTCGGAGGTATCTTGAAACTCATCAATAAAAAAATGACGGTAACGTTCACCCAATCGTTCATAAATAAAAGGTGCTGGTTGGTTTTGAATTTCACTATGAATAATGGCATTAAACTCGGCAATAGAAAGCACATTTTGTTCTTCCTGAATTTTAGCTAACTCATTGCTTACGGTATTTAGCAACGAAAGGGGCGTAATATTTTTTAGAAAGGCTTTGTAAAAATCTCTTTTTTCAAAATTTTTGTAAATGGTGGCTAAAAATTCCAATAATTGCGGAATTACACTTTCAATAATGGCTTTGTCTTTGGCAGTTTTGTTGATTTTTATAGCATCAAATTCGTGATAGGTTTTATTTTTTGGGTTAAATTTTCCGTCAATAATACTCTGAATATGTTTAGGAAAATATTCGCCAGAAAACGACTTGGTATCAATTCCGTTTTGGTCAAAAATGGAAATAGCATTTTTAGCCAAATTGACATTTTCTGCTTCTAATTGTTCGCAAATCTTGGCGAGACGTTTTTTGATTTCTAAAAATTCTGAAATTGTTTTGTTGTGAAAATGCGTTATTTCTTCTCGATTATTCTCGTTTAGCAACAATCTTCCCGTTTCTAGAATTTCACGTGAAATATCCCAACTTTTGTCGTCATCGGTTTTTTCCATGGTAAAATCGATGAGTAACTTGGTCAAGGTTTCGTCTTCGCCCGCTTGCGCAATAATGGCATCGACTGCTTCGGTAAGCAAATTTTCGGTGTCGAGCGTTACTTCAAAAGTCATGGGTAAATTCAAATCGTGGGCAAAAGCTCTAATGACACGATGCGTAAATTTGTCGATAGTAGAAATATCAAAAGCGGCATAATTATGAATAATATGCTTGATAATTTGTTGCGATTTGACCTTGATTTGATTGACAGAAAGATTGGTTTCTATAGCCAGATCGTGCATAAGGTCAGATGCTTTTTTGTTGGGTTCGTCTTTTGCAAATTCAGACAAACTGCCTACGATACGGCTTTTCATTTCGTGAACGGCTTTGTTAGTAAACGTAATGGCAAGAATATTTCGATAGGAATCGTTTTTGCTTGAGGAAAGAATGATTTTGAGGTATTCTTTGACCAAAGCATAGGTTTTTCCTGAGCCAGCCGATGCGTCGTATATTGAGAATGAAGGTCTTTGCATTTTTTAAACGCGAATTCGCGAATTTTTTATTTTTAAAATTAATATAGGGATTAAACTAATAACTAAACTTGAAATAAAAATTAAATCATAGTTTATATGATTAAAATGCAATTTTAATTTTTCATTATCACAAGCTGTACATTCAATTATTTTTAAATTACTTTCTATATAACTAAAAAGAAATGTGGAGATAAAAAAAATTGAGATCACCATTATTGTTACAAGCAATTTCTTTTTTATTCTTAATGATTTTATTAAAAAAATGAAAAATGAAATGTACAATCCAAAAGAAAGTACAAATTGATAACTTGGAAATAAATGAAAGTTTTTTCCAAAAAAAGAAATATTATTATTGGTAGACCATTTAAATATTTTCCTAACCAAAACTCGATAACTTTCTTCTAAATAAAAAGCACAAATTGTTGCTAAAACGAATGCTAACAATAGAAAAATAGTATTTAATATCTTTTGCTTCAATTTATTTATTTATTTTCTTTCATTATTTGATAAATATAATTCATTTTTGATTCTTCTCCATAATATTCTACTTCAAATTCATCAATTTTTGTGGCACCTATTTTTTCTATTGCTTTTTGCGAACGAATATTAAAAGCTCCTATGTGAAAATAAATAGTGTCAACATACTGAAACGCATAGTCCATCATAAGTTTTTTCAGTGCCTTGTTGTATCCGTTGCCCCAAAATTTTCTACCTATAAAAGTATAGCCAATTAAAACTGATTTTTCATTTTCGTTATAATCATAAAATCGGCTACTACCAATAGGTTCGTTGGTTTTGGCATCGCGAACAAAAAAAGCACCTTTCGACTCGATAGCGCCTTCAAAAAAGTTTTGGAAGACGTCTTTTTGATAACGCAATTTATTAGGATGTTGCTCCCAAATGAGTTTGTCTGAAGCAACCGCATAAAGTTCTTCAAAATCATTTTCATTAAGCGGAACCAACTTGATTAATTCGTTTTCTAAGTGCCTTGGTTGTTGAATAAATTTCATTAAGCTAACTTTAAAATAAATAGTAGTTATAATTTTATAAAATTATACAATAAAAATATAATAATTTTTGAAGTTAAATGTATAAATTTGGATTCAATTATTTATTAATTTAAAAAATATATCATGGCATTTGAATTACCACAATTACCTTACGCTTACGATGCGTTAGAGCCACATATTGATGCCCGTACGATGGAAATTCATCATACAAAACATCACAATGCTTACACTACCAACTTAAATACAGCTGTTGCTGGAACAGATTTAGAAGGAAAATCGATTGAAGATATTCTAAAAAATCTAGATATGACAAAAGCGGCTGTTAGAAATAACGGTGGTGGATTTTACAATCATAACTTATTTTGGACTGTAATGTCACCAAATGGTGGCGGATTGCCAAAAGGTGATTTGCTAGCAGCAATAGAAAAAGATTTAGGTTCGTTTGACGAATTTAAAGCTGCATTTGCTAAAGCTGGTGCTACACAATTTGGTTCAGGTTGGGCTTGGTTATGTGTAAAAGATGGAAAGTTAGAAGTTTGCGGAACTCCTAATCAAGATAATACGTTGATGCCAGGTGTTGGTTGTGGCGGAACACCCATTTTAGGAATGGATGTTTGGGAACATGCTTACTACTTGAACTATCAAAACCGTCGTCCTGATTATATTGAAGCTTTTTTCAATGTTATCAATTGGGATGAAGTAGCAAGAAGATATAACGAAGCTAGATAACACTTGCTTTTATGATAATGAAACCGTTTCAAATATTTAATTTGAAACGGTTTTTTTATGCTTTTCTGATTTAAATTACCAACGCAAATTATACTTAACTCCAAAAGTAGATTCGTAAAATGCACATAAGGAGTATAAAACTCTTGGAATAACAAATTGTTTTTCTGCTTACTCTTTTCAGATGCGTTCTGATGGTCAGATTGTTTCTCTTAACTTTAACTCCCAGCTAAATTAGTATATCCACTCCGTTGTTAAAATACAGTCTAGTTTCTAATCCTCTAGCTCCATATAAACTTTGATAACGATTTAAAAGTGCACTTGCATATTGATGTTTTGAGTTTTATTTGAATTAAATAGTTGTGATAATTTTTTCAGAAAATAATATTTTATCACAAAAGTGTGATAATTTTTCAGAAAAATATTTTTTTATCACAAGTTTGTGATAATTTGCAAAAAAACGAGAAAATTATCACAGAATAAATTGGCACTTACTTTTATTCTTACCGATAACGCAGTTTTGCAATCCGTGCCCATAATCTTCTTCAAAAAAATAATTATTCACCAAACTAAATAAAAAACTACAACTTTTTATTGTTGTAGTTTTTGTTTCTTTTATTCTCTTTGTGGACACGGATTGCAAATCCCCGCTATCGTTGTGTGGACATATCCGCGCAGTCGGGCTTACCTCCATTGTTAAAACCTAATAAGGGTTGTCCTACGACTTTATCAAGATAATCACCTATGTTTTATCCTGCAATTGCTAATATCATTACCCTATTTTTTTAAAAATAATGTTGCAAACATAAAAATGAAAGCTAACATAAAATACCAAGCAAAAGATATTTTATTGTAATTTTTTTTATATTCTTTAATTAGATACTTGTATTTAGATTCTTTAAAAATTAAAAAATAATTTATACTCATTATTGGAAAGAAAAAATAAATTATCATATTTAAAATGAAATTATAATTACCTTTCGTGATCTTTAATATTAGAAAATCTTAATAATTATTTAAAACATAATTATTTACCACTAAAAAAATAAACAATAGATATATACAGGTTGCAAAGGCGAAATAAAAACTTGAAGTAAACTTCCAAATAGAACTCATAAAGCCATTGTTTTGAGCTGTTTATATTGAGCTAATCATTGTTTTGTAATATAGATTTCTCATTATGGTTTCCCTTTAAAGAATTAACACCCGCACTAGCTTCACCAAAACTGACAATATCTAGCACAAACAATCCTGCTCCTAATACTGCTTGCCCACCATTACCTGTTTTTACACCCGTATAAAAAGTATGAAATGAACTAGTTACTGGCATATAATTATTCTAAAGCCTTTCAGCAGAGCCTTGGCTATTCTTTTTTAATTTCTTCCTTGGTAAATCCTGCTTTTGTAATGGTTGAAATATCAGTTATTTTTTTTGTTGGGTCTACTATGATTATGTTTGGATAATCCTTGTTAAGTTTAGCTAAATAAAAACAATTAATTTTTAAACTATCTATGAGTTTTTTTTCTTTACTTGAATTTAAAATTGAATATTTTATTCCTGTATTTGAAGTAGTGTATTTTTTACCATTAATGAAATAAGTAAAATTAAAATCAGTTGTTTTTGGAAATCTTATTTTTGACTCAAATTTTGCAATTATAAAACTATTAGATTTTTCTATATTCCGTTTTACACAAAAGTCTTTTACAATCAGAAATGCTATTACAAATGTTACAAAGATTAAGATTAAATGACCCCAATCAAACTTTATTTTTTTCATAACATTTATTTTATTATTGTTGGTGCTATATTAGTGGCTGTTTCAACTTGAAATTTAAAATACTCACCTACAACTTGATTACTTATATTGTTTCCTAAATAGTTGTCAGTAGCTTTGCCAAAACTATTACTTAATATACCACCTCCGACTTGTACTGACCATTGAGCAAATGAATTTGGTGTTTGAAAACCATTACTAGTTGAATAACTAAAAGTTTCGCCAAAAACTACTGGACCAATTCCAGGGACCATACTACTTCCAGCCTCAATCCAATTTATTTTTCCTATATTTCCTTGATTTGCCAAATATTGCGAAAAAGTGTTAGTTGTTACTCCAATTGTTGCACTTGATAATGTAATTTGACTTAATGCAGCAGTTGCAGATGTGTATAAATATGTAGCTGCTGCCCCAATAGCTCCAACTTCTGCTAATACAACAACAGCTGGAGCAGCACAAATAGCAAGACTATAACGCCAATCAGTTGATGGTGAATAAGGATTAGCACCTCTCCCATAATTATCCCTATCAAAGTAAGTGCCTTCCCATTCGTCATCTATTCTACCGTGTATATCATATCCTTCTTTGTAATTATTACTAACAACTGCTTCTCTTAACTCTCCACCCATAGGGTCGCCACTAGTCATATCGCTTTGCGAAACAAGACCTCCACCAAATCCTGGTGGTTTTACGGTATCATCAACACCAACTAGACCAGCATTCCAATCTGTATCATCACCATCTTCGTAGTCGGAATTTAATCCTGTTGGGTCATTAAAGAATACAGGATTATTTCTTGAAAAAACATAAGGTGACATGTTGTGATCAATTTCTGCTAATGGGTCAACAACATTAAATCTTCCAATAGCATTGTCATATAAACGGAAATCCATTGAGGTCATATTCAATCCCAACTCGTCTTGTAGTTCTTTTCCGTTATATTTATACTTGTATGGGTTAGCCAATACAGGTTCAATATTACCACCTCTCAACTTTAATGTTGTTGCATTATAATTGGTATGCTTTAATCCAAAAGGGTAGTAGTGGTTTTGCTCTAGTATAACAGCCAATCCTGTTGTATTATTTTTAGTATAACTTACCCTTATGTTGCCCAAGTGGTCAGTGTAGTTATACACATATTTATATACACCCGAGTCAAAATTTACATAACCTTCGGCATGAGGAAAATATTGCATTACAACAGCTGCTGTTGTTCCCGCTTTAAGGTATTGAAATCTACCTAAATAATCGGTGGTTGTAATGTTGGTACCAATGCTAACTATTTTCTGAATTTTTTCGCCTTGTGCATTGTAAAAGTAATTAATTTTTTTAACTGATGGTGTAGTGGCAAAAACTATTTCGGTAGGCAAGTTGAGGTGATTATACTTTATAGGATTTGTGCTTGTAGTATTTATTCCTTTGTTTCTATCGGTTATCATATTGCCATTTAGGTCATAACTATAATCGGGAATTGCTACCGTGTTAGAATTGGTATATATGCCGTCTTTAAAACCTAAAGTACCATTGTTGTTAGAGGTTTCTTTTACCCACTGCAAGCGGTTACTGCTAGGATAATAGCTATACTCTAAAGCATCAATTGGTATAGGTAGCGTATTTTGAGCATCATAATCGCCGTTGCGTTGTAAACCCATTATGTTTCCATTTTTGTCATAACTCATACTTTCATTGTACATGTTAGAAACAGGAGATGTTGTATATGGGAGTTCGTATACGGCATTACGCAGTCGATTTAACTTATCATAGGTGTAACCATATTTCCGCATTTTATTATCGCTAGAGGTTCGCCAAAAAGTTTCTGATATGTTACCGTTATAAAGTGGTTCAACAAGATTTTCTCCAGGATATGTTGCGTTTTGGTTGTTGTCTTGATAGTTAATCTTAAAAGCAAAAAGGTCGTTAGGATCGCCAGGTACATTTAAAGGAGTTGAATTTATTGCTGGGTCTCCACCTATTTTATTAATTTCTTTTAACCATCCTCTTATGTTATAACTGTAATCTACTTTTTGAAGAGGATTACTCACTGTATTTCCAACTTTTTTTGCTATTAATCGCCCTAATTCATCATACGTGTTATCGGCAATTAGTTCGGTTGGTAATACAACACCATCAGGTTTAGTAATAGTTTGCGTATGAGATACTAATCGGTCTTGGTTGGAGTATGTATAATTGTCTCTTACTACTAAAGCATTATGAGTAGCTAACCGTTTATGACTTGTAGTTGTGGTATTTACTCTACCAGTCATTTCTTCTAGTTGTGATTCTATTTGAGTAAAACCTCCTAAAAAATTAGAAGTAAAAGTTTTGATAGGTCGTGCTTTTTTATCATATAATACATAGGTTCTTTCTGCTTTATATAGGGTAGAAGTTTCTAAAAATCGAACCCAGCTTATAGTTGGCAAACCTACAGGCAGTGAACCAGTTGTATTATTGTAATATATAGGCAAACTTGCAGATGGTGTATAGCTTATTGCAGGAGAAAATGTAGAAGTTAAGTTGGTAGTGTAATTATCATAATAATTTATTGTAAGCAAATGATATGTTGTTGTACCTGTTGGAAAAGCAGCGTTTGAGTAGTTAAACGCTACACCGTTTACCGTTGAAGTAGCGGTTTGTTTATTTTCGCTCAAAATTGTATCGGCATCCCTAGCGTCTTGTATTATTTTTCTACCCACAGAAGTTGCAGCTGTATTGGCTGATGTACTTTGCATCCAACCTGTAATAATGGTTCTGCTAAGAGCATCATACTTTGTAACTAACCAGCCTACTATTGGCGCGGCAGGTGGAATGGTCTGTAAATTGGTAAACGGTGCAAAAGTTGGACCTGTTGCAACTACTCTGTTTAGTTTATCATATACTATAAATTCCCATTGCTTTTCGGGTAGCTTTTTTTCTACCAGTCGATTGCGTTTGTCATACTTATATTGATAACATAAATTATTAAGAATTGTTTGGGTTATTGTACTATTTGTATCAACTAATGGAGGAATGGTATAGGTTAAATTACCAAATTGGTCATAAACATAATAGGTATCATGAGCTACAATATTTAGAGTTCCATTTATAATAGATTCTCCAAAAATTCTTTTTAGTATTACTTGCCCTTGATTATTTCTAAACTCTTGGGTAGTATTAGTATCACCGTCTCCAGTTTTCCAATTTTCATTTTTTACTACATTTTTATACAGCTTGTTTGCAGTATAAAAACCACTATCAGTTAATGGAATATCATACAGACCACTTGACGGATTCCAACTGGCACTAACTTTGTACATTTTTACATTATCTGAAACAATGTTAAACAAATACTCCATTCTAACAGTATGATGATTGGATATTTCCCAATCATTACCTGGATTTGCACTTTCTAAAACTCTACTTAGTGGAGAAGCTTCAAATAAAGTTTGGGTATATGGGTTTGTAGTTGCTTCAAAGTTAGGATTTCCAGTGTTTGATAAGTTAGGATTACTGTAAAAAGTGCTAACATTTGTAATTGCACTACTGTCATAATCTAATGATGCTGTAGTTCTTATATAGGGCAAATATTGTTTTTCTTGACGACCAAAAGCATCATACGCTATGGGTAAAACAATATCTTTGCCTGTATTAGATTGTTGATTGGCAACTTGCTGAATGGGTCTTCCCAGTCCATCTAAATAGGCTATCTCTTGCATAGCTTGAGATGGAAGCGGTGTTGTAATACTTGTTGTAGTTGGTGTTTTGTACTTTGTTGTTTTAACAAAATTTTCAGTGGTTGTTTGCCCCAAAACGAGTATTGGAAATAGAATTATAATATATAGTATCTTTTTCATTGTTGTTTAGTTTTGAGGTTTGTAATTATATGCGTTTTCGCTCACTATTTTATTGTCTTTATCAACAACTTTTATGAGTCTTTGAAAACTATCATATATATAATATTGCACATCCGATTTTGCATCGGTTACACTAGTTACACCAACTAAAGGGTTATAAGTATACGATGTCATTCTAGCATTTGGATTACTAGATGCTAAAGTAGTTCTCAAACCATTTAAAGCATTTCTTAAAAATTGTTCGTTGCAGGTTCCTGAAGTACAAGTGTCATTATCCGAATTAGATAATGATTGAATATTCATTAAATCATTTAAAGGTAAAGTTGTGAGTTCACAGTTTTCAATTTTTGCAATAAGTTTTGTTTTATTATACCCCCATATATAGGATGTTTTAACTCCGACTTCATTTGATGTCTGGGAAGGATTAAAATCTTTATTGTTTATATCATAACTATCTACCACAAAATTGTCAATTAATTGATTTGAACCTTTTGAAATCTTTGTTTTACTTAATCCTCTTATCGGAAATGGCATATTAGGGGGATAGGTAGAGTAGGTTTTTCTTAATGAATTTACTAAATTATTGTTATAATATTCTTGAATTTGTATTGGGTTAGATATATTTTTTAAAGGGTAATAGTTGCTAACTTCATCTGATGTTAATATATCCCCCCCAAGACTAGAATTTGTAGGTACTTCATTTGAATAAAAGTAGAATGTTTTTTTTACATCGCCATTACTTAATGCTGACTCAAGAGTTTTAATAATCCCCTGTGAATTATAGTTGTAACTAATACTTTCTTCAAATTGATTGCCATTTAGGTCATAATTTATTGTAACTTTACTTTGTGGTAAAAACTGATTAATTTTATATCCCTTTTTTGCGATTAAAAAACTTCCTAAATTATTGTCTTCACCAATGTTATGCAGCGGTCTTGTAAAGCCTTGGTAGTAATTAAAAGTGTTTATGGAATTATCATAATAATTAACACTTGTTTTTTTAACTATTTGATTTTGATTATTGTAAACTTTTTCTTCTAACAACTTACCTCTTTTATAAGAGTTGTCAGTAAAAACTTGTGATGCGAAACCACTATTCGCAATTGTGAAAGGAATTAAACATGTTGATGTTGAAGGCAAGCCGTTAAATAAAGGAGGTCCTTGCTGTGGGTAGTTTCTTTCTACAATATTTTGAAAACCTACTAAATCATTTGATGTGTAACTAAATTCTTTTCTTCCAATTCCTACTTCATTCTCAATAGTTCTAGAATAACCAACATAAGATCCTGATGTTAAGTCCTGATTCAAATTACTTTTTTCATATAGCTTCCAATCATTAGTGTTAAATGGTGGAGATGGTGTTGGTGTCAATAAAGTAGGTGGAGAATCTTGTGTATCCAAACCTACAGTAAAAAAAGTTGTTGTTGCATGACCAAAATATGGGATGGACGATAATGTACCCGATGTTCCACCAATTTCTTTTAAGTATTGATAATTAATAGTTCTACTATTTGAATTTGCATCATTTATTTTTTGAGTTAAAAGTCTAACGCCTCCTCCTAAAATTTCGTTACCTAAAATATTAAACTTATTTGATTCATATATATATTCGGACCATCCTCCTGTTGGATACTCAACCTTTATTAAACTCCAAGCTTTTGCATAGTCATTTGCTTGTCTATTGAATATTCCTGGGATTATTTGTCCATTCAAATTTGATAATGGAAATGGCATTAATGATTTTTCAAATTGATTTGGATAATAATATAAAGTTGGATTTGGTCTTGTAGAGGCTATAATACTTGTAGAAATTACATCTTGAGAATTATTAAAATATCCTAAATAATCTATAGAAAATGAGTTTACTGGAGGTAAATTTGTTAATTCATCATATGTAAACTTATATTTTGGTTTGCCTATTTCTTGAAATTCTGTAAGTTTTAATCTTTTGTATCTGAATGCATTATATACTCCGTCGGGATTAAACTCTCCAACATTATAATTTGAATTAAAATAATTATAGGATAAATTGAATGTTTTGATAATATTTTGATTTTTATCTTTTAGATAAACTTGAGATAAAAAACTCCCATTATATATATCTTCTCTTGAAAACATTGTAGTGCCAGAAATCCCTTGATTATTATAATTAAAAATAATTTCTCCATCATCAAAAGTAATTTTATTCAATCTTTTTTTTACAACATCTACTCTTGCTGTTATGTTTAACTTGTAGGTAATTTGACTTGAAGAAGGAGCATAATAACTACAGCCTGGTTGAATACTAGTTTGTGGATTTTCAACATATTCGAACGACCTCTGAGCTCCAAGATTATAAAAAGGAACTCCATTAACATAATTAGGATTTGAAGAAGTCGTATCATATGAAAAAATTATTTTTTTTCCCGAATATGTGTCAACAATCTTACTAATATGCCATGCTGAAACTTGAGCTGGAGAATCTAGAGGTATATACCCATCATTCAATCTTTGATTAATAGAATAATCACAATCATTGAAGCTGTATTCTATTCCATCGTTTGTTGTTATAACAATTGAAGTTAGATCCTGAGTATGAAAATTAAAATTAGGATTCCATTGAGAAGGATTAAAAGGATTAAAATATCCTCTTTTAGAATCGATTAATGTTTTTCCTTTAAAAAATTGAATAATTGTCCCTTTTGGATTTAATTCTTTTACGCTATTATGAGTGTCGAAGAAAAAGTTTGTTGTATAACTTGGAGAATAAAAATTGTATACATCTGGTAAAAAATCAACTTCCTTTTGTTGTAAAGTTATTGCTTGACTTATTTCTTTTTGCAATAAATAACCAACTTTTCCTGTATAATTGTTTTGTGACCAATAAGTAAAGTTTTGTGTTTTTTCTTCATTAGAATATGTATTGTAATCGGATTGAAGATGTATACTTCCTGTATTATCAAAATCATTAGAATAATTAACAGTTCTAGTTATTACTGCTTTTGACAAACTCCACCCCAATCCAACATCTGATGACAGTTGATCTACTTTAATACCTCCAGTATTATAAACCAAATTAATTGGATATGTTATATTTCCACTTTTAACTAGATATATAGGTATAGAAATGTTAGGCTTTCCAACATAATGATTAACAGGATTTAACGAATACTTCTCAAAAGAATAAACATCTGGTGATGACATAGTATATTTGTCATTAGTATCATTATAATCCTTGATATACTGAGCATTAACAATTGCTGGGTATAAAAAGATTATAATTCCAAATATTTTATATACTATAAATTTATTATTTAAAATTATTTTCATTTTTCTAATCTAAGCCGACCTTTTCGAGGAGGCTCGAGCT
>Ga0208597_1000656_pt1 | contig 13581 bp, 8 predicted proteins | sample LakMenEpi05May12_FD_150673 | JGI IMG/M metagenome (GOLD analysis project Ga0208597, IMG submission 150673) | Freshwater microbial communities from Lake Mendota, WI - 05MAY2012 deep hole epilimnion (SPAdes) | ecosystem: Environmental > Aquatic > Freshwater > Lake > Epilimnion/Euphotic zone ...
AGTATTTATTTATTAGCGCTTAAATGACCACAAATATTTTTTACAATAAATGGGCCTTCATAAATAAATCCTGTCCAAATTTGCACCAATGATGCGCCAGCATCTATTTTTTGTTTTGCATCTGCACCTGTGAAAATACCGCCACTGGCAATGATTGGAATACGGCCATTTAATCCTTTGTGTAAGTAGCTTAGCACCTCAGTTGACTTGGCTAGCAAAGGTTTTCCGCTAAGTCCACCTGCGCCAAATGTTTCAGAAGTAGTTAAGTTGTTAGCGTTTAAAATTGTACGGTCAATGGTGGTATTGCTTGAAACTAATCCATCTATTTTTATTTCCTGTACCAATGAAATAATATCGTCCAATGCGCTATTTTCTAAATCAGGCGCAATTTTTAGTAAAATGGGTTTGTTGTTTTTATTCAAGTTTTGCAATTCTGAAAAAATCTTTCTTAAGGATTCTTTTTCTTGCAATGCCCTTAATCCTGGTGTGTTAGGTGAACTTACATTTACCACAAAGTAATCGACCACTTCATCGAGTCCTTTAAAATTGATGCAATAATCTTTCCATGCGTCTTCATTTTCGGTTACTTTATTTTTCCCAATATTGCCACCAATAATTAAAGTGCTATTTAATTTTGATTTTCGTTTTTTTAATCTTGTTGCAATGGCCTCCACACCTTGGTTATTAAATCCCATGCGATTGATTAAAGCTTGTTGACTAGGTAGTCGTAACATTCTGGGTTTTGGATTACCCAATTGTCCTTTAGGGGTCACGGTGCCAATTTCAACAAATCCAAATCCAAGTATTTCTAAAATGTCCAAATGCTCTGCATTTTTATCAAATCCTGCACCCAGTCCTACAGGGTTTGGGAAGGTTAAACCAAAATGCGTACTGCTCAAATCCTTGCTTTTATATTGAAATTGCCTTGCAAGTAGCTCATTCATAAATGAAGGGATACTTGTACCTATATGTAAAGCCTTCATGGAAACAGAATGCGCGGTTTCAGGAGGCAGTAAAAACAGTAGGTTTCGAATCAAAGGATAGATCATATTGCAAATTTACAATGAAATATTTAGTTGCATAAACAACTGTTTATAAAAATCACTACATTTATGCTGGAATTAGTCAAGATTTTAAATATTTTTTATGCAAGAGGCTTATATCGTAGCAGGTTTTAGGACTGCAGTAACCAAAAGTAAAAAAGGGGGCTTTCGTTTTATGCGCTCCGACGAATTAGCGATTGAAGTGATTAAGGGTTTAATGAAAACATTGCCATCGGTCGATCCAAAATTAGTGGATGATGTTATTGTTGGTAATGCTGTTCCAGAAGCGGAGCAGGGATTACAATTTGGTCGCATCATTGCAGCAAAAGCATTAGGTATTGAAGTGCCAGGTATTACCATCAATAGATATTGTGCAAGTGGTTTAGAAAGTATTGCGATGGCCACTGCAAAAATTAGAACAGGCATGGCTGATTGTATTATTGCAGGCGGCACAGAATCTATGTCCATGGTCCCAACTGCAGGCTGGAAAACAGTTCCAGCGTATTCAATCACAGTGGATGAACCTGATTATTATTTATCAATGGGATTAACTGCAGAAGCAGTAGCGAATGAATATAAAATTTCAAGAGAAGATCAAGATGCATTTGCATTGGCATCTCATCAAAAAGCAAAGCAAGCCATTGAAAATGGATATTTCAAAAAAGGTATTTTACCGATTGAGATTAATGAAACTTATATCAATGAAAAAAATAAACGTGCAACAAGAAATTATATCATTGATACGGATGAAGGCGTTAGGGCCGACACCACGATTGAAGCACTAGGAAAATTAAAACCGGCATTTGCTTTAAATGGTTCTGTGACCGCGGGCAACTCCTCACAAACCAGTGATGGTTCAAGTTTTGTAATGGTGATGGGTGAAAAGATGATGAATTCCTTGGGATTAGAACCCATTGGGCGATTGGTGAATTGTGCTTCAGCTGGGGTGCACCCTAGGATTATGGGTATTGGCCCTATTGCAGCGGTACCAAAAGTATTGAAACAAGCAGGTATGAGTTTGGATCAAATTGATCTATTTGAGTTGAATGAAGCTTTTGCTTCTCAATCTTTAGCAGTGATTCGTGAACTGGGTTTAGATACCAGTAAGGTGAATATTAATGGAGGTGCCATTGCTTTAGGACATCCATTGGGATGTACCGGCAGTAAACTTACTGTACAGATAATCAATGACTTAGAGCGAATTAATCAAAAATATGGTATTGTTACAGCCTGTGTGGGCGGCGGTCAGGGCATTGCAGGAATTATTGAAAGATTATAGTTTTGGTCATCCATTTTGCATCTGCCTTAGGTCTAAGTTGGTGATTTTCAACCCTATTCAAGATCTTGGGGGATGTTAGGGGTATAGGTCCATTTCGACTCTTTTCCATTTGTCCTTTTTTTGCGGTTTTTTGCCTAAAAATTAATAGTTTAGGTGCTTCATTCATTGTCAAATAAGCAAACTTATAATTATGCGTATATCTATCTTAGGAAGCATTGTGTTAGCGAGTGTTATGTTAACAACAACCGTATCTGCACAAAAAACAAAAAAGGTGACACCAGTTGTGGCTGCGCCTACAACAAAAGTGGACATTAATAAAGTATTTAAAAACTGGAAGCCACGTAACGTAGGACCTGCATCCATGAGCGGTCGTGTTACCTCCATTGATGTAGAAGTAGCAAATCCAAATAATATTTGGATAGGTGCTGCATCCGGTGGTGTTTGGAAAACGAGTAATAGTGGCGTTAGTTGGACGCCTGTTTTTGACGAACAACCCATTTTAAATATTGGTGCAGTAGCAATGCAACAAAGTAATCCAAGTGTAGTATGGGTTGGAACAGGTGAAGGAAATCCAAGAAACTCAATCAGCATTGGGGAAGGTATTTATAAAACTTTGGATGCTGGTAAAACATGGAAAAGAATGGGACTAGAACAAACTAGAAACATTCATCGTGTGATTATTGATCCAACCAATCCAAATGTGGTATATGCAGGTGCTATCGGAAACCCTTATGGACAAAGTAAAAACAGAGGTGTTTATAAAACAACTGATGGTGGCGAAACTTGGAACCAAATATTATATACCAATGATACTTCAGGGGTGGGTGATATGATTATGGATCCAAAAAATCCAAATAAATTATTAGTTGCTATGTGGCATCACTATCGTAATCCGTATCATTTAGAAAGTGGTGGAAAAGGAAGTGGTATCTATATGACGATTGATGGAGGAAAAAATTTCACAAAATTGGGCAAAGAAAATGGATTGCCTGATGGTAATTTAGGTCGTGTGGGTATTGCGATTAGTAAATCAAATCCTAACAGAGTTTATGCTTTAGTAGAATCAACCAAAAGTGGTTTGTACAAGAGTGATGATGGCGGCTATAATTTTACTTTAGTAAATGCACAAAAATCTATCGTGGACAATCGTCCATTTTATTTCCAAGATATCATTTGTGATCCTTTAAACGAAAATACACTTTGGTATATTAGCCAAACAGTGGTAAAAAGTATTGATGCTGGTAAGAATTTTGAAACCATTATTCCATACAGCGGTATTCATCCGGATCACCATGCATTTTGGATTCATCCAACGGATAATAAGTTCATGGTCGATGGAAATGATGGTGGTATTGGTATTACAAGAGATGGTGGAAAAACCTGGATGTTTGATGAAAAAATTCCTGTAGGACAATTTTATCACGTGAATGTAGATAATGAAACACCTTATCATATCATGGGAGGTATGCAGGACAATGGTTCATGGAGAGGTCCAGCGTATACTTTTATTGACGGCGGGATTAAAAATTACTATTGGGATAATTTATGGGGTGGAGATGGTTTTGATGTAATGCCTGATCCTGAAGATGCAAACTGGGTGTATGCAATGAGTCAAGGAGGTTCAGTAGGAAGATATAACACAGCAACGGGCGAACAAACTTACATTAAACCGCCAGCCCCTGATGCAACAACATTGATGCGTTTTAACTGGAATGCTGCAATTGCGCAGGATCCATTTGATAAAAAAACAATTTATTTTGGTTCTCAATTTTTACATAAGAGTACGAACAAGGGAGCCTCTTGGAAAATTATTTCAGCTGATTTAACGACCAACGATAGTGCCAAAATTGACCAAACCAATAATGGTGGATTGAGTGTCGATATTACAGGTGCTGAAAATCATTGTACCATTTTAGCTATTGCACCTTCCAGTGTACAAAAGGATTTAATATGGGTAGGTACGGATGATGGCAATGTTCAATTCACAGCTAATGGTGGAAATACTTGGAACAATGTTACTGCAAATATTACAGGACTTCCTAAAGGTGCATGGATTGCGCAAGTGCGCGCATCAACTTATAATGCGAATGAAGCATTTGTAGTCGCAAACAATTACAGACAAGGTGACTTTGCTCCTTATGTTTTCAGAACAACGGACCAAGGAAAAACTTGGACTAATATTTTAAGTACTGCAAAAGTCACTGGCTATGCATTAACCGTTATACAGGATATTGCTGAGCCTAATTTATTTTTTGTAGGGACAGAGCAAGGTATGTTTGTGAGTTTGGATAATGCAGAAACTTTCCAACAATGGAAAAACGGGTATCCATCAGTATCTACTTACGATTTTGCAATACAAGAAAGAGAAGCCGATTTAGCAATTGCAACATTTGGTCGTGCGATGTGGGTATTGGATGATATTCGTCCATTAAGAAAATTAGCAAAAAATAAAGGAGAAGTTACTGACTTCTTTATTTCTGCGCCTCCATCAAGTATTAACGCAACTTATAAAAATTCATCTTACGAGTGGAGCACATGGGGAATGTATGATGGCGAAAATAGACCAGGTGGATATCCAGTATCTATATTTTTAATGGATTCAATTAAAAGTGTAAAAGTACAAATCAAAGATGCAAATGATAAAGATATAAGGAACTTAACTTTCAAAGTGGATTCAGGCTTAACAAAAAATTATTGGAGATATGAGCAAAAAGGAACGCGAGGTGCTGGTATGCCAAAATTAGGAAGCGGCGGCGGTGGCGGTCGTAGAATGATGTTTAATCCAAGTGCAGGAGGGGATGAAGATAGAGAGTATAGAGGAAGGGCTGTTTTAGCTGGAAAGTATAAATTAATTGTTACGGCTAAAAATAAGAAAGATTCTATCTGGTTGGAAGTGAAGGATGATGTTAGAGTGACCAATAAAACAGAAGTTGTAAAAAAACAAGATGAAATGATGGCGAAGTTTCAACCAAGCGCAGATAAGTTAAATATGGTGATGGATCAATTGGATGAAGTGGACGCTTTATTGTTACAATTAACAGCTGAATGGAAAGATAAAAAAGATAAAGGTTTAGATACACTTAATAAAACACATAAAAAAGTAACTGCAAGTGCTAAAAAATTACGTGAATTTATCTCAGGTAAACCTCAGGAAAAGCAAGGGTATGGAACAGTGGATGTCATTACACCAATGACAACCATCAGATCTGCAACCATGTTAATTGCTGGAAAAAATACCATGCCAGGTGAGCAGGAAGAACAAAAATTAAAAGATGCGGAGGCTGCAATTCGAACTGTAGTTGAAAAAGCAAATGCGTTCTTTGCGAATGAATGGGCTTCCTTCAGAAAATTAGTAGAAGCAACCCCTATTAAAAAATTCAAGGATTACGAAGTCATTAAATAGTAAACGAACGACCCCCTTCCCCATAAAGGAGGGGGTCGTTTTTTTTATCCATATTTATTTTAATAATTAATACACATGAAAAAAATATTTTTATTTGCCACACTGATTACAGGTTTATTTAGCAGTATTGCGGTGATGGCACAAAAGAAAAAAGCAGTTGCAGCAGCTCCTGCACCGCAAGTAATTTTGGCAAAGGATCCAATCATTAAGGAGCAATCATTCCGATTATTGGGACCCTTCAGAGGTGGAAGGGCAGCAGCGGGTGTTGGATCTTATACGGATGTAAACACCTTTTATATGGGTGCCACTGGTGGGGGTGTTTGGAAAACAATAGATGCAGGAAATAATTGGAAAAATATTTCTGACGGTTATTTTGGCGGCACCATTGGTGCGATAGCGATAGCACCATCCAATGAATCAGTGATTTATGTTGGAGAAGGGGAGAATTCAATGAGAGGTAATGTGAGTGAGGGATTAGACGGTATGTGGAAATCAACTGACGATGGTAGAACATGGAAAAATATAGGATTAAAGGAAGCAAGACATATCGTTCGCCTCATTGTACATCCTAAAAATCCAGATATTATATGGGCAGCAGTGATGGGTCATTTATTTGGACCTAATGAAACTAGAGGCGTGTTTAAAAGTATTGATGGTGGCCAAACATGGAAAAAAGTATTGTATGTAAATCCACAAACAGGTGCAAGTGATTTAATCATAGATCCTACTAACCCTGAAACTTTATATGCAGGTACTTGGCAATTAATTCGCACTCCTTATAGTTTAGAAAGTGGCGGCGAAGGTTCTGGTTTATATAAAAGTACAGATGGTGGAGAAACTTGGAATTCCATTAAATCCAATAAAGGGTTTCCAAGTGGAGTATGGGGTATTACTGGTATTGCAGTAGCAAAATCAAATCCAGATAAATTGTATGCAATCATTGAAAATGCAAAAGGGGGATTATACATGTCGGAGAATGCAGGTAAAACTTGGGCATTAATAAATAGTGATAATAATATTCGTCAAAGAGCTTGGTATTACACCAAGGTATTTGTGGATCCAGCAGATGAAAATAAAGTGTATTGTCCCAATGTAAACTTTATGATGTCAAGTGATGGTGGACGAACTTTTGTAGCAGGAAGAACACCGCATGGTGATCACCATGATTTGTGGATTGATCCTAAAAATGGCAAGCGCATGATTGTTGCAGATGATGGTGGCGCGCAAGTAAGTTTAGATGGTGCAAAAAACTGGAGCACAATGATGAATCAACCCACTGTACAAGTATATCGCTTAAGTACAGATAATCATTTCCCTTATCGCGTATTAGGTGCGCAACAAGATAATTCTGCATTCAGAATTTTATCAAGCACTTATGGTTCTTATATTGGAGAGAATGATTTTGATGTAACAGCTGGTGGTGAAAGTGGCTATATAGTTGCTGATCCTACGAATAATGATATTGTTTATGGTGGATCTTATGGTGGTTTAATCACAAGATATGATCACAAAACAGGAGAGAACAGAGTGATTAACGTATGGCCTGATAACCCAATGGGTGCGGGTGCAGAAGCGATGAAATATCGCTTTCAATGGAATCATCCAATTTTCTTTTCTCCGCACAATCCAAAAAAATTGTACACCGCAGGTAATCATTTATTTGCCACTGAAAATGAAGGTGCGAGTTGGAATATGTTATCACCTGATTTAACAACCAATGACAAGAGTCGTCAAAAAAGTTCAGGTGGTCCCATTACACAGGACAATACCAGTGTGGAATATTATTGTACCATTTTTACTGCGGCTGAATCACCATTAGAAAAAGATTTATTATGGACAGGAAGTGATGATGGCTTAATTAATGTAAGTAAGGATGGTGGAAAAAATTGGAAAAATGTGACACCGAAGGACATTCCACAATGGATGATGTGGAATCGTGTGGAAATAGATCCAATCAGAAAAGGAACGGCTTATTTTGCTGGAACACGTTATAAGTTAGATGACTTCACGCCATATTTATATGTAACACGTGATTATGGGGAAACCTGGGAAAAAATAACCAATGGTATTGATCCAATGCATTTCACAAGAGCCATCGTTGCTAGTCCACGTAAGGCAGGTGTATTATTTGCTGGAACAGAGTATGGTTTGTATATATCTGTAAATGATGGAAAAAATTGGGAGCCCTTCCAATTGAATTTACCCAAAACACCAATAACAGATTTATTAATCCGTGATCATAATTTAATTGTTGCAACACAAGGTCGTAGCATTTATATTTTAGATGACTTAAGATTCATTGAGAATCATGATGCTTCAAACGCAACTAAAAACAAAGTGTTTCCAATTGCAAAAACATATCGCGTACCACCACAAATGGGCGGCAGACGCGGTCGTGGTATGATTACGAGTGCTCCGAATAATGTGGGCGCAAACCCTCCTAAAGGCGTTGTGATTAATTATTGGAAAGCCAATACTTCTGATTCAACAAGAGTTATGATCAGCATATTGGATGATCAAAAAAAGGTCATCAGAACGTTTAATCAAAATGATGTGGGCGGACCAAGCTCAGAAGCTGGATTCCAAAATTTCGTTTGGAATATGTACCACAAGGAAATTGAAAAGCCTGAGGAAGGTTTGATTCTTTGGAATGGCGCAACGAGTCCAGTATTAGCCGCTCCAGGCAATTATTTTGCAAAAGTGATTATTGATAAGGATTCAGTTGAATTACCTTTTGAAATTATAGCAGATCCAAATTACAAAGTAAGTAATGCTGATTTAAAAGCACAGGAACAATTTTTATTGTCAGTAGCGGATAATTTTAGTTCCATAATGAAAACATTAAAAGGAATTAAAGAAATCAGAACACAAATACAAACAGTACAAAAGAAAACAAAGGATACGAGCTTCCAAAAGCAATCCAATGCGATTTTGGCTAGCCTAAAGGCGATTGAAGAAGCCTTGCATCAAACAAAAGCGAAGAGCGGACAGGATGTTTTAAATTATCCTATACGTTTGGATGATAAAATTGCAGGTGTATTTGGATCTGCATCATCAGGTTACACAGCCCCTACGAAACAAGTACAAGAAACCTTTGTGGATTTAAAAGCGAAAGTGGATGTGCAATTAAAGCTGTATAATGATTTGAAAAAAGATGGTGTAAAAGCTTTAAACGAAGCTGTACATAAATTAGGAATTCCAGTGATTGGTAATTAGTAATTTAAGACTATTACACAAAAAAGCGTCCCGAGATATCGGGACGCTTTTTTGTTGGTAGCTTAGTCATATATGTAAACTGACTAGTTTCGCAAAGGCTATGCGTTGTATACCAGTTTTAAAATCACTTTATTCAAAATCAGTATACAATAAATATTTTTTACGCATCATTTTGAATGCAGATAATTTAGGCTCCCAACTTTTCCTGATTTCGGATTCGGATGTACCTGCTATTAATTGTTCCATTAAGGTTGCGTTGCCTGCAAGTTTGTTAAAAAAGTAGGCAGTGGGCTCACCCGATTTAGGGCGAATAAAAAAGGAATCCTTTTGTGGGAAGCTTTTATAAATCTCAATGATTAGTGCGATATCAATTTTATTTTTTGGCGGCGTGGTTTTTGATAAATCCCAACCATAACATTTTTGTCCATATAGTTTTGAGCTCATTGCACCTAAACGTGGCGCTGGTGTAAAGCTGAACGTCTGACTTGTTATACTTGGGTGTCCAATATTTGCAAATGCATTTGGGGTGCCTCGGCCTTCGCTTAATACTGTGCCTTCAATTAAACAAGTAGTGGGATACCAATAAATGGAATTCATGCTTGCTAAGTTAGGAGAGGGTGCTACATCCACGGTATACATGGATTTGTGCGTGTAGTTTTTATTTTGAATAATTGTAAGGGATAAGTTGTTTTTTCCCTCCACCACTTTTAACCAATTTTCTCCTTGTAATAATTGCGCATATTCGCCCATGGTTAAGCCATACACAGATGGGATAGCATTTTTACCTACACCACTTGAATAAGGTGCTTCTAAAACAGGGCCATCTACGAAATGTCCATTGGGGTTGGGGCGATCTAAAATAATCACTGGCTTGTTGTTCGCCATCGCCGCTTCCATATAATATTGTAAGGAGTTGATATAAGTATAAAAACGGGTACCTACATCCTGTACATCAAATAACATGATATCTACATCCGATAAATCATTGGCATCAGGTGCACTTTTTTTACCGTACAAGGAAACTATTTTAATACCAGTTTTTGGATCAATCTCATCGGATACCTTTTCGCCAGCATCAGCAGTCCCTCTTAATCCATGCTCGGGGGTGAATATTTTTTGTATTTGAATGCCAGCTGCTTTTAAGGTATCAATTAAATGTTTGCCATTGATCGTAGCAGTTTGATTTGTAAATAAACTAACTCTCTTGCCTTTTAATAATGGGAAATATTTTTCCGTTTGGTAGGCGCCTGGTAAAATGGGCTTAGTTTTTTGTGCAGTCGCAACAAATGAAATGGTAAGCAGTAGGATGCTAACAAATAGGCAGCTAATTTTTTTCATATTAAACAGTATCGTTGAAAACACAATTTAGTATAAAAACAAAAGCAGCGATGTGTTTTTTGATTAACTCAGGTATTTGCCAACAATCGGCATGCGACGACCCACGCCAAAGGCCTTTGGTGAAATCCGAATAATGGGACAGAACTGATTTCTTTTGTACTCATTATTGTTGACCATCTTAAGGGTCCTATCCACTAGTGCATTGTCAAAACCTAATGCTTTTATATCATTTGGATTGGCGCGTCTTTCAATATATTGGTAAAGTATTTGATCCAAAACGGCATAATCAGGTAAGCTATCGCTGTCTTTTTGATTGGGTCTTAGTTCGGCGCTAGGCGCTTTTGTAATGATATTCGTTGGTATGATTTCTTGATGGCGATTAATGTATTTTGCAAGTTCATACACTTGTAATTTATAGCAATCTCCTAAAACACCTAATCCGCCTGCCATATCTCCATATAAGGTACCATACCCTGTAGCCAGTTCACTTTTATTTGAAGTGTTAAGTAAAATGTAACCAAACTTATTAGCAATGGCCATTAAAATATTACCTCTTGACCTGCTTTGTATATTTTCTTCAGCCAAGGAAAATGGCAGGTCCTTAAATAGTGGTTTTAAGGTTACCAGGAATTGTTCATACACTTCCTTGATAGGAATAATATCATATTTGTTATCCAAATTTTGACTCAAAGCAACTGCATCATTTACTGAATGGTCTGTTGAGTAGGGAGAAGGCATTAAAACTGCGTGCACATTTTCTTTGCCCAAGGCTTCACAAGCAATCGCTAGGGTAACAGCCGAATCAATACCGCCAGAGGATCCAATAATAGCTTTGGTGAATCCCATTTTATTAAAATAATCCTTCACGCCTAACACTAATGCTTGATATACTTGTTCAATGTTTAATGTAGGAATTAATGTAATTGGATTTAATTCCTTGTTAGGCAGACGATTGGCAGGCTCTAAGATAGGTGCGTTAATAGTACCGTCATCATTACATTCAAAAGTGGCTAATGCTGATTCAAACATAGGAAGGGCACCACATAAATTTGCATCCTTATCAAAAACCAATGAGCTACCATCAAAAACAATTTCAGTTTGGCTGCCTACGGCATTACAATAAAATAAAGGAATTTTATATTTTAATACATTTGATTTAATAGTCGCTTTGCGATCTTCGTCATGAGTATAATCAAAAGGAGAGGCACTTAGGTTGAGTAAAATGGTAGGGGCTTGGTCCATCATTTTATCCATGGGACAAATACGGTACAATGGATTATCGCCCAAATTCCAAATATCCTCACAAATTGTAATCGCTAATCTCTGTCCTTTAAATTCAATCACCTTCCATTCGTCAGCAGGTTCGAAATATCTGTTTTCATCAAAAACATCGTAGGTCGGTAATAATGTTTTGTGAATTTCAGCGACCACTTTTTGCTCATACAAGAAAAAGGCCGCGTTGTATAAATCCTTTCCTTTTTTATTTGGGTTGCGCGCAGGACTTCCAATTAAAACGCCAATGGTATCAGCTGCTTGTTTAATTACATCAATGCTTTGGTAGCATTTATTAATAAAATCTTCAAATTCAACAAAGTCCCTTGCAGGGTATCCGCATACACTCATCTCACTGAACAATATCAAATCAGCACCTTGATTTTTTGCGGCTTCAATAGCGCCTAATATCTTTTCGGTGTTTTGTTCAAAATTGCCAATATGATAGTTCTGTTGTGCAATGCAAATCTTCATGGGGCAAAGGTCGGTTTTTAACAGAAATAACCTCGCTTTTTTTGTACTTTCGAGGATGCGTTTCCTAGTTTTTATCTTATTTATCCTAATTATTGGCACCAGTTCCTGTGGGCGAATGCAAAATAACCCTGCACAAAATGCCCCTGAAATTGTTTTACCTATGGAAAGGCTGGATCAGGTATTGTTTACTATGGATACCCTTCATATCAAGGATAGCTTATTGGGAATGAATACCCGTTATCCATTTATAAGTGAGGTATTGTTGCAGCAAATGTTGGCGATTGATTCAAACAATAGTGAAACAGCCTTGCTTAGTTTTTTAAATGTGTATCGACCCATTTTTACAGCCGTGCAAAAAATAAATGCACCTGCAGGCGCACATCCGCAATTACAAAACCTTTTTAGGAACATACATTATTATTTTCCAGCCTATCCATTGCCAAAAAAAATTATTTATTTTATCGGGCCTTTAGATGGTTTTGGAAACTCAATTGGGGCAGACTATATGGCTATTGGATTACAAATGTTTTTGGGGGATACTTCTTCCTGGTATCAATCGGAACAGTTTCAAAAATACTTCCCACCATATATTAGTCAAAATTTTACACCCCGCTTTATTCCCATTACCGCAGCAAAAAATTTACTGCAGGATATAGCACCGAATAGTAATTTAACGCGCGGCTTAATTATTGAAATGATTGAAATGGGGAAAAGGCAATACATCTTAAAAAAAGTATTACCTGAAAATAATGACGCTGATTTATTTGGTTATAGCGCGTCACAATATGCAGCTACTATCAAAGCAGAACAGGATATTTGGAACTATTTACTAAAAATGAATTTGGTTTATTCCAAGGATCCTAAAGTTGCATCGCAGCTATTAAACGAAGGGCCATTTAGCCTTTATTTTGGAAATGAAATTCCAGGTAATGTAGGCATATTTATAGGCTATCAAATAGTAAAATCATGGATGGAGCAACAACCTGACAAAGCGCAGTCAAATTTAATTGCGTTGTTACAATTGCCAGCTGAAAAAATTTTCGCAGAAAGTAAATACAAGCCTTAAAAAATTCAAGAAAAGCGGTTTAACTAATTAGTTGAGTTTAACTGGTGCCACCATCTTGAATGACGGGATATTTACATGTATAAGATCCTTAGTATCGATGTTCTCCATGGTATAGTGCCCTTGCATTTTCCCTAATTCACTTTTTAAATGACAGCCACTTACATATTGGTAATTTTGACCTGGCATAATTAAAGGTTGCACACCAACTACCCCTTCTCCTTCTACTACACGAAATTCACTATTACTATCATATACTTCCCAATAGCGCTTCAATAATTTTACAGGGAATGAATTGTGGTTTTCAATAGTGATACGGTAGGCAAACATGTACTCATTTTGCAAAGGATTACTATAATCTTTTTGGTAAAAAGTTTCGATACTTACCTCTATGCCTTCTGAAATTTTAGAGACCATATTATGTCGTTTCCTCAAATAACCTGCAGATAATACTGCGTAGTAAAAATAGCGTAAAATGGGTCTGATTTTACAA
>Ga0208597_1000662_pt1 | contig 13532 bp, 13 predicted proteins | sample LakMenEpi05May12_FD_150673 | JGI IMG/M metagenome (GOLD analysis project Ga0208597, IMG submission 150673) | Freshwater microbial communities from Lake Mendota, WI - 05MAY2012 deep hole epilimnion (SPAdes) | ecosystem: Environmental > Aquatic > Freshwater > Lake > Epilimnion/Euphotic zone ...
CACTGGCGTCGGCAAAACCGAGCTATCGAAAGCACTCGCGGAATTCCTTTTCGACGACGAAAACGCCATGGTCCGCATCGACATGTCGGAATACATGGAGAAACACAGCGTCGCTCGTTTGATCGGCGCGCCTCCAGGCTATGTCGGCTACGATGAAGGTGGACAACTCAGCGAACGCGTACGTCGCAAGCCCTACAGCGTAATCCTGTTCGATGAAATCGAAAAGGCCCACAGCGATGTATTCAACGTGCTCCTTCAGGTTCTCGACGATGGTCGCATCACCGATGGCCAAGGTCGCACCGTGGATTTCCGCAATACCGTCATCATCCTCACCTCGAACATTGGCTCGCAATACATCCTCAATGAGGAAAACTCCGAGCAGCGCGAAGCGAAGGTGTTAGAAGCATTGCGCGGACACTTCCGCCCCGAGTTTCTCAACCGCATCGATGAGACCATCATCTTCGATCGACTCGATCGCAGTGAAATCACCCGCATTGTCGACATCCAACTCGGTCGCCTGCGTCAACGCCTCGCCAAGCAAGGACTGGCCATCGCACTCAGCAGCGAAGCCAAAGAATTTCTCGGCAACCAAGGCTACGATCCCACCTACGGTGCCCGTCCCTTGAAACGAGCGATTCAGCATCACCTGCTCGATCCCCTCAGTATCCAAGTCCTCGACGGCCATTTCATCGATGGAGATGTGATTGAAGTCGGTGTCAAAGATGGCGCACTGACCTTTGTTAAATAGCCCATGGAAGGTAGGCCTGCACCTCATCGTATTACGAAGTTAAATTGCTAACCACGGAATACACAAAGCACACGAAAAAGGAACAAGCGAGTGATCAGTTTCAAAGCTTACTCACTTTCGTGTGTTTCGTGGTTTTATTAAATTCCGAAGAGATGGCCTCAATCATTGATTTCATTTTCTAACTTTTTCAATCCTGTAACCTTTTTCATATAAACTTACAATCTCATTTAGCGCTTTTGCCTTATCGGCGCGAATCTCGAATCTGGCAAGATTATCTCGTGAGTAAACAATATCGAGGGAAAACTTATTTTCTATTATTCCATATTCTACAAGCAACGAGCGAAGATCATCCTTCTTTTTAAATGAAAAGTCAGGATGCGCTAAAGAGTATAATTTCACAAAATCACAGTCGCTACTAAGAAAGACCGGCATCTCATAAGTTCTTTTGATAGTGATGACAATCGGCAAAGCGCTGATCTCATAATAATAACCCTTATGCCAGCTACAGACACTACGCACTAAGTCTTTGATTGAAATTTTTTTAAGCTTGAGCTCCTTGAAGGCAATCGAATTATCCTCGATGAAGTCGATTTCGATTTTCTCTATACTTTGAATTTTGTATTTCGATATCGACTTGTTCATCAAGTCAATGACTTCAGTCATAGTCGCATCTTGAATTGAAAATTCTTCCACTAAAGGCTCATCCATTGAATACGCATTTATTGAAATACAAAAGACAACTATGTAGTATCTGAATATTTTAATCATAAATAGCAATTATTAGCATTAATCTGAGACTTCTTTCCCATTCACCTACCGACTCACCCACCAGCTATGAAGCTTCTTCAACAAACGCAGCCACAGATGAACAGTACCCCATGATGCTGCTGCACCAAGCACAGCGCAGATGATCGCACTTGGCAGCGTGATGTGCACATTCCACCATGATTCGTCACGCATAAGGGAAATCGCAGCGCCGAGACTCGTGCCGATTACGGCACCGGATAGCACACCGCATTGCACAAAAAACATCATCACTCCGACCGATATTTTGCCCTTGGCCCAGCCTGTCAATGTGGCAGATACTGTCATGCCTGTGAATAGGGCGACCAATAAGGCTAACAGAAGAACACAAGCTAACAGAATCGCACAGCATACAACCACTGCAATGACGACCACCACTGCTAGAACGAGTAATAAAAGAAAAATGTTCGGTCCTTCATTCTGAAACTCCAGATCTTCGGCAGTCTCTACCATCTGCAACAGAAAGCCATACGATAACAATGCCATTGCGTTCATGAAGTTTGGATTTTCTTACGATTCTCTTGCATTCGTCCGATTTTTTTCACCCACCGTGGGCCCAGCACCATCGACAACACAAACAACAAGGCCTGGACCAATACGATGCATGGGCCACTGCGGAGATCGAAATGATAACTCACCCAAATGCCACTCACAGTAGAAAAGACTGCCGTAGTGCAGGCAATCGCCATCATGCGATCGAAGCGTTTGGTCCACAAAAATGCCGTTGCGCCCGGGCTGATCAACAGTGCTGTGATTAAGATGATTCCCACTGCGTGCAACGAAATGACAATTGCCATCGTAAGCAAGCAGAGCAGCGCATAATGCAAAAATCGCACCGGCAGGTGAATGACGCGAGCTTGTGAGGGATCAAAACTCAGCAACAAAAAATCCCGACGTTTCAACCAAACGATAGCACTCACGACCAGAGCAACCGCTGCGATTTCTCCGACTTGTCGATTGCTGATGCCGAGAATATTTCCGAACAAAATGTGATCGAGATGGATATCACTTGTCGTGCGCGTAAACATCACCAAACCCAACGCGAACAAGCCTGTGAAAACAACGCCCATGACGGTATCTTCTTTGATGCGGCTATTGTTTTTGATGAAACCTGTGCTCAACGCGCAAAACAATCCCGAGAAAAATGCTCCAATCAGCAAAGGGATTCCGATCCAGTAGGACAGCACGATACCCGGTAAGACTGCGTGCGAAATGGCATCGCCCATCAGCGACCAACCACGCAAGATCAAGAAGCAGGAAAGCAACGCGCACATCACCGCAATCAGACATCCCGAGAGCATCGCCGCCTGCATGAATTCTTCCTGAAATGGTTCGAACCAATTCACGCTTGTCCCTCCTTTCGCTGATCGATGCGTTTTCTTTTGCGGCCTTGCGCTAGCATCCCATGCTTGGGAGCGAAAATCCAACACAGCAAAAACACCAGCGTTTGCATGGTAACAATGCATCCACCGGGACTGCCGTTGATGAAATAACTCGCGTAGGCCCCCACACTTGCTGTTACAGCACCAAGCAATGCAGAGAGCATCATCATGCGCGGGAATCGATCCGTCAACAAATACGCCGTGGCCCCTGGAGTGATCAACATCGCCACCACCAAGATCGCTCCGACCGCTTGCAATGCGGCGACCGCCATCGCGCTGACCAAGCCTAACAACAATCCATGCAACAGACCAACTCGCAGCCCAATCGTTTTTGCCTGAACGACATCGAAGCAGAACAACATCAGATCGCGCCACTTCAAGCAGATGAGGAAGAGACAAAACACACTGATGCCAATCACCTGCCAGAGATCACGATCTGCAATACCAAGAATGTTGCCCTGGATGATGCTTTTCAAATCCACTTGCGCGGGATAGAGCCCGATCAAAAGCAAACCAAAGGCGAAAAATGTGGTGAAGACAATGCCGATGACCGCGTCTTCGCGAATCTGTGATTTCGCTTTCACGACTGCCATCGCTGCCGCTGCAAATAAGCCCGCGAAAAATGATCCTAGTGCCAATGGCCAACCGATGATGTATGCCACGGCAACACCTGGCACCACTGCATGCGATAAGGCATCGCCCATGAGTGACCATCCCTTCAAGGTCAGAAAGGCCGACAGCAATCCGCAGGTCAGGCCAATCAAGGCACAAGCGCACATCGCCTTGACCATGTAGTCATACTCAAAAGGAATCATCCACTCGCCCGCCATCACGTTTCCTCCCTTCGCGCCTTGATGAGTTCCTCACGACCCTCGCGATTTTTGTATTCCAGATGTCCGTCTTTTCCGAACACCAGCGGGCGTTCATCATCGGTGAGCACTTTCACAGCACGACCATCATGACGCTGGATCGTCGATTGCTCAAAGTGGAAATGCCGCAGCTGCCCACCAAATGCCGCCGTGAGATTTTGCTCCGTGAAAATTTCGTCGGTCGGCCCATAGGCTAACACTTTTCGATTGATCAGAACCACCTGATCGCAAAACTCAGGCACGGCACCGAGATTGTGAGTGGACACCAAAATCACGGCACCTTCCGCTCGAAGCTCGCGTAGCAACTCGATGATCGCATCTTCTGTCTTCACATCCACTCCGGTGAATGGCTCATCTAACAAAATCATGCGTCCACCTTGCGCTAGCGCTCGTGCGAGAAACACGCGCTTCTTTTGCCCGCCCGATAGTTCACCGATCTGGCGATCGCGGTAGTCCCACATCTCGACGCGACGCAGACTTTTTTCGACCACTTCATGATCCACGTGGCGGGGAATGCGCATCCAATTCATCTTACCATAGCGCCCCATCATCACCACATCGGCAACACTCACGGGAAAACTCCAATCAACTTCTTCCGCCTGCGGCACATACGCCACGAGCTGATTTTTCAACGCTGTTTTGATATCGGCACCATTGATTTTTACCGCACCCGAGGTCGGTCGCACAAAGCCCATGATGCTCTTGAACAAGGTCGATTTCCCACTGCCGTTGATGCCCACCAACGCGCAGATCGTTCCACCCTGCAGTGAAAAAGTAGCTCCCTGCAAGGCCGCATGACCATTTCCATAAACAACGGAAAGATCATCCACCATCAAACTCATGGTTTCACTCTGATGCTCGCTCATGGCTGCAAAAATCCTTTCACAATGGTTTCAGCATTCGTCTCTAACATTTTGAGAAAAGTCGGCGCGGGGCCATTCGCATCGGTGAGCGAATCCACATACAAGACGCCGCCGTAGCGTGCACCTGTTTCTTGCGCTACTTGTTTGATCGGCTTATCACTCACGGTGCTTTCGGAAAAAACGACGGGCACTTTGCGCTCGCGCACCAGATCGATCACAGCACGCACTTGCTGCGGCGTGCCCTGTGCATCGGCATTGATTGGCCACAACGACACAGCGGTGAGATCGTATGCTTGGCAGAGATAGGAAAACGCTCCTTCACTGGTGACTAGCACGCGCTGCTCGGCAGGAATTTTTGCCAAACGCTCACGCACTGGGGCATCCAATGCTTGAATTTTTTGCACGTAGGCCGCCGCATTGGCGCGATAGATGGATTCATTCGCTGGGTCCATTTTCACCATCGCTTCGCAAATGTTTCGGACGTAGATCACGGCGCATTTGGGCGACATCCACGCATGAGGATTGGCCTTACCGGTGTATGGACCTTCGCCGATGGGCATAGGCTCGATGCCCTCTGATACCAGCACGCGCGGCACGTGATCGAGTCGATTGAAAAACTTTTCGAACCATGACTCCAAATTCATGCCATTCCACAAAATCAAATCTGCTTTCTGTGCCTTGACGAGATCCTTGGGCGTCGGTTCATAGCCATGCACTTCGGCACCAGGTTTGATAAGTGATTCCACCACCGCAGCATCCCCTGCCACCTCACGAGCCATATCGGAAATGATCGTAAAGCTCGTCAACACAACCTTTTTTCCGTCAGTCGCCTTTGAGTCCGATTTTTTGCAGGACAACAGGAACCCCGCTGTGCACAAAGAAATCACAGTAACTAAAAAGAGCAGACGTTTCATAAATCAAAAAACTCGTGATTTGCGCCGAGGATGTTTGCTTCGACGAACAAACTTAGTCACGACTAAGAATCTATGCAAGGACTATTTTTTGTGCAAATTGTCACTTGCCAAAATCCACGCCGCCATCCAGCATCGGGCGTGCCGAAAACCCAGTCAGCTTCCGTCGCATCGCAAGATTACTTGGAGCAGATCTACCATTTGATCGAACAGAAGGGTTACGCCCGCGCCGTGGACATCGCACGCAATCTCGGAATTTCACAGGCCAGCGTGTCTGCGATGCTCAAACGACTCGGCAGCGAGGAATTGGTCGTCTATGAACGCTACCGCGGTGTCATCCTCACTCAAAAAGGCATCGATTTAGCACAATATGTCATCAAACGCCACGAGGTGCTCACGCGCCTGCTCCGTCACTTCGGACTCGATGAAGAAACTATCTACCAAGATGTCGAGGGCATGGAACATCACATCTCTGCCCAAACGCTAAAAGCCTTTACCATCCTCGCCAACGAACTCGACCTCGATCCTGGCTTGTGCCGCACGTTGAAACGAAAAGTTCGCAGAGCTTGAGAGACTCGAAAACGCAATAAAAGTTCATAAACTTGTGAGCGCCCCTTGCCTTTCTCTTACATCTTATGTCTGAAGGTCTTATGTCTTCCTGTTTCTTCTCTTCACGATCATTTTGGCTTGCCATCAGCCCGTTTTGCGCGTTCACTGCCGCCCGTATGACACGTCCACAAGTCGAATTTTGCGCCAAGTTGCTCATGGTCGCTATCATCTGCACCTTCATCTGGGGGGCCTACCACGTTCTCGCATTGATGGGAATCGTCTGATTTTTGCTGATCAGCCCTTGCGCGCTGACTTTCCTGTGGCACCTTCGGGCGCATGAAAGTACACGTTTTGAAGCAACAGCAAGTCTTACCGATCTCGCTCCAAGAAGCTTGGGAGTTTTTTTCCACTCCGCGCAATCTCAATGATATTACCCCTGCCGATCTGGGGTTCACGATGACTTACAGTTCCTCGGAAAAAATGGTCGAGGGTCAGATCATCACCTACCGCATCCGCATCGCGCCTCTGATACATGTGCCATGGGTCACCGAGATCAAATCGGTCAAGGAGCCACAATCGTTCATCGATAACCAAATCAGCGGACCTTACACTCTTTGGCATCATTTGCACCACTTTGAAGAAACGCCAGAAGGTGTATTGATGACCGACCTCGTTCACTATGCTCTCCCCTTCGGCCCGTTTGGCTCGATTGCACATGCCGTCTTCGTTCGTCGTAAACTCGAACACATTTTCTCCTACCGCCGCCAGACTCTGGAAAAGCATTTCGGGAAGAAGTAACGATCAGAAAACAGCTAGATTGAAATAAAAATGTAGGATTGGGAATGCGGGTCAACGCAGGCATTACTTCATCCATGCACACATTTCTATCGCCAAGCGCTGTGTTTTGCTTTTAGCTCTTTGCAGCTTCCATCATGTCTGATTCCATTCGCATTCTTTTCCTCGGTGACGTTGTCGGCGAACCCGGCCGCAAGGCGGTTCACTTGCTTCTACCTCAAATCAAAAAAGCCGAGAACATCGACTTTACGGTCGTCAATGGCGAAAACTCCGCCGCAGGCCGTGGCATCACGCCGAAGATCGCGATCGACCTGTTGCGTGCAGGAGCCACGGTTATCACCACCGGCGACCACGTATGGGATCAAGCGGAAATCGTTCACTATTTTCCGACGGAACCAAGATTGCTGCGCCCGGGAAATTACCCCACCGGCACTCCCGGAGCAGGCACCGTGGTTCTCGATACTGACAAAGGCAAAGTTGCGATCATGCAAGCGCAGGGCCGCTCCTTCATGCAACCACCTCTCGAAAACCCCTTCATTTGGGCCGAGACCGAGGCCGAACGCCTGCAAGCGCTGGGAATCAAAGTAATTTTCATGGACTTCCACGCCGAAACAACCAGCGAAAAAATCGCCATGGGACGAATGCTCGATGGAAAAATCTCATGCATGTGCGGCACGCACACCCACGTGCAAACCGCCGATGACTGCATCTTACCCAACGGCACCGCCTACCTCACTGACGCCGGCATGTGCGGCCCCGATGACTCGGTGCTGGGCCGCGCGACCGAATCCGTCATTTGGCGCTTCAAGTCCGGACTACCCACCCGCTTTCCTATTGCCAAAGGCCCCGTGCGTCTCTGTGGAGCCATCGTTGAAATCGATACGACCACGGGCAAAGCCATCAACTTCAAGCGCTACACGCATTTGTTAGCTCCGGGCGACATCTAACACTTTCCATGAAACCACCAGAGCCATTTTATGTCTGTGGTCCCACGGCTAGCGGGAAATCCTCGCTAGCGCTGCAACTTGCACGGGAAAAGGACGGCGAGATCGTCAATGCCGATGCCTTTCAGCTTTATCGTGGCATCGATACCATTTCCGCCGCACCGAGTGAGTCAGAAAAATCGCAAATCCCGCATCACCTCTACGGCGTTCTCGATCCCTCGGAAACTTGCGATGCCCAACTTTTTGTCAATCTCGCCCGACCGGTGTTAGAGGAGATCATTTCCCGAGGCAAAACACCTATCGTCACCGGTGGCTCGGGGCTTTATCTGAAATTTCTTACTCACGGACCGTCGCCCGTTCCGCCCTCAGAGGAAAATCTGCGCTGTGAACTCGATGCGCTCACTCACGAAGAAATCATCGCGCGATTGCAAACACTGGACCCCGAAGAAGCAGCACAGATCAATCTCACAAATCGTCGCTACGTCTCGCGTTCACTTGAAATTTGCCTACTCAGCGGCACCAAGGCATCCACTTTGCGAAAAAATTGGCAGCACGTCAGCGAAGCACGCACGGCATCGTTGCAGGGGCTCGTCATTCAACGGCCGCGCGAAGTCTTGCACCAACGTATCGCACAGCGCAGCACCGCGATGCTTGAGGGGGACGCCATCGACGAAGTTCGCGCCCTGCGTTCGCAACTCTCGACCACTTGCGCGAAGGCCATCGGTGTGCCCCAAATTCTCGCCTTTCTTGATGGGCAACTCTCGCATGCGGAATGCCTTCAAAAAATCATCGAGGCGACCCGTCAGTATGCAAAGCGCCAAGAGACCTGGTTCCGTCGAGAATCTTGGCTTACGCCTTATCCAATGACTTAGGACTGTCGGGCATACGAGCTAAAATTTGAAATCAAGGTCTCAAAAGATCTGCTCTCACAAATTCCATCCTTGATTTTCTGACGAAATTCGCAAGCATTGTCTTATTCACTGCAACGCCTGTTCCCCATGAATCTATTGCAACTTTTTTTGTTACTCACTCTCTCCCTGCTCGGTTCCTCTGTGTCCTTTGCTCAGGAACTTTTTTTTCGCCACACCTTTGGACCATACTCCAAGTCAACAGTCGAGGTCACAGCTCTGTTCAACAAACTTCCATCCTCTGGTTACGCACCGATCCGCGTGACGATCTCCAATCGCACAACTGCGCCTGTTGTTTTTTCGCTGAACTTTGATTGTAGCGCCGATGGCAACAGTGGCGTGCAAAAACTCGAATCCAGCTTCTCGGTTCAAGGCGATGCCGAAAAAGTGACCACAACCGACCTACTCGTGCCAGTAGCTGCTGCGGTAAAAGAGCATTCATATGGTGGCGCCATGTGCAATCAGATGTTAGAACTCAGCATGATTGGCATCGTAAATGGCAATTACACTCAAAGTAGCAACAATCAGATCAACCTCCCAAACATTCTCTTGTCCGAGCCACTATTCACGCCGAATGCATCACGCTTGGATGCCGAGGTCAAAAAAATCACGGGCGGCTCCTCCAGCTACTACGGCTCGACTAGCAATTTCGGCGGTATGTTTTCCGCATCAAAAATGCCTGAAGATTGGCGGGCATACGCGGGCTATGACTGCTTAATTCTCTCCGAAGTCGATTGGACTGAGTTGTCCCCTGGCGCACGCACTGCGATTCAGCAATGGGTGCGTTTGGGTGGGTCAATGCGCATCTTCACACGAACGCCATCTGCAACTTGGGCGACATTAGGCATTGAATCGGATGAACCTCAAGCAGACTCGATCAAGTTCGGCAAAGGACTGATTGTCAGCACTCCAATCAATGCCGAACTCCGCATAGATGAAAGCCAACTGATTGCCCAAATCACCAGTGGCTCAGGGCAAGCAGGGCATCAATACAAATCCTTTGTAGAAGACTATTCCGCCGGATGGGGCCTGCAACAGCAGCTTGGCGGCAAAACGTTCCACTTTGTTTTTTTTATTCTGCTCTTGATTGCCTTTGGGGTCATCGTCGGGCCAATCAATCTTTTCGTTTTCGCGAAATCAGGCATGCGCCATAAGCTGTTTATTACAACTCCCATCATTGCTCTCGCTGCAAGCTTGGCGATGATCATATTGATCTTCATTCAGGATGGCATGGGGGGCAAAGGCGTTCGCGTGCAGCTTGTGGAAATGCCCTCTGGCGATGGCGATAACAATGCTTACATTTCACAAACACAAATCTCGCGAACGGGAGTTCTTTTCAGCAATCGTTTCGCCATGACTGAAGCGTGTTCGATCTCACCACTACCGTTGAGAATTTCTCAATGGACGCGCCTCAACACATCGAGCAGCAATGATCAGGCCTACGCGATCAATTTCGATGACAAAGGCATTCAAGTATCGGGCGATTGGTTCCAGTCGCGTTCGGAGCAAGCACAATTGATTCATTCTATCGTACCTACTCGATCTCGAATCGAGCAAACTGATCCAGCAAACCCAGCCGCACTTCTAAGTAGCTTTGATCACTCCATCGATTCATTTTTTTATCGCGATGTTGATGGCAAAATCTGGAAAGCGGATGCAATCGCTCCTGGTAAAAAATTCCTTTGCAGCGAATCAACCGAGATCGATCATGATAAATTCGTGAATCATGCTAGCACACTGTTATGTAGTCAAGAAATCAGAAGCCTACAACGCCTCAGCAAACGCCCTGGTAGCTACGTGGCCATCAGTTCTACCGCTAGAATGTTAGACACCCACCCGCGACTCAACTGGACGAGTAATACCAGTATCATCACCGGCAGCGTAAAGCCCGCTCCTTAATCTTTCACCCCATTTCATCACCATGAGTAGTCACGCCATAAGCGTTCATAATCTTTACCGCTACTTCGGCGCACTCAAGGCCGTCAACGGTGTTTCTTTCGAAATCCCACATGGCTCGGTCTGCGGCTTCGTTGGTGCCAATGGTGCAGGAAAAACCACCACCATGCGCATTCTCGCCTCGCTCGATTACCCGACGCTTGGCGTTGCGGAAGTGTGCGGCTATAACGTAGTAAGTCACCCCGAAGAAGTCCGGCGCTTGATCGGCTGGATGCCCGATCATTTTGGTAACTACGAGCACATGACTGTTGTCGAGTATCTCGACTTCTACGCCCGCGCGCTAGGCTACAAGGGCAAAGAGCGTCGACAACGTGTGCAAGAAGTAATGGAGTTCACCGACCTCGTGCCCCTTGCTGAACGTTTTTCTAACAAATTATCCAAGGGTAACACTCAGCGTCTTGGCCTCGGTCGAGCTTTGTTGCAAGACCCACAAGTTTTAATCATGGACGAGCCCGCCGCTGGTCTCGACCCGAAAGCTCGCGTGGAACTCAAGAGCTTGATCCGCGTGCTTGCTCAAGAGGGTAAGACCATTTTCATTTCATCACACATTCTCTCCGAGCTTGGTGAAATGTGTGACTCACTCCTTTTCATCAATGGCGGACGCATCGTGCACCACGGCGATGCCGAGAGCATGAAACAAAGCACCGATGCCGCCGGCGGATTTCTCTATGATGTGCAAGTTCTCAACTCTAGCGACTCTCTCTCCGCCTGGTGTTTGCTGCATCCGAAGGTTGAGTTCATGGAGTCACGAAAAAATGGTGGCCGCATTCGTATCGATTCCCCCCACATCGAGGACGCGGCCGAGATTCTTCACCGCATGATTAAGGACGGATTGAAAATCACCGAGTTCCACCGCGAGGAGCGGAACCTGGAAGATGCCTTCATCGATATGTTAGGCAAGATCGAGCGTGGTGAATTAGCAGGACAAAAGCCACCACCGATGCCTGATACTGCAGCATTTAACCCACCTGCATCATGATCATGAGTGATTCACCGTCATCTACCGCTGCTGTCAGCCCCGCCGAGCCATCGTTGTTGGATCGCTTGAATGACTTTCCTGATCGACTCCCTCCCATGTTGGTCAAAGAACTGCGCCAAGGCCTACGCGCACGAACCTTTGTGGTAGTCTTTCTCGGCCTACAATTGTTTCTTGGATTGATCATGCTGATTGCTACGAGCGCGAGTGGACTCAATGGAGCTGGAGAAGTTGTATCGCGCATCATCTTTCTGTTTTTCTCGTTAGCCGTTCTCTTTGTGCAACCCCTGCGTGGCATCAATGCACTGCATTCCGAAATCAAATCTACTACCCTCGATATGATGGTGCTCACCAAGCTCAATGCCACCCGCATTGTAGCAGGAAAATGGTCCGCCATTATCGGACAGACTTTGTTGCTTTTTGTATCGATCATCCCTTACCTGATTTTGCGCTATTTCTTTGGAGGCATGAATCTTTTTGCGGAACTCATCGCGCTGTGCTCGATTTTTTTCATTTCATGCTGCATGACCGCCATCAACGTCGGCATATCCGGAAATGCTTCGATTATACTTCGCGGACTGGTGCCGCTAGCTCTGGCGATCGGCTCGCTGATGGCGATGGTTGGAGTCATGGAGGATTTTGACGAATTTCTCGAATTTTTTGCCCTAGATCGCCAGGATAACATTACCGCATTTTTTTGTTTGGTCGGTGCCGCACTCTATCTTTCCTGGTTCATCTTCAGCTTGGGTGTTTCCACCATTGCGCCGATATCAGAAAATCACAGCACGCGTAATCGCCTACTCGGGCTCGCGGTGATCGTGATCTCCGTTATAATCATGGTGATGAATCATGTAGACTGGATCCTTATCCCAATTATCGCAGGTCTACTAGCCATACCCTCCACCCTGATCGCATTGACCGAGCGGCAGGAAATGCTACCACGTGTAACTCTTCCGTTCACGAAACGAGGAGCACTCGGTCGCTTGTTTGGTCGGTTTTTCTACCCGTGTTGGAGTGCAGGCATTCTCTACACCTGCTTGCTACTAGCAATCATCTATACCCTACTCCTTTATGTATGGTCTTTGCCTAAAACGCCATACTTCTATCTTGGCAACGAAGAGTTTGCCGTCATCAACTCCCTGATAGGCAGCATGCTTTTCCCGGCAGTCTGCTTGCTGCTCATGGAAAAACACATTGTTAACCGCATCGGTGTCTTCATCGTTTTGCTCGTTTCATGCTTTGCCTTGGCCAGCGCGATTGCAGCCGTCGCTTATGGCACAGATAACCAACCTGCGCTGTGGATCTTTTGCTGGTTACCTCCGATCCAATTGTTTATGATCGATGCGCGCAATATTGATGAGAAAAATGTAATGATGGTCGGGTTCGCGTTGAATGCGATTCTCATCGTATTCCTACTCATCCGCGCGTTCATGAAATGGCCCACGATTCGTGAGGCGGAAGAGGAAGCCCTGCTCATGGAGCGCCAGTGAGTTGGGAACTTTGCTTTACAGCTCTGCATCGAACCTACATATTCAGTTCCTAATTTTTTCCTACATGGTCGATTCTCACGCATCTCCACCTTGGCGCTGGCGCATAGCACTACTCTCTTATCGAATTATCGGTCCGCTGCTCCTATTGCTCGCTTTGCCTGCTTGGCTCAGAAAAATGGCGGTACGCGGTGGCTGGTCCACTCCCTTTGCCGAACGCTTTAGTTGCTATCGAGATGACCTCGAATGGGCCCCACTCGGAACATTACATTTTCATGCCGTGAGCGTTGGCGAGACGCTGATCGCACTGAAACTTCTTCGCTCCATCCGCAAGACCACG
>Ga0208597_1000664_pt1 | contig 13516 bp, 4 predicted proteins | sample LakMenEpi05May12_FD_150673 | JGI IMG/M metagenome (GOLD analysis project Ga0208597, IMG submission 150673) | Freshwater microbial communities from Lake Mendota, WI - 05MAY2012 deep hole epilimnion (SPAdes) | ecosystem: Environmental > Aquatic > Freshwater > Lake > Epilimnion/Euphotic zone ...
CCACGCTCCGCCCACGTTGTTATCGAAGGTTCCATTGACTAACTCTAGCGAGGCACCGTCGCCATTCGGCGCCGTCGGCCATGGTGCGGAATTTCCAAAATCCACGCTATCCACTACATTGCCCACGGCATTCCTCAGTTCGATCGATTCTCCTTGGGAACTCAATCCACCGGTCCACGGACCTAACGAGGCAACCGCATACATGCTCTGGATCACTGCTGGATTTTCTGCAATCACCAGATAGCCATTGGCAGGAATGGTGGTGCCAACGGGGAATAAATAATCCACCGCATTTGCTAAACGCCAACTGCTGAGGTCGATCGCTGCTGACGTAGGATTGAACAATTCAATGAACTCGCTTGCTTGGGTATTACGCGTTGGATTGTAGTTGATCTCATGAATCATCACTGTCTGTGGTCGCGGGCTAACAGAAAATGTTAACACTTGCTCAAAGCTGTTCGACGCAGAATCTGTCACTCGCACACGAATCGAAACCGCGACACCACTATCTAACAAAAAATTGCGAGCGCTCAGCAATTGATGCTGAGTGAGTGTAAACCAAGCATTGTGCGTATCACCCACGCCGTTCACCAACGCATAGCTAAACGTATCATCGGGATTGCCATCGGTGGTGCGCAATCGGGCAACGAACGAACCATTCACCGCATCCGTGTAGATTACCGAATCGCTCGCCGTGATCGCCGTCGGCGCTGAGGGTGCAGGTAACACCGTGAGCGTGACTGTGGCCGTATTTGAGTCGAGCCCACCATCGTTCGCTTTGTAAGTAAAGCTATCAACTCCCGCAAATCCGGCATTCGGCGTGTAAAAATAAAATGGTGCCGTTCCCGAAAGCACACCATTGGCAGGTGGAGTGACGATGCTATAGCTAAGCGAATTCGTTTGATAATCATTGGCCACCACACGTGCGGCCGTCGTTGTGCTATGCGGAATTTGATAACTCAGATTTTCCGCCGCAGGATTCGAACCTGGCGTCACTGTCACCGTGACATTTGCCGTGCGCGTGATCGCACCCGCTGTGACGCTAAGCGTGTAAGTTGTCGTTGCCGTGGGAGTGACGGAGACAAATCCTTCCGTGCCCGTGACCGCGCCGACGCCTTGATTGATCGATGCCGTAAAACTCCCACCCGAGGGATTCGCGATCACATACGAAAGACGAGCCGTTTGGCCCGACTCGATCGTGAGTGCAGGAAAGGCCGTCAAGGAATCGATGCTAACAGATGAGGGAAAAGCATCAGCTCCAGCCGCGGCATTGTCCGCCACTCGCTCCGCGCTCATCGAACGATTCCAAATCCGAAACTCGTTGTAGCTTGCCTGCGTATTCGAGTCAGCAGACCAATTCGATCGCCCCAACCACACATTGTCAAAAGGGATGCCCGTGAGTAAATGTGGCGTGTTGAGCGAAGTCATTAAGACACCATTTTTATAATAGCGGATCTGTGGTGATCCCGCATTGCCATCGAGATCATAGACATAGGCGAAATGAAATTCTGCACCGTAGCCAATCGCATCAGCGATCGAAATGTTCTGCTCCGTCCCATCATCACGAATACCAGGCACTTTCACTCCCGTGTTTGTGCCATTTTGCAACGCGAGAAAAAGATACGATACTCCGCTAAATGTCCCGCCGCGTGAGGTCACCTCCCCTGCGGTTCCCGTACCAAAATCAAAAACTCGCTGCCATATTCGCGTATTCGTTCCACTGGGCTGAATCGGCGTCATCCATCCCTCGATAGTGACTTCTTCAAGACCAGACATACTCGTATTCGGCAAATCAATATAGGGGCGTGTTCCCGAGCTTCCACCGGGCAATGTCACCATCGATGCCGAGCGCGAATGCTGATTCGCTGGAATAGTAGACGATGACGGAACGATCACGCCATTTACTGCTGCGACGGAATCGATTACTGTATTTCCCGATCCCTCATTGAAGGACCAACGATGTTTTAACGTTGCAGCTTTGAGCATGCTCAACGATACCGAAGCTGTTGTGCCACTGGTGGCATTCGTCAACAAGTAGGTGGTATCTGCCGTCGGCACCACCGTCACCGATCCTGTTGCACCCGATACCGCTCCTACGCTCGGACTGATCGAAATGGCATCACCCGCAGTCACATCCCATGACAACAACACCTGTTGTCCGGGTAGAAACGTCTCACGCGATGCCGTAAACGACACAATCCCCGCGTGAAGAAACCACGTCGATACATTCCACAGTAAAACCGTCCACAAAAGCCGGCTCATCCTCGCATAGCATAACAACATCAGAAAAATGGGTTTAAAGGGTTTTTATCGATTGTAGATACACAATGACCATACATCGACGAAAGAAAGATAAAACAGAAAAATCATCCACGCTATGTGATATTGCGTTTTTAACCTTTGATATTGCGCAATCAAATCCAGCATCTTATCAGTGAGGATCACCATGCCACCTCCAACCTGGATGACGCACATAGGCTAAAGCTTCTTCCACAGTGAGCGCATTTTTCGCGAGGCCAATGTGTCGACTGCGATGAGCATTCCAGCGCATCAAGTCTTCCTGCGTTGCCTGGTTTTTCAACCGATACGGTACTTTTTGCCCAACCAGCATCACCAAATAACCCTCGATACCGAAGTCGTTCAGGGTCGACTTCTGACGGTAGCGCGCAAAGCCTGTCGGCCCGTTTTCTTGGTAGAAATCAAGCAATTCCTGAATCTCCGACAAATCCGTCTCTTCGCGGCAGCGCTTCCAAAATGGTGTATCAAGCGACGTGTTCGGCTTGTAATGCAGGCCGAGGAAATTTTTGATATCCATCCAAGTCGAATGAGTCACCTCGTTGTAGAGCTTGCGAAATGACGGGGTCGGCTCCAGTTGACAGTGTTGGAGAAACTGGATCAACGACTCCACGTGCGAACACACAATCATCAGTGCCGTAGCTTCTAACGGCTCTACAAATCCCGCCGCATTGCCGATGGCCACCACATTATCGACCCACATCCGTTCGTAGCAACCACTGCGAAACGGCACAATTCTTGTTTGTGTGACCTTGGGATTTTTGCTGCGAAATTCTCGCTCGGCCTCCTCATCGGAAATCATCTCGGAACAATACACATAGCCGCGATTGATGCGATTCTCTAACTCAATTTGCCAGCACCAACCCGTCGACATCTGCTCTGCCGTGGTATAGGGCAAAATCGGTTCACCGCTGCGCGTCCATCCGCCGACCACAGCGCGATCACAGAACAATGTTTTCTTAAAACTCACAAAAGGCTCTTGCATCACCTTGCCTAACAGTTCACTGCGGAAGCCACTGCAATCGACGAAAAAATCCGCTGTTAGTATACGACCATCTTCGAGCTGGATCGATTTCACACCTTGGTCATTGCGCTCACATCCTGCCACTTTCCCATCCAAAATTTCCACACCTGCCTGCATAGCGACCTTTTCTAGCAGATCGACAAATTTTTCATTCTCGATGTGAAACGCATGCCATGGTTGCACATCGGGCGCTCCATTGGGCTGCCGCGGAAACACCTTACCCAACTCCATCAAGGCCGATGTCGTATCGGCGCAACTAAAATCCTCGTTGCAGTAAAATCCATTCGGCAAGGGCAAATCGGGCCAATGGGCATCGAGCTGCGGAGCAAAAGTATAGTCGAACTTTCCGCGCGGTCCCCACTTAAACCGAATTCCCAACTTCCACGTGGGCTCAGCCATTTGATAAAACGCTTTTCGCGCAATACCGAGATATTCAAATAAATGGCGCGGAAAATTCGGTGTAGTTCCCTCTCCCACTCCGATGATGCCGATGTCAGGACTGCGCACAATGCGCACACGCACTTGCGGCAGCTTGCGACGGAAACTCAACGCGGCAATCAATCCTGCGCTCCCTGAACCAATGACTAACAAATCTTGAATCATAATCGTAAGGCGTGAATCTAAACAAAGATTCCATGCCTGCAATCGCAGACATGGAAAAATTGTTTTATCCCAATGAAAACGACGAATCAGTTGCGACGGCGACGCAGCAACAGAAGCGAGCCAGCGAGCCCTAAGATCAGCGATGATGTCTCAGGAATCACCACGATATTCAAACTGCCTTGTTCAAAATATACCTGCTTGCCATCGCCTCGCGTGTAGGCATTCGCCAAACCAAAGTTTGCGATATTCGCTGAGTCCAGGGTGAACGAGCCAGCAAGAATTGTGTAGGAGCCATTGACTGCTGTCTCTTTATCGAATCCGATCACATCATCGAGAGCAAAGCCACCAAATGACACAGTGGAGGTGGAACTAACCGCCAGCGCACCAAGACTGAAATCAATCTTACCTCCATCAGCGATCGCAAGATTGCCATTGACTGTGCCATTGCCTCCGATGGTAGCACCATCAGCCACCGTCACACCCGAAGCGGCACTCAGTTGTCCCGTGACAAATAACGTGCCTGCAGAAACAGCAACCGAAGCAACATTGTTTCCTGAGCCAGCCAGCGTCAAAGCGCCGCCGCCCAGTTTTTCCAAACTTCCCGCACCAGTAAGATCAACGACCGAAGTCACGTTGAATCCATTCGAATCAATCTTGGCTCCCCCCGATTTGACGTCAGTGGTCACTCCAGTAATGAAGGTTGCATTGTTGGCAGTTGCTTTTAACGTGCCGCCATTGAAGTTGAACGTTCCCGTGCCAGCCCCTTTCGTAACGAGGTTCGTCGAAATGGAACCACCATCGAGATTGACAACGCCAGATCCGCCAGTAGCTACGCCCAAACGCACGCCGTCGGCAGCGGTCACCGCTCCCGTGCCCGATACATTCAAGATCCCTGCACCGGACTCACCCACATAAAAATCTTGGCTGCTAGCAAATGTTCCACCGCTGATGTTCGCCGTTCCGGTGCTACCACCAAAGGAACCAAGCACAGCAAAACTACTGGCGTTCGATGAGGAACTGCTGATGTTGCCACCGGACATATTCAATACACCAGTGCCATTGCGGCCGACGACAAACCATGACCCCGTGGATAACGTGCCTCCAGACATCGTCATCGTTCCAGCACCAGTGCCACCGACCCAAAACTCTCCAGCGGAATTAGCAGCACCACCTGCTTGGGTGTAGCTAGCACCTGATTGGAAATCTAGCGTGCCTGTCCAGTTCAGTGCGCCATCATTCATTGTGACATTTGCCGCTGCACCACCGAGGTTGCTAATATTTGCTACGTTTACGGTTCCTGCATTAATCGTGAAACCACCGCTAAACGTATTCGCGCCACTCAATGTTACTCCGCCAGATCCGATTTTGGTAAATGATCCCGCTCCCGAAATCGCACCTGACAAGGTGCCGCTGCCATCAAGAGTGTTTGACCCGGAAGCAACAATTGCATTGGCGACTGTGACATTGCCCAGCTCTAACGTAGAGCCACCCAATGCGACGGCACCGCTACCAAAAGCAGCTGTATTTCCAACAACTACTTTACCAGCACTGATCGTTGTTCCGCCAGAATAGGAGTTGGCAGTATTGACCGTAAGTGTGCCCGTTCCGCTCTTGGTAACGCTACCAGTTCCGGTAATCGCTCCAGCACCCGAAAAGGTGTGATTGGTTGCGCCACTCACGCTCACGGAACTTGGGACCAAATTGCCCACGAGCGTTGCTGTGGAATCGGCACCAGGAGTATCGTCGAATGTGACTGCATCTGAGTTCCAGAATAGGCTGTCGTCGCCGTTGCCCCAGTTCGTCGCGCTGCCCACTTGCCAGTTGCCAGAGACAGCATTCCAAGTATCAGTCAACACCGAACCAGCAGTGAATGTCACTTTGCTATTCGCGGTGTCGTTTACCAACAAACCGCGACTCGTTTGCACGATGTTTGCAAATCCTGAGAGTCCGCCGACACCGTATGTCACGACATCATAAGTGCTGGTTGGCGTCAGCGCACTTTCAAAAATCATCTCCGTAGAGCCGGCAAAATTCACACCATTTGCTGTGAATTCCGTCGTGGTGTTAACCGACAAGACTGATCCACCATTCAAGGTCAATGATCCCGTTGTGCTACCAGTCCCGGAAAAGGTTGCTCCACTGTTTGCAGTAATCGCCGAAGTGAGCGTACCATTCACTGCAAGATTTCCTGCATTTACAGTCGTTGCGCCAGTATAAGTATTGGCTGATGATAAAGTCAGCTTGCCTGTTCCAATTTTGGTAAGCGCACCCGTTCCACCAATGTTGTCGGCGATGGTGATATCGAAGCCATTGGTATCAATCGTGCCACCACCAGCGTTTAGTGTAGTTGTCGCTACAGAATCGATGAAATCCACATCGTTTTGACGCGCGCGCAGAGTTCCTCCGTTAAAGCTGATATTGCCAGCACCGGCCCCCACTTCGATGCGCTTGGTATGCAGCACACCAGTGCCCGAGATATTGAAATTACCCGTGCCGCCGGTATTTTCACCAAGCAAGGTTTTCTGCATATCGTTGTAGGTTCCACCTGACAAATTTACCGTGCCCGTGCCACCGCCAGCGCCGATTGTGGAAAATGCGCTAGCATTTGTTGCTGCTGCCGTGACCGTGCCGCCGCTCATGTTCAATGTTCCAGATACACCAGCATTGATACCGATCACCATCCATTCACCGGTCTGAAGAGCACCACCCGACATGTTCAGTGTTGCAGCACCGGCACCAACACCAATAAAGATCTCACTCGAAGTCGTGATCGAACTGCTAGTGCCTGAGATTGTACTGGTGCTGTTGCGCATTTTCAAATCACCTGCTGTAATGGAAATCGTGCCACCATTGGTGACATTAAACGCGCTATTACCCTGTGCTTCGATGTGCGATGCCGTAACAGTTCCTCCATCAACATTGAGTGTACCAGAACCACCGCCCTGAGCCATACGAATGTTGTTGTTCGTGCTCAGCGAACCACCACTATTGACATTCAAAGTTCCCGTTCCACCACCATTGCCGATAAAGAACCAAGTGCCATTACTATTAATCGAGCCGCCGCTATTAATCGTCAATATGCCCGTTTTGCCAGATGCACTGCCAATCCATAAATCGTTTCCACCTACTGTAGCTGATTTGTTTACCGCAGTGGTGATGATTGGTGTATTGCCTGATGCTGTATCAATGTATGTTTTCGTATTGATTCCCGGCAAAGTGCCAGTGCTCCAGTTGGTAGCTGTAGCCCAATCTTGATTGGTAGTGCCTGTCCAAGTCTGCGCTTGAGATTGCGATACGGCTGCCAGTGCTACCATGAGCACAATGTTCTTCGGATTTGATTTCATATTTCTGTTAGGGGACGAGCGGTAGATTGATAGAATGAGTTTTAGTAAAAACATGCTCCTCAGCGCGCATTGCGCCGAGGAGCACTAAGATGTTAGTTTTCGATGACTTTGACGCCGATAAATTTCTTCGCATCGCTGCCTTTGGCAACGGATGCGGTGACATCGTCGGCCGCTGCACCATTTTCAACGATGGTGAAGCTAATGCCGCTGACTGTGCCACTGACCGCAGGAATGGCAACGTCGGTCCAGTTGACCAGATCCGTGCTGACGCGCACGAACTGAGAAGCGACATCGGCCTCGGCATCGTCGCGGCGTTTGAAACTGATCGAGAGGTCAGTCGCATTTGTGGTAACCGCAGGAGCCGCCGTGAAGGCGCTGGGATTGCCATCAAGGAAATACTCCATCAAGTTCACCATGCCATCGTTGTCAGGGTCAGCACCGTTGAGTGCATCACCACCTGTTAAACCTTTGCCAGTGGCCCATGATGCATAAGGAGTGGTTGCAGCGACAGGTCCTAGATCATGTGAGGCTTCAAGCTCAGTGCTGGTAAGCGCGCCATCATAGATGCGCACTTCATCAAAGGACGCATTGGCGGTAAGGTCTCCCGCATAGAACGACTTGCCGAGGTAATTCGCAACATCCGTGAAATTGCGGAAATTGTTCGCTGTCGAATACGTCGCGAATGCAGCGCCGAGATCGGTGGCAGAAGCATCAGCTGCATAAAGCGAAACCAACGTCAGACCATTCAAGCCCTTGCCTGGTTCAACAACCGTAACCACATGCTTTTTCGTATTGAGAGCAAACAACCCAGTGATTCCCGAATCCGCTGTGGTAACGCCATACTGGGGCGAGTTCCACTCATTGCGTTGAAGATTGAGATCAATGCCGCGGGTGAAGCTCATGTAGAAGTTGGTGCCGCCCGTGCCCGTTCCGAAGTCAAAAACGCGCGAGAAGTTACCCGTATTGTGTTGCGTCACCCACAACTCCATCGTTAATGGTGTCGCTTTGCCGTTGAGCAAGTTGCTGCCTATTTGCAGGTAGTCAGAAGTCGCATTAGCTCCACCTGCCATCGTGATTTCTCCCGCGCTATACGTAGGATCAGCTCCGGCAAGATTGGTCACTGTGGCGGGGCTATTGGTGTGTGGATCCGCCAAGCTACTGTTTGTGGCGATGCTATCAGCAAGGCTCGATCCGTTGAAGGTCCACTGGTGAATCAATTTCGCCGTAGTAGGCTTCCAAGTCGCATCTGAGGGGCTAGAAAGAGCCTCAAACTCGGCAAGGTCAAGCGCACCATCCGCATCTGTGTCGGCAGCACCGTTTTTCGCAGCGATGGTCCCAAAGTATTTCACTTCCCAGGCATCATTCATACCGTCGCTATCAGCGTCAGGGAAATTGTCCGCACCGGCCACAGTACTCGAGCTCTTTGGATTGGAATTAGCAGAGGACTCCGCCGCATTCGTTGCGAGGTCGCCATCGTAGTCTGAGGCACCGTCATTGCGAGAGGCAATCGTTCCGAAATGGGTTACCTCCCAAGCATCGAGCATACCATCGCCATCGAGGTCGACAGGTGTCACATTGACATTGTTAGGATTACTCTTACCGGTTTCCTCTGCTTCATTGTCGAACCCGTCGCCATCTGGATCACCTGTGCCGATTTGAGTCAAATTGCCAAAGTTCGCCAACTCCCATGTGTCTTCGAGGCCATCAGCATCCGCATCCGTGGAGACAATGGCATCAGGGCCGAGATCATGATAAAACTCCCGCTCATCTGTGCTGAGCGCGCCATGAAAGATGCGAAATTCATCATACGAGGCATTTGCCACATTATCACCAGGCCAGAATGAACGACCAAGAGCATTCAGGGTATCAACAAAATTCCGCAAATTACCCGGCGTTGAAAAAGTGGAAATCGGCGATCCTAGGTCCAACCCACTTGCTGCTGACACGTAAACGGTCACCAAAGAACCACCAGCCGTTCCTTTACCTGGCTCGACAATGAAGGCGTAATGCATTTTCGTATTCAGGGAATATAGATCAGTTAGATCAGTATCACCTCGACCTGCCGTAAATCCTTGAGGAACCCATTCCGCGCGCTGTTGAGAATTGTTTGTTCCGCGTACAAAGCTCATGAACATGTTGTTGGTCGTGCTGCTACCAAAATCCCAAAGGCGCCCCCAAGCCAAAACCGTCCGCTGAGTGGCCCAACCTTGAATGGTCACTGGCACCGCCTTGCCTCCAATCAAATTGCTCCCTAAACTGATGTAATCGGCTGTTCCATTCGCACCACCGGCCAAAGTAATTTCAGTCGATGTTTGCGTTGGATTCGCACCCGCGAGATCAACGATCGTAGCCGTGCTATTCGTATATGAATCATCGCTCGCGCTGTCCGTGGCGATCGAATCGACCAAATCTCCATTAAAGCTCCAGCGGTGAATCAACTTCGCTTTGGTTGGCGACCAATTGACGTCCTCAGGGCTCGACAACGCAAGAAACTCTGCAAGATCCGAGCTACCATCACCATCGGTATCTGCAAGTCCATCCTTCGCGGTAATTACTCCAAAATATTTGATCTCCCAGGCATCGTTCATGCCATCCAAATCAGCGTCAGGAAAACTAAATGCCTCGGCAGGATCAGCGGATTTGGGGTTGGAGGAGTCGCCATTGCTATCCGCCACAAACTCTTGCAAATCCGTTGCCAAGTCACCATCATAGTCACTGGCACCTGTCGCCGTGGTAAGATTGGTGAAGTTACTCATCTCCCACGAGTCGAGAATGCTATCATTGTCGACGTTAAGAGGATCCGATGCCGCAGACTGCGGATTGGAATTGGCAAGAAACTCAGCAAGGTTGGTAGAAAAATCTCCATCCAAATTGCCAGCGGCATCATCGATCGCCGGATTGAGCCCATTAGCCGTTTCCCACAAATCTGGCATCCCATCGCCATCTGTATCAGTGAAGGTAATTGTGACCGTAATCGCAGAACCCGTGTCAGCAAATGTGTAGTTGTAGCCGGCAAATGGATTCGCAACTGAAATCGACGAGGGCGAACCCGTGAGTGTTCCCGTATAATTGATCAAGGTAAACGGTCCGCCTGAATCTGCGGCAGGGTTCGCAGTGCTAGGTGCATACAAAACCACTTTGCCGTTAGTAATATCGAGATTGCCCGTGCTTGCCGAATCATTGTAGGCAGTAGAGACTTCGAGTGCCAAAGCGCCACCTCCATTGAGACTGAGGGAGGAAAATGCAACCGCATCGACCAATCCCATCGTTTTGTTAAGGTCTAACACAGCATCGCTTACCACGGTTGCCGCATTATTCGAAGTAGTTCCGATTTTAAGAGTGCCAGCCGTCACAGTGACAGCACCGGTGTAGGTATTGGCTCCCGTGAGCGTGAGCACGCCCGCTCCTAGTTTTTCGAAAGCACCTGTGCCTGTGATGGGTGCGGGAATCGTAACATTTTTGCCATTCGAGTCGATTTTTGCACCGCCAGATTTGATATCCACTGTCAGCGCCGCATCGAGGAAAGTCGCTTGGTCCACACGCGCTTTGAGAATACCGCCATTGAAATTGAAAATTCCCGTGCCTGCACCCTCATCAACCCAACCCGTCTGAAGTGTGCCTCCATCGAGGTTGAATGTCCCTGTACCACCCGCATTTTCACCGAGGAATGTTTTATTGAGGTCATTGTAGGTTCCTCCCGTAAGATTGACAGTGCCCGTGCCACCACCTGCACCAATGGTCGAGAAAGATGTTCCATTCATAGCGGCGTTAACCGTTCCTCCGCTCATATTGAGAGTTCCTGACACGCCTGCGTTAATCCCGATAACAAACCATTCATTAGTTTGAATCGTGCCGGCAGACATATTCATCACTGCGGCACCTGTACCACGGCCAATGAACACTTCGCTACCTGCCTTTATCGCGCTGGATGTTCCTGAGAGGGTATTGGTTGTGGCGCGCATGGAAATGTCACCCGTCGAGGTTAAGATTCCACCATTTGTCACGCTGATCTGGCTGTTGTTCTCGGCAACAACATTGGAAACCGTGGCCGATCCACCATCCACATTCAAAATGCCTGTGCCACTCGTCGTACGAGCCATACGTAAGTCATTGTTCGTCGTCAAAATGCCACCAGCATTGACGTTCAATGTTCCAATTCCACCGCCGTTTCCACCAATATGAACCCATGTACCATTCGCATTGAGTGTGCCGCCTGAATTGATGTCCAGCCTTCCATTTTGTCCAGCGCCCCAACCAAGCCAAAGGTCATTTCCACCTACTGTAGCCGATTTATCAATCGCGGTAGAAATGATCGGGAAATTCCCAACAGCAGTATTGATCGTTGCTTTGGAATTCACAGCAGGCACGCCCGCGCTCCAGTTTGTGGCAGTAGCCCACGATTGGTCTGTAGTGCCTGACCATGTCGTTTGTGCCTGAGTCACGCAAGTAACAGACAATAACGCCAAAATAATATTGGTGGATTTGCTTTTCATAATCGGATTTTTGGTTTGGGTGCGTTTATGTTGGACGCAAAGAGTCACATGTGCTATGTCTTTTTATGTATGAAATCAGACAAGCATCTCTACCTCCTCAAAGAGCAACTGTTGACCGCGTTGGCACAACACGGCATGCTCACCATACTTTTCGACAACCTCCCCGGAATCACTTTTTTCGTAAAAAGCCTCGATTCTATATTGCTTGCAGGCAGTCGATCTTTCTACGAACGACTTGGCTACATCAACGAAGAACAAATGCTCGGCAAAACCGATTTTGATTTTTTCCCCACACACATGGCGGAGCACTTCCGGGCCGATGACAAAGAAGTGATGCAAAAAAAACTGCCAAAAATCCAAATCGTCGAACTGTTCTTCAACCGCCAAGGCATTCCCGATTGGTACATCACCAACAAATTCCCCATCCTCGATGCCAATGGCAATGCCATCGGCCTCATGGGCACCACCCAAAGCTACACCGGAGCCAAGGAAAACATCACGCCTTACCTTTTGATCGACAAGGCCGTCGAGATCATCCGTTCTTCCTTTCGCGAAAAAATCAACGTCACTGATCTTGCCAAAACTGTTGGGCTGTCCGAGCGCCAATTCCTCCGCCGTTTCAATCAAGCCTTCGCCTGTAGTCCACAAGCGTTCATCCTCAAAACTCGCATGAGCGCTGCTTGCCGCATGCTCAGCCAGAACGACGAGAAAATTGCCACCGTCTCACAAAGCTGCGGCTTTGCCGATGCTAGCTCGTTTGTGCAATTGTTTCGCCGAGAAATGGGAGAAACTCCGCTGCGCTATCGCCAACGCTACCGCATGAGTGATCGATGAGGTGCAAAAATAAACCTGCCACAACGCGCAAGAAGGCATTGTGGCAGGTGCGTTTGTTTTTGGTTTCTCAGAAAAATCAATCTTCCACCGAAATGCGTCCGAACATTGTGGTGTTTGCGCCCTTCGGCACGCTTACGGTGATATCATCTGGATTCGCGCCATTGGCCGCTACCGTGATTGTCACAGCGCCTACATTGTAGGTTCCAGCGGTGGCAGGAATCGACAAATCACTCCAAGTTGTTAGGTCGGAACCATACTGGAATTTTTGCACAGTCACATCACCATTGGCATCATCACGACGCTTGAATTTCATCACGAAATCCGTAGCAGTGCTGTCTGCCGCAGAAGGCAATACCGCAGCATCCGAGAACTTCGGATCTCCATCGAGGAAATACTCCAGCAAGTTGGCGATACCGTCAGCATCAGGATCGGCACCTAAGCCATTGTTGCTATTATCCAAGGCCTTGCCCTCTGCCCAATCAATGTATGGCAGAGCGGCACCCACGCGCAATCTTCCACTACCTGTAATCGAGGCGGACTCGTTCTCTGCACCAGAACCAACCGCACCCCATTCACCAGTGACTGCGGTTCCATCGATCATCAATGATTCCACCACATCAGCCTGATTGTGTGTCAGCTCCAGGGTTGCGCCCGAAGCAATCACCACTTCAGAGGCATTGTCCAAGTAATCCTGACTCAGCGACAATGTTCCTGCAGAAACAATGGTGTCACCCGTGTAGGAATGGAAAGCCGACAATGTCAATTTGCCATTACCCTGCTTCGTGAGATTCCCCTCACCCGAGAACGCTTGCGCAGCCACAATGTCAAAACCATTGCTGTCAATGAAAGCGCCACCCGACAAAATGACGGCATTATCAATATTGCGGAAGAAGTTCACTTCATTGCGCTTCGCTTCCAGCTCA
>Ga0208597_1000667_pt1 | contig 13494 bp, 15 predicted proteins | sample LakMenEpi05May12_FD_150673 | JGI IMG/M metagenome (GOLD analysis project Ga0208597, IMG submission 150673) | Freshwater microbial communities from Lake Mendota, WI - 05MAY2012 deep hole epilimnion (SPAdes) | ecosystem: Environmental > Aquatic > Freshwater > Lake > Epilimnion/Euphotic zone ...
AAAACAGAAGAAGAAAACATAGTCGGGTTGGAAGCCATGAATTGCGGACCGTGGACAATAGCGGGTTTTGCGTGGCGGTCTGGCACATCCAATGAACCGCACTTTTTAATATAAGAAACCAATGAATTATTGGAGAAATCCATGAATCTCGCAAGCTTGCTTGAAACCTGGGGAGACTCGAATGTACTGGCCATGGCGGGTGCATTGGTGGGCTTCATCTTTGGCCTGGCGGCCCAGCGCAGCCGATTTTGTGCCCGTGCGGCCGTGGTGGAGTGCTGCGAAGGTCAAACGGGCGACCGTTTCAGCGTGTGGTGGCTGGCTTTTGGCGCAGCACTGGTGGGGGTGCAGGCTTTGGTGTCCTTGGGCTGGCTCAAGCCTTCGGACGCCCGCTACATAGGCCCTGCCGGCAGCATCTCAGGCGCGGTGCTGGGTGGCTTGTTGTTTGGGGCAGGCATGATTTTGACGCGCGGCTGCGCCAGCCGTTTGCTGATTTTGTCGGGCAATGGCAATTTGCGCGCCTTGCTGGCTGGCTTGGTGTTTGCCGTCACGGTGCAAGCGAGCATTGCCGGTTGGCTGGCCCCTGCCCGCCAGGCCTTGGCCAGTTGGTGGCCCATCGATGGCGGAGCCGGGCGTGATTTGCTGCAGATCACGGGCATGGGCCCCACGGGTGGGCTGGTGCTGGCGCTGCTCGCTTTGGGCACCGGGTTTTACTTTTTCTTCAAGACGCACCAGCGCCGTTGGGGCTTGGCGCTGGGGGCCATCGTTGTGGGCCTGAGCATTGCGCTGGGCTGGGGTCTGACGCAGGCGATTGCCTCGCAGTCGTTTGAATCCATTCAAATCCAAAGCCTGAGCTTCAGCGGTGCCTCAGCCGAAATGCTGATGCGGGTCCTGTCCAGCGCCACATCCCCCAACCTGGGTTTTGATGCGGGTTTGCTGCCCGCCACCTTCGTGGGCTCTTTGCTGGGCGCACTATTGGGCGGCGACTTCAAGTTCGAGGGCTTCAAGACCGAGAACAAGCTGGGGCACTACCTCACGGGTGCGGTGCTGATGGGTTTTGGTGCCGTGCTGGCGGGCGGTTGCACAGTAGGCGCGGGCATGACCGGCGGATCGATCTTTTCGCTCACCGCCTGGCTGACCCTGATCGCCATTTGGCTGGGCGCGGGCCTGTCTTGGCGCATTCACCGCAGCATGGGCTGGCAGATCTGAATACTTGATCCGCGTCAATTGGGCGTTACCGGTTAAAGCGTATATTTCATATCAGTAATTACTGATATGAATGGAGCTTGCCATGGCTATGGCGCACTGGTTAGAGACGTATGGACAAGGCGCAGTTCTGGCTGCTGGCGGTGGTTTTTTGGGTTTGGCCTTTGGATTTTTAGCGCAGCGCTCGCGCTTTTGCCTTCGGGCCGCTGTCATTGAATTTTGGCACCGCCGCTTTGGCGACAAACTTTCAGTCTGGTTGTTGGCCTTTGCCTCAGCAGTCATCGGCGTGCAGGTGCTGGTGTTGCTCGGCTGGCTAGACACGGGCAGCGCACGTCAAATTTCAGCCAAAGGCAGCATTTCGGGCGCATTGATTGGCGGCTTGTTGTTTGGCGTGGGCATGGTCATGACGCGAGGCTGCGCGAGCCGTTTGCTGGTGTTGTCAGCCAACGGGAATTTGCGCGCCCTGCTCTCAGGTTTGATTTTTGCGGTCACTGCACAAGCCGCTTTAGGCGGCGCTTTGTCCCCCTTGCGCGCGCACATCAGCGGCTGGTGGACGGTGGAGGGTGGTGCGCCACGCGATCTGTTGGCTCTGACGGGCATGAACCACTGGGCCGGTTTGACCATGGGCGGTATCTGGTTGGCTGCGGCCTTGTTTTTTGCCCTGCGCAGCCCGCACCGCAATAGGTGGATGTGGCTGGGTGGCATTGGTACCGGTTTATCCGTGGCTGCCGCTTGGGGCTTTAGCCAGTGGGTGGCGACCGAGTCCTTTGACCCGGTGCAGATTCAAGGCCTGACTTTCAGCGGCCCATCCGCAGAATGGTTGATGCGGGTGCTGCATTGGCCTGCACCCGCCTTAGGTTTTGACTTTGGCTTGATGCCGGGGGTGTTCGCTGGCTCCCTGATCGGGGCACTGCTAGGTGGTGACTGGAAGCTCGAAGGGTTTTCGGATGGCTACAGCATGCGCCGCTACATCGGTGGCGCGATCTTGATGGGCTTTGGCTCCATGCTCGCAGGCGGCTGCGCTGTGGGTGCGGGCGTGACGGGCGGTGCCATTTTTGCTCTGACCGCGTGGCTCAGTCTGGTGGGCATGTGGGTAGGCGCAGGCCTGACGGACCGCTGGCTGGACGGTGGGGCTTCTGCCAAACCGACCTCCCTGCCCGCGGCGGGTTTCAAGCGGCCATAAGTTGGTGCGCTTAGACGCGGAGCAAGCACCCATCGCCAACCGGATGGACGCTTACACCGGGCTCACTTATTTACCGCTCAGGTATTCGGCCACAGCGGCCATTTCCAAAGGCGACATTTTGCTGGCAATGGCGTGCATCACAGCGTTGTCGTTGGTGCGCTCTCGCTGGTTGAACTGCTTGAGCTGGGTTTCGGTGTACCCCGCGTACTGTCCAGCCAAACGCGGCAAAGCTGAAGTGCCTTTGGCTTCAGCACCATGGCAACTGGCACACGAGGCCAGGCCACTGTATTTGTTGCCCTTGTGGTATATGAATTTACCAACTGCCGCCAGGTCAGCGTCTTTGGCAGGCTCCACAGCGGCGGTCTGCTTTTCGAAGAATTTACCCAGGGCCACCATTTCGTCCGGTGTCAGTTTGGCCACCATATCGGCCATGGCGGTGCTCTTGCGTTTGCCGGACTTGAAGTTTTCCAGCTGCTTGGCGGTGTATTCCCAGTGCTGACCAGCCAGGCGTGGGAAAACTTCACTGGACGATTCACCCTCAGCACCGTGGCAGACAAAGCAAGAACCGCCCACGATTTTCTTAGCACGGGCTTCGTCGGCTTGCGCCATGGCCGATGTTGCCAATGCAGCGGCACCCAGCCACACAGCAGCTTGCAAAAGGCGACGGGGTGAATTTGGTTTTTTCATGATTTGCCTCGACTGGCAACACAGCAGTTGCACATAAGAATTGTCGTAAAAAAACGCCGCAAGTCTAGCGACTGCGGCGTTTTTCGGTTGAACCTCACGCCAGCGTATCGGCCCAAATATTGCGCGCCCAAGCGTGGGCATAGCGACCCTCCAACTCGTTGGCAGCGCTGGAGACACCCCCGGAACCAGGCACAGTGAGCATGGTCTTCTTCTCGGCGTCGTACTTGTGCACGCTGGCCACATGCACCACGTCTTCCGAGCTGACAAAGCTGTAGCAGGTGTTGTTGTAAATGGGCATGGGGTTGACCTCTTTGCCCATCAACAAAGCCACCACAGCGGCAGCGCAGGTTTTGCCATGCTGGTTGGCCATGTGGCCCGACTTGGGCATGCCCGGGGCGATCTGAATCGAGTCGCCCAAAACGTGCACGTTTTTAGCGGCCTTGGATTCGAAGGTGAGGAAGTCCACTTCGCACCAGCGCTTGTTGGCGGTGGCCAGGCCCGCGTTGACGGCGATGTCACCGGCACGCATGTTGGGGATGACGTTGAGCACATTGGCCTTGAGGTCGTCATTGAACTCGAACTTCAAGGTATTGGTGGCCGCATCGACATCGGTCACGCGGTGTTTGCCACGGTACTCGACGATGCCTTTGTAGCGCTCGGACCAAGCTTTTTTGAACAGCGGACCTTTGGAGGTCACATCGTCGTTGGCGTCCAGAATCAGCACCTTGCTCTTGGGCTTGGCTTTGCTGAAGTACTCGGCCACTTGGCAAGCGCGCTCGTAAGGGCCGGGGGGGCAGCGGTAAGGGGCCAGCGGAATGGACATGGCGAACACGCCGCCGTCGGGCATAGCTTCGAGTTGCTTGCGCAGGGTGAGGGTTTGTGCGCCAGCTTTCCAAGCGTGCATGATTTTGTCTTTGGCATCGGCTTTGTTCATGCCGGGCAGGGTTTCCCACATGAAGTCCACACCGGGCGAGACGATCAGGCGGTCGTAGCTCAGCTCAGTGCCACCGGCCAGTTTGACGATGCGCTTGTCGGCATCGATGGTATTGACGCGGTCCTTGATGATCTTGACACCATGACGCTTGGTCAGGTTGTCATAGGGGGTGGTGATGTCGGCAATCGTCTTGCTGCCACCGATCACCAAGTTGGAGATGGGGCAGGAGATGAAGGCATCGCTGGGCTCGACCAGCGTGACTTGGATCTTGTGCTCAGACCACATGCGCAGGTATTTGGCGGCCGTGGCACCGGAGTAGCCCCCGCCTATGACCACCACCTTGGGGCCGCTGCCGCCGCCCACGGTGGCGCAGCCCGAAACCAATCCCATGGCACCCAAAGCGGAGCCGGTCTGCAGAAAATGACGACGTTGCATGACAGTTCTTCCTTATTTCTTCTGGGCGGCAAAGTAGCCAGCAATGGCAACGATTTGTTCGTCGGAATAGCCCTTGGCGAGCTGGTGCATGATGGTGGCGGGCTTGCGGCCAGCCTTGAAATCCAGCATTTTCTTGACCATGTCGTCTTTGTTGGCTCCGGCCAAGGACTCCATGCCCGGCTGGGCGCGGCCATCGGTGCCATGGCAGGCTGCGCACGAAGCGGCCCAGCTGCGCACATGCAGCGGATCGACCTGGGCTTGCGCCAGGCCAGACAAGGCGACCAAGGCGGCCGCTGTCAAAGCGTGTTGAATCTTCATGGGTTTTCCTCGAAAAAAACAGTCGGGGCGATTGAATGTCTCAACGCCCATCAGGGGCGCAGATACACAAATTTCTCGTTGGCCTGCAGTTTGGCCACTTCGGACACACCCGAGGGCACCACTTTGGCTTCCATCAGAAGTTTGTCGGGCGAGATTTTGCGCGACACCAAGGTGTTGTTGCACACACGGAACTCCACGCCTTTGTTGACCAAGTCAGCAACACCCCCTGCAAAAGGTTGGTCCATTTGGTTGGTGGCACCATTGATCAAAAAATCGATGCCCAGACCGTGGGTGACGACCACAATTTTGGCGGTCGGGTCAGCGGCCAAGTGGTTGCGGATGTTGCCGATGGCCCGAGATGCCTGGGGGATGCCCTCGCTCAGGTGGTAAACCACCTTGATCTCGGCCCAGCTCAGGGTGCAGGCCAGCAGGCCTGACATCAATAACAAGTGTTTTTTCATTCGTTGCTCCTTAAGTATGGATATTAGCCGGGTCAAGAGGGAAAGCGTGCCCGTGAAAACCCGGACTGAAACTGACGTTGATCTTTCAATCGCTTTCGCTGGCGATCTGCACACACACGGCGCGGCACAGCGTGACGACGCGCTCGTTGACGATGCGGTAGTAAATTTGTACACCTTCGCGGCGCTTGCCCAGCACGCCCGCTTGGTAGAGGGTGTTCAGGTGCTGCGACATGTTGGGCTGGGTGGTGTCGATCTCAGAGAGCAACTCGCCCACGTTTTTTTCGCCGTTGCACAGGGCGCTGATGATGCGCAGGCGCATGGGGGCGGACATGACGCGAAACAAATCGGCGGCTTTTTCAAAAACCTCTTCCGATTCGGTCAGGACGTTGTCTTCTGGTGGTGCTGATTTGGCCATATTGTCTTTTCGTCGAATGTCTCATATGCCGCTAGATTGTCCTGCAAAAGACCACGGGGTCGGGCCGATGCGACAAGGGCTCAGGTTTTGGGCAGCGTCACGCCCACTTGGCCTTGGTATTTACCGCCCCGGTCTTTGTAGCTGGTCTCGCAGACATCGTCTTTGTCACTCTCAAAAAACAACACCTGGGCGCAGCCTTCGCCAGCATAAATTTTGGCAGGCAGCGGCGTGGTGTTGCTGAACTCCAGCGTCACATAACCTTCCCATTCAGGCTCGAAAGGGGTGACGTTGACGATGATGCCGCAACGGGCATAGGTGCTTTTGCCCAAACAAATGGTCAGCACATTGCGCGGAATCCGGAAGTACTCCATAGTGCGGGCCAACGCAAAACTGTTGGGCGGGATGATGCAGACATCGCTGTGGATGTCCACAAAGCTGCGCTCGTCGAAGTTTTTGGGGTCGACCACCGTGCTGTAGATGTTGGTGAACACCTTGAATTCAGGGGCGCAACGGATGTCGTAGCCATAACTGCTGGTTCCATAACTGACGATTTTTTGACCCGTCGCGTCCTGGCGGATCTGGCCCGGCTCAAACGGCGAAATCATGCCGTGCTCTTGCGCCATGCGGCGGATCCATTTGTCGCTCTTGATGCTCATGGTGTGCCCTTGTTGAATCGCGCTATTTTAGGGGCTGACCCGGGCTTTGGTGCCCGGGCTTGCCGCTTACAAGAAGCTCAGCGGCTGACGCGCCCCAACACGCCCTGCACCAAGTAGTTCATGTTCAGGATCTGGGGGTCGCTCAGGGCCTGGCCTGCTGGCAGCACGAGCTTGCCCTCGTTGTCGGTGATCGGGCCGGCAAACGGCAGCAACTTGCCAGTGCCCAAGGCTTTTTGCTTGGCCACAATCTCGTCTTGCACGGCCTTGGGCACCTTGGGGCCAAAGTCGCCGACGCGGATCATGCCGTCCTTCACGCCGCCCCACACGCTGCCGGTTTTCCAGCCGCCGGCCAAAGCCGCCTTGACACGGGCGGTGTAGTAGTCGCCCCACTGGTGGGTCACGGCAATGATCTGCGCATCCGGCCCGATCTTGCGCATGTCAGAGTGGTAGGCCACGGCCATCTTGCCGCGCTCTTGCGCCGCCGCCATCACGGCAGTCGACCCGGTGTGGAACGCGATCACATCCACATCCTGGTTGAACAAGGCCATGGCCGCTTCGCGCTCTTTGGGTGGGTCAAACCAGGCGTTGAGCCACACCACTTTGACGGTGGCCTTGGGGTTGACCGAGCGCATGCCCAAGGTGAAGGCGTTGATGCCTTGCAGCACCTCGGGGATCGGGAAACCCGCCAAATAGCCCGCCACATTCGTTTGGGTCATGCGGCCAGCGGCGATGCCCGCAAGGTAACGGCCCTCGTAATAACGGGCGTTGGACGCGGCCACATTGGGTGCGGTTTTGAAGCCAGTGACCGACTCGAACTTCACATTCGGGAACTCTTTGGCCACCTTCAGCGTGGGCTCCATGTAACCAAAGCTGGGTGTGAAGATGATTTGGTGGCCCTGCTGAGCCAAGTCGCGGATCACGCGCTCGGCATCAGCGCCCTCCGCCACATCGGCCACAAAGGTGGTCTTGACTTGATTACCTAAAGCCCGCTCAACTGCCTTGCGGCCCTCGTCATGCTGCTTGGTCCAGCCCGCCTCGGTGATGGGCGAGACATAGACAAAACCAGCTTTGATGGGCTCGGTGGATTTGAGAGTGGAATGTGCTGAGATTTGGGCCTGAGCGGCCGAAACAAAAAAGCAAGCGGCCACGAACGTGGCAGCGAGGTTTTTATACATGGTAGTCCTCTACATGGCCCCGGTGATACACAAAACAAAGCCCGCCGAGACAGCGGGCTTTGGGGTGGGATTCTAACTGGCGCCCTTTAATGGTCAGTCATGCTCCTCAAGCCATCGTCGACCGGCTTGCGTCAGTCTGTATTTTTGCAAGCGGCTGTTGGGTTTATCGGGCACCGTCATCTCCAGCACACCCAAAGCCAACGCCACTTGCTGGTAATGCGTACGGAAATGTTTCTCATCTTTCAGACCCAAAGCGCTCATCAACTCAACGCGACTCATCTCGCCCTTGAGCAACTTCAACATACGCACCACTTCGGGGGTGACTTCGGGGGTGACTTCGGGGGTGACTTGGGCCTCGACTTGTTCGGCTATTCCCTGCCCCACTCTCAGCGCCTTCAAATACGCGGGATCAAACGGAAACTCCAGCCACATGTCATACGGGTCGTAACGCAGCACTGGTTTGGGCGAGCCAGCCGCCGCGCATGCCGCAAAAATCCGCTCCACCCCACGGCCCCAGGCCTCGATCTCGCCTGCTCTGAAAAAAGCATTGGCAATCGCCGGGTTGTAGGGGCTGGACGAATGTGCGCCCAGCAGCGTGTCCAGCGTCCAGCCCTCGGGCAGCACAGCGGGGTTCCACATGCGCAAGCGGTTTTCGTACACCCGAATCTGCACAGGCGCGGTCACCGCATAGTCGCGGTGCACCAGCGCATTCAGTAATGCTTCGCGCAGCGCCGCACGCGGCACCGGAAAGGTCTCCACCCGCACAATGCCGTCGTAAGAAATGACCGCCTTCAGGTATAGGCCAGCGTCTCGGCATCGAGCCGACCACTGCGCTGGGCCAACTGTCGAAACCGCGCCATGGCCGGGGCCGACACATCGGCCAGGCTGAACTGGGGCAGCGGCACGCCGTCCCAAGTGCGGCCATGGCGACCCAACAAAAAACGGTCCAGTGCCGCGCCTTTGAGCTCTTGCAGCGTGCTGCCGCTGCGCATGTAGTAGTGGCCCCGGTAGCTGATCGGGTTGGGATAAGACTGCACCACCACCTCGATGTAGTGCGAATCGCCTTCAGTGTGCAGGTTCACGTCCACCACAATGCCCAGCAGATCGCGCACCTTGTTGGGCAAATCTTCCAAAAGCTTGGTTGCATCAGGCAAGCCGACCACTTGGCCCTTGTCGTTCACCCCCAGCAGCAAGCGCCCGCCTTGCGCATTGGCAAAGCCACATACCCAGCGCAGGTAGTCATCGCGCCAGGTTTCTTTCCATTCGGTGTGCTGAGATTCTTGCTTGAACATCGCGCCATTTTGACAGGCAAAGCTTTCAATCCTGCTCGGAAAACCCCTGAAAACAGGCTTTGAGTTCATGCATCCAGCGGTGCTTGTCTTCCTCGGGCGCAAAGCTCGCCTCAATGCTGTTGGCCGCCAGCTTGTAGGCTTGTTGGGCGTTCAGGTTCAGCGCGGAAAAGGTCTGCAGGTAGTTGTCGTTCAGGTAACCGCCAAAGTAAGCCGGGTCGTCCGAGTTGAGGGTCACGCACAGACCGGCGTCCAGCATCTGGCCCAGGTTGTGATCGGCCAGATTGTTGAACACACACAGCTTGAGGTTGGACAGTGGGCACACGGTGAGTGGCATTTGGCTGTCCGCCAGGCGCTGCATCAGGGCGGCATCGTGGATGGCTTGCACGCCGTGGTCGATGCGCTCCACCTTCAGCACATCGAGTGCACTCCAGATGTAAGCGGGCGGGCCCTCTTCGCCCGCATGGGCCACGACATGCAGGCCCAACTCGCGGGAACGGGCAAACACGCGGGCAAACTTTTCGGGTGGGTGACCCAGCTCGCTGGAGTCCAGGCCCACGCCGATGAAGTGTTCGCGCCAAGGCATGGCTTCTTCCAGTGTGGCCAGTGCATCGTCCTCGGACAGGTGACGCAGGAAGCACAAGATCAAATCGGCGCTGATGCCCAATCGTGTGCGCGCGTCGCGGCAAGCGCGGCTGAGGCCCCCGATGACGTGGCCCATGCTCACGCCCCGTGCCGTGTGGGTCTGCGGGTCAAAGAACAACTCGGCCCGCACCACATTATCGGCGGCGGCTTTTTCAAAATAAGCCCAAGCCATGTCGTAAAAATCTTGCTCGTGCAACAGCACGCTGGCACCGGCGTAATACAAGTCCAAAAAGCTTTGCAGGTTGGTGAAGGCATAGGCACTGCGCAAGGCGGCCACATCGGCATAAGGCAGTTTCACCCCATTGCGCTTGGCCAAGGCAAAGATCAGCTCGGGTTCGAGCGAGCCTTCGATGTGGATGTGAAGCTCGGCCTTGGGCATGGCACGCAGCAACTCGGGCAAACGCGAAGCGGAAACCGCGTGGACTTTGAACATGCTCATTCCTCCTTGAAAAACGCTGCCCGAATCAGGGCTTCGTCCAGTTGGTCAAACGTGGTGTTGTGCCGATCGGTCAAGGGGCCACCGCCGGGAATCACCTGACCCGACGGCCCGTAACCCACAGCCTTGAACTTCCACTGGCCTTGGATCCACTTGAAGTTGCCCACATGCAAGCCAGCGGGGTTGTGCAGGGCACAAATGCCGCTGTTGACCGAGGTACGCAAAATTGAATTCATGCCTTATTTTGCATGCACCGTCGGCTCCAAAACCATGGGCCGAAAGTGTCAGTGCAGGGTGACCATCGACAACCCTGGTGTTCTGAGGAGCCTGTCTTTTTTGTCGACCCACAATGCCCACTGGCGGCAAAGCCGCCTCGGTTTGTCCGGACGCAGTCAGGCCATGGGCTTAACCTGCCACCAGGCCGGCAGCCTTGATGCCCGCGATGCAGATCAACTCATCTTCGTCGCCTGTGCCGCCACTGGCCCCGGCAGAACCCAGAATGTGACCGGCTGCGTCCTTGATCAAAACAGCACCGGGTTGAGGCAAGAACTTGCCCTCGGCGGTAGCGGCCAAGGCGACAAAAAAGTTCGGGTTGTCCTTGGCCCGCTCGGCCAGCGCACGGCTGGACGAACCCATGCCCACGGCGCCCCAGGCCTTGCCGCGTGCGATGTCGAAGCGGAACATGCTGGCACCGTCTTCACGCGAAAAAGCCACCAACTGCCCCGAGGCATCGAGCACCACAATGCCCATGGGTTTGTAATTGGCAGCCCGAGCGGCCTGGATGGCACCTTGCAAAATTTGATGGGCTTGGTTCAGAGTCAGAGCGTTCACAAGAAATTTCCCGATAGAAATAAAAGATAGATTCAGACTATCAGAATCACATTCAAAGCCTGTCTTCTGCTTGACAAAGGCCCGAAGCAAGGTGGCATCGCGCTGCGCCTTCAGACACAGATCGCCTTGTCAAACCAGCTTGTCCACGGCGCGTGAAAAACTGACCGTCTTTTGGCTAAAGGCCTCGTGTTGCTCCTCCACTTTGTCCAATTCGTACAGGTAATTGACCATGAGTCCACCGGCCTGTTGCAGCCCTTTTTTGGACAGGTCAGCGGCCCAATTGATCTGGTGCAGGGTCGCGCCATTGCTCAGGTGGAACTTGCCCACCGCATCGCCCCGTGCTTCGGGGGTCTTGTGCATCAGGTACAGGGCGCACAGGCGCAAGATGGCGGTTTTTTCCGCATCGGCACAGCGATCAGGGTGCCAGCCGGTCTTCAGGCGGTCGGCCCAGTTCATGCCGCCCACCGACAGGGTTTTTTGGGCTTCATGCCATTTGCGGCGCTGCACCGCACTGAGTTTTTCTTCAGGCAAAGGCGCGCCCGCGTCCAACCATGCGCTCCAACCGGGAATGGGCGACAGGGTACAAAAGGTTTTCAGGGAGGGCATCTCTTCAATCAATTTTTGCGCCACACGCTTGATCAAAAAATTGCCCAAGGACACGCCTTTGAGGCCGGGTTGGCAGTTGCTGATGGAGTAAAAAATGGCGGCCTTGAAACTTTTGGGTTCGCCCACCGGGGTCTGTTTGTGAATCAGCCCCGCAATGTCTTTGGCGATGCCGGGCACCAAGGCCACCTCGACAAAAATCAAGGGCTCACCCGGCAGTTGTGGATGGAAAAAAGCAAAGCATCGGCGGTCCGGTTGCAAGCGGCGGCGCAAATCGTCCCAGCCATCGATGGCATGCACCGACTCGTGCTCAATGATTTTCTCAAGCAACTGGGCAGGTGAGTTCCAGGTGATTTGGTGCAACTCCAAAAAGCCGGGGTTGAACCATGAGCTGAGCAGATGGTGCATGTCGGCATCTGTGGCCGCAAAAGCCGGGTGCTCTTTCAGATAGGTCAGCAAGGTCTGACGCATCTTCAAGATGGTCGAGGTACCCGCAGGCGCCCGGTTCACGCGCCGCAGAAGCTCTTGCCTAGGCGGCTCTACGGTCTGGCACAAATGGATCAGGCTGGCCTCGTTGCGATCAGCGTTGTATTTGTTGGCCGCATCCAGAACCATGGCCGGGTCCGGGTTGAACTGGCTGGACAAAAAATGGAAAAAGTCGATCTGGCTGCGCTTGTCCAGATGCTCGTAATGGTCGATCAGCTTCACAGCCATGCTTTGCGCATTGGCCTCACCCCGGGCACTGAGGAGTTTTTTGGCGCTCAGCTTGGCCGCATCGAGTTTCTTGTTTTGAATGAAGCGTTCCAGCACGATGGCCCTTTCTCAGGCGTCTATAGGGGGTAGGCTGGAGCGACACGCTTTGCACATGGGCTGCTTCCTGAAGTTCAGGCATTCATATTAAGGCAAGCCTCTTGCCGCAAACTGGTCAGCGGCGCAAAAATCTCCCCGTACCTTCGCCTTGAACTTGTCCTTGGACAAAAGCCCACGCCCCATTGACCATGACCCGGTCAATGCCTTCGCACATTTGTCGGGGATTTTCGTAAGTGGCCTTGTCTTGAATGCGGTCAGGGTCCAGCAGTACCAGATCGGCAAATGCCCCCTCACGCAACACCCCCCGATCTTGCAGGCCAAAGCGCTGTGCAGACAAGCCGGTCATCTTGTGGATCGCCTGCGGCAAGCTGAACAATTTTTCCTCACGGCAGTAATGCGCCAGCACTCGTGCAAAAGCACCCCAAAGCCGTGGATGCGGGCGCTCGTCGTGAGGCAAGCCATCCGAGCCGATCATGCTCATCGGGTGGGCCAGCACACGGCGCACATCGTCCTCCCGCATCTGAAAATAGCAGGCGCCGCCAGGCATGAGCCGCCTGCAGGCCTGCAATTGGTCGGTCCCCCAAGTCTGGGCAATGTCTGCCAAGTAACGACCCGCCATCTCCGGGTGCGTGTCACTGCGGGTGATGAGGATCTCAATGATGCCGTCCACCAAGTCCTCGCGCAGCAAAGTGGACCCCGCGCTGTAAGGGTAGACATCGGTGCCCACGTTCTGGCGCTGGCTCAGGCGCTCGAGCAATGCCAGGGTTTCGATCGTGCGACCCCAGTTGCGAGGCCCCGCACATTTGTGGTGTGACATGATCCAGCTGGCCGAGCCCGCTTGCGCCGTGTCGGCTGCTTCCTGCATGGCGTTGAGAATGTCGTCCATCTCGCTGCGGATGTGCGTCACATACACAGCGCCGTGGCTGCCGACCACCCGCACCAAAGCTTGCATTTCCGCCATGTCAGCGGCATAGGCTTGTTGGTAAAAAAGCCCCGAAGACAAGCCCAGAGCCCCATGGCTCAAAGCTTCATCGAGCAATGCCGCCATGGCATCGGTTTCATCAGGGGTGGCGGCTTGCATGAGGTCCTGCATGACCGTGGCGCGCAAGGTGGTGTGCCCGATCAAGGCACCTACATTCACTGCAGGGGGTTTTTGTGCCAAGGCACGGGCGTAATCGTTCAAATGGGCAAAACGGAACTCTGATCTGTGCAACAAGTCCAGAGGAGACCCCGGGTCGTCGCTGACCAAAGGCACCAGCGACAAGCCGCAATTGCCCGTGATGACAGTCGTCACCCCTTGGGACAATTTGGCCAACATGCCCGGCTCACGCAAGACCATGGCGTCGTCGTGCGTGTGGACATCGATGAAGCCCGGCGCGACGGTCAAGCCAGCAACGTCCAGCACCTCATCAG
>Ga0208597_1000669_pt1 | contig 13462 bp, 31 predicted proteins | sample LakMenEpi05May12_FD_150673 | JGI IMG/M metagenome (GOLD analysis project Ga0208597, IMG submission 150673) | Freshwater microbial communities from Lake Mendota, WI - 05MAY2012 deep hole epilimnion (SPAdes) | ecosystem: Environmental > Aquatic > Freshwater > Lake > Epilimnion/Euphotic zone ...
AAATTCAGTCATCGGAACTTCCCTACTTTATGTACAATTTTTCAGAAAGTTCCACTACTTACCATTAACGCAGTTTTTTTTTATTTTGCTAATTTGTCGATTATTACTTTAAACCTTTTTGAAATATCTTCCCACTTCATAGCTGAAACTTTGTTGTAGGCGTTTTCTATTTTTTGCTTGACTTGTTCTTGTAATTCTGGTTCTTCGTTGGATAATCCATAAACCACTTCGCACAATGTTTTTACTTCCATTGGATTTGTAGTAAATCTTATTTTTTCAAAGTCATTTACAAAAACTGCTTGTTGACTAAACATAAAATTCAAAGTATTTTCTCCGTTGTCTGTTATCTCTGTAATAGAAGTGTGTTTTGGACAAACTACAAGGGTTTTTGTAGCCATAGCTTCTGTAATTGTTAATCCCCAACCTTCCGCAGTTGTTGTTGTAATAAAGCAATCAAATGAATTATATATCTTATTCAATTCCTCTAGGGAACAACCTTTATTTTCTGAAAAGTCTTTTGGAAAAATAACATCCTTACCTACTTCTAGTCCTACCCTATCGCAAAGTCTTGGTATGTTTATACCCATTGGGTCTATTGGGTTGCAATGAAGATACAACAAGGCGTTTGCACCAGTTGTATGTTTAAACATAGCAAATCCCATAATAAGACTTCCAAAATCCTTTCTTACTTGGTTTCTATTTACGCTTCCAAATACAAAAACATCTTCTGTTCCAAAAATTTCTTTTTTAGCTTCAATCTTTGCTTTTTCTTTGTATGGATAAAAATCACTTGTATTAGTTCCGTGTGGTATAATTTTAATCTTTTTATATTGTGTGTCTGAAATCAAAGGTTTCATTACTGCTTTGGCATATTCAGTATAAGTAACTACTTCGTCAAAAAATTGAAGCACTTTTAAGTCAGACATTCTAGGTTCGCTATCAATTGGAAAATAAATCATCGACTTAAAGCTTGGTCGGTTTTCTTTTCGTTTTGTATTTTTTACATCTTTTAGTTGCTCCCACATAGGATTAATTACCTCTACATCTTGTAGAAAAAATAAAGCATCAAAATCATTTTGATAAATTAGTTTAAGTAATTCTATTCTTCTATAAAAATCTTTTGCAGTGTCTTTATCGCCAGTCATTAAAGCTGGTATTACTTTTACATTTGGTAAGTAATCGTAAGTGCTTTTACTTGCATCATTAAGTCCAAAAATTACAATACTTAATTTTTTATCTTTTGCCCATTCATTAACTAATTCTTTTGCTACTGCTCCAAACCCAGTTGTGCAATTCCAATCGGCATATACTAATAATGATTTTTGTATTTCTTCTTTATTGCGGTGTACGACTTCCATAATTTGTTGTTTTAAGTTTCTGGTTGTAAATATAATAAATTAATCAATTCCTTGCTCTCTATTGTCTGACAAACTCATAACGTGGTATGTTGGAGGACAATTTTCTGCTTTTTTGTGTTTACCATTTTGCATCATACTTTGTATTAACGCCCAATCGTGTCCGTAGTGTTCATTATGCAAAGGCATTTGTCTTAAAAAATCAGTTCTTACAATTAGCTCACTATGACCTATTCTTCCGTATTGCAATTCAGCATTTCTTATAGCGTTTCTCGGTTTAACTTCCGAGTTAAAGTAAACAAAATCCAAATCAGTATCTTCTATTTGAGAAAGGTAGTTCTCAAAATGGTTTGGTAAGATAATATCATCATTAGCATAAAAAACAAAATATTTACCTTCTGCTATTTTTATGTTGTTATTAGTAATTGCAAATCCGTGTCCACCTTGATTAGTTGGATTATTACATATCATTAAATCATTTCCATTATAGGAACATTGTTCAATCAATTCGTCAAAATATTCGCTATCTATAAAATCTTGCATTATTGGACAACCATCTCCTACTACATACGCTTCCCATCCATTTATGTTTTGATTAGCAATACAGTTTATTGCTCTTATAGTTCTTTGTGGTCTGCCAAAGCAAGGCATTGATACTGTTAATCTCATAATCCTTTTTCTTTTTTATAAATTTCTAATAATTGTTTACTATCATTTTGTAATTTTAAATGCGAATCGTATTTTTCTGATACTTTTAAATACCACTCCGCAAATCCAATAGCAAAGTCATCCGCTACTTGCTCTAACTTAATTAATTCACTTGGTGCTAATATTGTACATTTAGTATCGCAATATGCAATATCACAATCTTTACAATTAATAATTTTAAATTTATCTTTTAGTGTCATAATTTTTTTCCACAAGTATTACAATGTTCCATTTCAAATTTTAAAAAGAAGTGTTCTCTTTCAAGTTTATGATACCTTTCAATATCTAAAAAATACCTTGATGCTTGTTCTAAATTCAGTTTGTCGTTATTAAATTGCAACCGTTCCATTTTCTTTTCAATTGATTTTAGTTTTTGTTTCGGTGTCATAATTAATTTATTATAAATTTAATATATCCTTGACTATTATAAACCCAATCTTTTCCTTCATAAAATTTTGCATCGCCCCTAAAATCATACGACCCTCTAATACCTAATGAAACTTTCGGCAATACTTTAACTTCTACTCCAGATTCAAATCCAAATATTGCGTTAGTAGCAGACCTATTAATTACTCCTAATTTTACACCAGTAAAAACATTTGTTCTTACATTGTAAACGCTACTTGCAAAATTCAATCCGATTCCAGAAGCTATCTCTAAATAACCATCTTTTAAATCAGCATAGTGTATTTGAGGTCGAATATAAATTCCATTGCTAAATTCAGCTTGAAACTCTACACCACCGTAAAACAATCCTTTTTGAAATACTACATTATCGGTTGTAAGTTGAATTGAAAATCTATCTTTATCTTGCAAATTAATTTGAGAAAAACATATTGTTGACATCAACAAAATGGTAATTAAAATTTTATTTTTCATATTTTAAATTTACATTTTTTCTATCTCCTTTTTTACATCGTACCAATATTTGCTTCCAGTTTCTTTTATCAATTCATTAACTGTTATTAATGCACATTGTTTGGCTCTTTCCATATATTTTATCTCATCATGAAATTTATTTACTAATTCTTTTGCTTTTTCTTTTGCGCTAATCATAACTATCTATATTAATCTTTTTCAACATAACCTACTAAAACAAACTTTCCGTAAAACCATTTGTAGTATGGAACTTTCTCTACTTTCATAACTTAAAAATATTTAATGTATAATGCTGAAAAAGTAACCGCAAAAAAACCAAACATAATTAAATAAACAATAAACTCAATAAAGTTTTTTAAAACATAATTCCACTTTCTCATAACTGCAAAGTTTCAAATTCATCAATAATTTCTTGTATCTCTGCTTCTGTAAATTTGTTTTTCAAATGTGTGTTTTGCTTTACACATCTTGGGGGAGTTCCAACGTAAAGTCCAAAGCATTTAGGGTTTACTTTTTTGGTAATAACCGTTCCCATTCCAATCATACTTCCAGAACCAATTCTTGAATACTGATGACAAACGCTACCTAATCCCATATTGACATATTTACCTAACAATGTATGACCAGCAATTATTACGTTACAAGCTAAAGTACAATTACTATGAATAGTGCTATCGTGTCCTATATGACTTGCTTTAAGCATAACAATATTATCGTATAAAATAGTTGGTTTTTCGCATCCAGCATTAATAGTAACATATTCTCGACATGTATTATCATTACCTATTACAACGCCTTTGTTTTCTTTTCCGAAATATTCTTTATGCTCTGGCTCTGTACCTATTGAGCAAAATGCTTCAAATCTGTTATTGTTACCAATGATGGTATTCCCAGTTATATAGCAAAAAGCACCAATGTAATTGTTTTCTCCTAAAACAACATCTCCTTCAATAATAGCAGTAGGGTGTATGTAGTTATTACCACCTTTAATTACAATCTTATAACTACCATTTATTGTTGAGTTTTGATTTTTATTTTGATAAGGTGTTGTATCTTCCATTATTGTATATTGTTTATAATTTTAAATAAAAATAATAATAAAGCAAAAAAAACAACCCAAGCCAAAACTTCAATAAATACTCTTTTAATCTTTTTCATATTATTTATTAAATTTAGTTAGATACTTTTCTTCTGTTGGTAATCCACCCCACATATTAATATACATTTGTCTGTTTAGTGCAAAGCGGTTATTAATAGTTGGGTCTTTTGCTATCGTCATTGATTTACGATATGTAAATGGGTCTAAAAAGGAAGTCCACTCTTTTTTAGCACCGATTAAAGTCATCTTATAATCAAAAGAATTATCTTCAAAATATGCTGGAAAAAATTCTTCGTCAAATTTACCAGCTTTTTTCCACGCATCTACCGTTAGAATATAACTGCACCAATTATGAAATGAATTAATAAAGTCGGCATTTTCATTACTTTTTAATAGCACTTTAATTCCGTGTTCTGTTTTACCCAAGTAAATATCATCGTTCAACATTAAAACGTGAGTAGCTTCTACTTTTTCGGCATAATCCATTATTGTATTCCAGCTTTTAGCAACTCCTAAATTTTCTGTTGGTCGATAAATTGCAAATTTTTCTTCTCTAGTAATTATAGATTGATTTCCATTATCTACAATAAATATTTCAGTTTCTTGAAAGTCCTCAAAATATTTCTCTAATGCTTCATTAAGCAAGTCTGCTCTATTAAGTGTTGGTATTCCTATTATTAGTTTCATAGTTTAGTTTTCTTGTTCGTATGCTTTTTTACAAGCTTTTGAGCAATAAGTATTTTCACAAGGCTCTCCGCAAAATTCACATTCATTGTACATTGGTTCGTCTGGAGTTTGTTGTTTCCATTCATCGTAGTTTTCCATAAGTTTAAAATTATTTTATTATTGTTTTTATATGTTTAGCTATTTCTCCTTCTTTAAGTTGTGAAGTAACAACCTTTACAGAAATCTTATTATTTAATTTGTGAAAGCATTTCCGTAATTGTTTGTCGGTTAAAATACCATCTTGGTTAAGTGTATGTATATTAAATTTTAATTCTTCCACTTTAAACAAAAAATAGTCATCAAGCTCAAACCCTTGTTTATTTAATTGCCATTTAAGACTAGCTTCGGTTAATCCAAAACTTAAATTTATTTCAATTTTTCTTGATTTTTTTTCTGTTGTTTTTTTTGGATAAACCATTCCAGTTATTTCGTCAAATATTTCATCGGTATTATCACAAACACTAGATACTTTTTTTTCAATTTCTTGAATTTCTTTTAATTGTTTTTTTGTTGGTTTCATATTCTTGATTTTAAATTTTGTTATTTTATTTATTAAAACATATCTACTGAATATTGTTTTGTTGCTTTTTGCGTAATAGATATTTTTTCAACTACTGCGCTTGTATAATAAATGTCCTTGTATTTTTTTGATTTTAAGTAATAAGTAATTTTTACATAATCTCCTTTTTCAAACCTTAACTGCGACACTAGTGCTTTTATCTCTTGATAACAAACGAATGAAACTGGTAAGTATATTTCATCTTTTTTTACCCTAATAACGACTTGTGTTACCGTATCGCTAGAATTAATTATATCCATTATTTTACCCACTACTACCATATAGAAAATTATTATAAGTAAAATTAAATATTTTTTTTAATACTTTAACATTTCCATATTTATTTTTTTTAAAATATCTTCTAAATCCAAATTTAGTAAAAACCTATTCACTACAAACTCTCTTGCATACTTACGAATAATGTCTGTTTTATCAAATTGCATATCTGCTACTTTTTTAAAGCTTTCATTTTTAATTACGGTTTCGGTTACTTTCTTTTTTCTTTGTTCAATATATAACTTATTACCATATTCCATTGCTTCATCCCTTAATTCATTAGTTATAGAAATTAACTTGTTATACTTCACAAAATTATAAATAGAATCTCCAGCATCAATATAAGTTAGTCCTAGCGTATTTTCTTTTTTTGCTATGGTAAGTAATTGTTTAAAATTTGAAATTCTGTCTTTATCGGATATTGGAACAATTTCAGCTTCTTTTAATTTTTGTATGCTATCTCTAACTTTAAAAACGATAGTGTTTTTATGCTCTTGGTATGCTCTTAAAACTTTAGAAATATAAATTGGAGATAATTTACCGTAATGCTCGGCATCTGTATCTAGCTTTTGATTTGCTAATAAATTAATACACTCTTTTATATCATAAGCATTGAATGTTGGAAAGTGTTCTTTAATAAAATTAGCCAACATATTTATTTCAGTTGCTTCTGGAGTTAAAATACCAACATAAGTTGCCCACCTAACTATTAAAGAGTTTATCATCATCAAATCTTCTTTTGTTGAAAAATCCTTTAATCGTTTTTCAGTAATATAAGCATTGTATATATTAATTTCTTTAGAAGTAGTATTTGGTAATGTTTTAGTTATTGAAACCGAGTTCTGTTGCTTTGATAACTTGTTCATAAGCGTTTTCTTGTTTAGTTTTTTCTACATTAATATTTTCGTTTAGATAAGATTCAAACTTATTGCCAAACAAAGTATTTGGAGTTAAATAATCCTCAAACTTTGTATTTATCCATTTGGTTGCTTTTACACTAATAACTTTTATAAAATCATCTAACACATAGCCTTCTTTTAATCTAGCATTAATATTAGTTATAGCTACCTTTGAATTTGTTTTGAATGATTTTCCAGTACACTCATTTAAAAATTCAATAATTTTTTTAATTAGTTCATCATTGGTCTTTGGTTTAACTTGGGGTTGTCTTTGTTTTTTTTCTACAACAACTTCTGGAGTTATAATCTCTGCAACAACAACTTCTGTTTCTATACAATTAAATATTATTTCGTTTCTTTTTTTAACTAAAGAATAATTTTTAACATAAATAGGAAATGTGTCTATACCATATTGAATAATTCGATAATAAGTACTTTTTGGAACATTTGGAGTTACACTTAATTTTATAACTTGACCTTCTTCGCCATTATATTGTATAAGCAAAGGCATCCACGTTTGATAGTATAATGCACCTTTTTTTCGTAAGTCTTTTATAAATAGCATTACATCCATTAATCATCAATTAAATCATCATAAGATACGTTTAGTGCTTTCTTGATAGGTTTTAATGTATTGATGTTGAAGTTTGTTCTTTTACCATTTATGATTTCATTTAATATGTACATAGAAACAGATTGTCCGTTATTAGTTTCTTTAATTAAATTGTGCAAGTCCTTTTGTGTCATTCCTCGTTTAATGAGTATCTTGTACAACTTTGTAACTTCTATTTCTATTTTTTCCATTGTCTATAATTTTTTGTTGACTACCACATTTTAAACAACAAATTAATGTTGCAACTGGTTTGCCAAATTTATTAAATAATCTTTCAGCTATTTTATTTTTATGTGAGCAATTCACTTTTTATAAATTTAGCGTTGTAAATGCTTTTGTGTAATTTTTGTTTTTTGCAACATCGTTATAAAGTTCAACGAATTTTTTGCTACCAGATAATAATAAATATGTTCCTAGCTTTTGATGTATTTGTTCAGAAGAAAAACTTTTGGTGTTTTTAGCAAGTATATCCAATAAGTTATCCATTGCGTTAAAGGAAGGTGTTTTAATTAACTCCATTGTTATTGTATGTATTTGTATGTTGTAAAATTGCAAAGTTGATTGTTTCTATCAAAAGAAGTATTAGGAATAGATTTAATATCATATCCTCTTTCTCTTAATTTAAAAATAATAGCCGATAATCTTGTTGCTCCATAAAGATTTATTGCAGTCCAGCTATCAATAGTTCCTTTTTCAATTAAATGTTTTTTTACTTGTGCAAACTTTGTATTTTGTTTTTCCACAACTTGTGTTTTTTTAGTTACTGGTTTAACTTCGGGTTGCACCATAATTATTTCTTCTTTGTTAGATTTAAAAAGATTTAAAAAAAATTGTTTTAATTTCATTTTATTTATTTTTAAGTTATTGATTATTTATTGCAATCTATTTCTTTTATTTCATAATTAGAATATGCGTTTACAAAAAAATCTTTTTGGATAATTTCTAAATTATGAGTAAACGTTTCGTATTTATATCCATTAACAAATCTAATTGTTTTAATTAGTTTATTGCTTAAATAATCAAATTGTTGGTCAGAGATATTGAAGTAAGCATTTCCATCACAATTAAATTTATTCCAAGAAGTTAAAATTATTTTAGAATCATCATCAAATAAAAATATTAGCTGGTCATTTTCATCACAATTTCCAATATTAACATTAGATAAAATTAAACCATTTTGTTCTAAATCATTATCAACTTTTTTAAAGCTAGGATAAATTGTAAATCCTTTTGTTTTTTCTGCATTAGAGCAAATTAATTTTTTTTTAGCAAAGTAATATTCCTTATCGGTCATATTGTCTTTACAATGTTCAATTACAAAAGTTTTTTTAATTTGAGAATAAGTACTAATAGATAATAATACTAAAGCAGAGATAATTGTTTTTTTCATTTTGTTGTTATTAAGTTATTGGTTTTGTTTTACAAATATAAATATTATTTTTTATAATACGATATATTTTTTAAGATATTTTATATTTTATTTATTATTTAATTCCTTTAATGTGTTTTCAACCATTTTTCTGCAATTGTCTGGAACAATAAAAAATAACACCGCTTCTAAACTAGTTTTAGCTATCACATATTTTTGCTCTAAAACTTTTAATTCATCTTTTTGTATTGTTTCTTTTTTTGCAATAGTTTTAAGTAGTGTTGATTGCTCTTTTACTTGACTAGAAACCGATTTTAGTTCTGCATCTAATTTTTCTTTTTGCTTGTCAGCATCTTTTTGTCTTTGTATTGCTTCTTGCCTTAATTTTTCGTTTTCTAAACGCAAGTTTTCCTTTTCCTCTGCTTCGGCTTTTGCTTTTTGCTCTTGTTCTATTTTAGCTAACCTTTCAAATTCTATTTTAGCTTCTAAACTGCTTTTGGCATACTTTAAAATACCATTAAATGCTTCTTCGGTAATTATATCCAATTGTAATGTGTCTGGGTCTAATATATCTGCGTATGGTAACATTAACTTGTAACGCTCTGCTTTGAGTTCTGCTTTTCTATTTTGCTCTTGTATCTCTATAAAACTTTCTTGAATCATCAAATGTTTTTCTGCTGGTTCAACAAGTGCAGTTAAAGATTTTGCAATACTATCAATTAACCTACCTTCATTCAAAGATTGCTCTTTTAATAACTTTCGTGTTTTTTCAATTTCAATTCTTTTTGCTTTTAAAATAAGCCTTCCTTCTTTTGCTTGTTTAATTAAATCAATCTGACTTTCATCAGTAACAAGTATAGCATTTGCTTTTTCGTTCCACTCGGTTGCTATTAAAGTAAACTCGCTAAACTTTTCAATAATGTAATCTGACTTTGATTTTTCAATCAATGAATTTTCTGCTAATTTTGTAATTTCTTTGTTCATTTTTTTTGTTTTAATTTTTAGTTATTATTTTGTTATAAAGAATTAATAATGAAATAAAATAAAAATACTAAAAAAATAAAGAAGCAAAAAAGAACAAATAAAATAAATCTAATAAAAGTATTTCTGATTATGTTTCTTTCTTCTAATAGCTTCTTTTCTATTTGATATAAACTTTTTTTTTCTTTATTTTCCATACTTTAATCTAATCGTTGTTTATAAATAACAAAGTAATATGTATTACCTTCTTTATCTTCTACTCTATAATCATCCATAGTTTCATCATCATTCCAACCTAAACAAGATTTAATAGAATAAGACTTTATATCACAAACTGATTCAATCCACTGACGAGCTTCTTCTTCTTTTAAAAAAGCTAAACAAAAAGGGTTTACTTGAACTTCAACTCCTTTATACAATACATTATAAATTTCTACCATAATCTTATTTCTTTTTAAATTGTTCAAACCATTTATTAAATACTCCTATAAGAATATTATTTCTACCCATAGTATAAGCATCTTTAGCTATTGTTTCAACCTCTTCCTCACTATACATTCTTTCTTGTTGAGGAAATAAACTTGGCAGTACTTCATCAATTAATATTTCTACACTAATTGAATTGCCTTTATTATAACCCCATTTTGATAATTCTGTTCTAAAGTCCATATCTTATTTCTTTTTAAATTGTTCAAACTGTTTACTGTTTCTATCCATAATAACTTCTACAAGTGCCATTTCCACCTTATTATCACTATTAGAAAGAAAATTGGCAACACATTCCCAAGCAAATTTTTTCATATCTTCATCACTATAACTTCTTTCTTCAAGTTCAGAAATATATCTTAATACACTAATTGAAACTTTCATATAATCTTCTTCAGCATTTGCTTTCCAATATGATAAATCTTTTACTTCTTCAAGTGTTTCTTGTTTCATATACTTATTTTTTAAATTGTTCAAACCAATCTTTTGTTGATATATAATCTTGACTATATGTGTTTTTATATCTTGTCCAAAATACATCTCTTTTATGTATTAAATCATAAACTTCTTCCTCACTATAACTTCTTTCTTGTTGCCATTTAGCACCTTCAATAAAACCTTCTTGTTTTAAACTATTATTTAGTTCGTCTCTATTTGCCATAAACATACTTCCTGTATTATTTACAGGATATAATCTTTCAGCAACTTCTTCAAGTGTTTCTTTCATATTATTTCTTTTTAAATTGTTCAAACCATTTATTAAATACTCCTATAAGAATATTATATCTACCCATAGTATAAGCATCTTTAGCTATTGTTTCAACCTCTTCCTTACTATAACTTCTTTCTTGTTGCCATTTAGCACCTTTTTCAAAACCATTTACATAAGATATTCTATCATTATCTGTCATAGAGTCGTCATTTAGCCAAAAGTTTTCAGCAACTTCTTCAAGTGTTTCTTTCATCTTATTTCTTTTTAAATTTTTCAAACCATTCTTTAAAATTAAGTTTAGGTTGTTCTTTACTAAACAGTCTATAATCTAAGTAATCATCAATATAACCACCTTTACCAATTGGAATGAATAAATCTGATATTTGTTGTATTGTGTAAACTTCTTCCTCACTATAACTTATTACCGATTTATCATTTTTCTCAACAATTACAACTCCATTTTCAATATGACAGTAAATATTTTCAGCATAAATACAAATGGGTATATTTTCTTGTTGCCATTTAGCTCCATTAATCCATTCATCTCTGTATTGCTTGTTTTTATCCCAACCATCATCTTCTAAAATAATTGGATATAACCTTTCAGCAATTTCTTCAAGAGTTTCTTGTTTAAACAACTCTATTGCTTTATCAAACTCTTCAATATTATCATTAATAAGTTCTACGTGTTGTTTAGGTTCTTCTTTTGGAATGATGATTTTGTAAGGATATTTGATATAATAAATACCGCTATAACTTTTATTTACTTCAATCTTTTCACAACTTGGATTCTTAACAAACCATTCCAAAAACTCATCATCAATAGCTTGTACTCCATCAGCGATTAGGTCTTGGTCTGTTGTTAAGATGATTTTTTTACAGTAAGATTTTTGAAACTGTAAAACTCCAAACTCATAATGATTTGATAGTGTTCTTTCACACTTAAAAACTTTACTATCTCTAATGTCTATTCCATACTCCCCTTCTTTAATTTCTTCATCAGAAGTGATGTGATAATCTAAAAGATGTATTCCTTTAGGAAATCTACTTGGTAATATGTGTATGTTTTTCATAATGATTTCTTTTTAGATTGTTCTAAACCAAATTCTAAAATACTTTTTTTTAGTTTCAATATTTATAATTGATTTCACATCTACATCTCTAAAAGATAACTCTCCTCTTATTGCACTGTAATTTTCTACATCAATATAATCAATCATAATCTTATTTCTTTTTAAATATTTCACTATACCAATAACTAAATGCAGTTGCTAAACCAACGATACAAATTACTCCATAAAAAATACAGAAAACTTTATCTTCCATCTTATTTCTTTTTAAACATATCTATAACCAACGTAATCACATTTTTCACTTGAACACTTTGTATTTTTTTGTGCTGGATATGATGTTAGTATTGTGTTAGGATGTGAATCAAATAATTCACTTCCACATTTAGGACAAGCAATACCATTTAATAATGGCACATTAAAATTTATATTAGACCTAGAAAATGCAAAAGCATTATTTTGTTCTAAAGTTTTTAATTTTTTCATAATCTTATTTATTTTTAATTAACCCTTTACTAAATAATTCTTTTTTATAATCTCGATGCTCTTTTGTTGTATTAGCGTGAGTTTCTCTATCATAATATATCATAGACCCACCTCTTTTTTTTCGTGCTTCATTTGAAGCTATTAAAGTTTCTGGTTTGCATATAAAAATTATAGTCCTTTTAGAAACGTTAAACCGATTAGCTAATTTTTGATAGGAAGTACCATCTTCTTCTCGTAAATAAATAATTAACTCTTTATCCTCTTTGGTTAATTTAACCCTTCTATCAAGTAATTGGTTATTGATAGGAATAGTGTCAGATATTCTTGGCATAATTATTTTTTAATTGTTAACTCTTGTTGTGTAAGTGCAAAGTATAGGTTTTGTAATTGGTGGACATATTTATTTTTGGAAGTAAACCAACATCCTTCTTGCGATACTAACTGAACAGTAAATTCATAAGTTTCATTATTAATTCCAGTATCTATATAAATCCAATAATCGGTATTACCTCCGTTGTCGTTTTTTTGAATTTGTATTTTAAAATCAACTTCTGTTTTTTCAAATCCAAAATCTAATAACCATTCTTCGGTTAAAGGTATTGGATATATATTTGAATAATTTTTTGCATTATGATTACTTACCGAATAAATTTGATTTTGTTTATTTTTTTCAGTTATGTAATTTCCAATCCTTAATTCAGTTGCTTTAATTGTTCCCATCTTGTTTTTTAATTAATACAATTCTAATATTTCCATTTTCTAATTCAAATCTATTTTTATCATCTGCATAGCAATAATCCTTTTGCTCAAATGATTTTTTTTCAAGATATTTTAAAGTAGCTTTAGAATAATCTCCTAAAATTCTAATTGAATTTTCGTTAATATTTATTGAAAAAAATAAATTCAAATCTAAATTTTTTGAAATTAAATTTCCTAACTCGTTAGTCATTGTATTTTCCATCTTGTTTTTTTTAATTAGTAGTTAGACAACATTTAGATACACTAACATATCCCAAATATTTATATTGGTTGTTTCTTTGTAATATCTACTTTCATCTGTATAAAAAGTTACACTACATATTGCACCATCAACATCATAATGACCAATATAAATATTTTGCCAATTGTGTAATTTTTTTAAGTATCGTTCTAATAAATTTTCCATTCCATCTTGTTTTTTTTTTAATTAGTAGTTCATTGGTACAAATGTAATAAAGTGTTTTGGTTTGACAAAATATAATTTG
>Ga0208597_1000670_pt1 | contig 13456 bp, 12 predicted proteins | sample LakMenEpi05May12_FD_150673 | JGI IMG/M metagenome (GOLD analysis project Ga0208597, IMG submission 150673) | Freshwater microbial communities from Lake Mendota, WI - 05MAY2012 deep hole epilimnion (SPAdes) | ecosystem: Environmental > Aquatic > Freshwater > Lake > Epilimnion/Euphotic zone ...
TTTACCGAAAATGCACTTTTGGTCATTGGAAGTGAATCGCATGGGATACATCCTCAAAATTTTGATTTTATCAATAAAAAGATAACGATTCCTGCTTTTGGCAATGCGGAATCGCTCAATGCTTCTATTGCTACCTCAATTATTGTAGATAATTTTAAGCGAATATCTATTCGGTAACCAACTCAATACGGTATTTTGAATCATAAGCAATAACTTCATTTAATAAATTTAGAGCTACTGAATTGTCTGAAATTATGATTAGTTCTGAAAAATCGCTATTGATAATTGCTTTAATTACATTTGGTAAATCCGATAACTTCGCCTCAATTTCATTTCTACAACCATTACAAGTAATGCCTTTGAATTGATATTTGGTAATCAAAATCTCTTTTTTTCTAAATAGAAATTGGAGTTCGCTACTTTTTCTAGGTTCAATACTATTTTTTGCTACATTCATAGCTTCTATTTCAAATGCAGCTGAAAATAAATGGCGATATTCCGCTTCATCGCCACCAAATGGAGGGCCTGCTTCAAACGTACGATTGAAAAATAACCCCATTAAAATTCCATGTGGATTCAAAATTTGATGCATTTTCCATAGATATTTTGTACGCCATTGTGGAGGAATTGCACAGAAAAAAGTTTGTTCGATGATAACATCAAAACGATCTTTTATTTGGAAAAAATCTCCATGAATAATTTTAACTTGAGGAGTTTCATTGAATTTTTCTTTCAATAAATCACAGGCAGCTTTGGAAATATCAATTAAAGTAATATCCTCAAACCCTTGATATACTAAATATTCCGCTTCATAGGCAGAGCCACATCCCGGAATCAAGATAGATGCTTTCTTATTTTCTATTTTTGAAATCAAATCTGCTAAAGGAGGACTTATATGGCCTATATCCCAGCCGATGGTGTTGCTTTTCCATTGAGCATCCCAAAAATTTTCGTCTAAAGGTTTTTCACATACCGTTACGCAACAATTCATATTTAAATTTTAATACAAAAATAAACTAAAGAATATGATTTCAATGTAACTTTTGTAGCATTTATATATTTTTTACAAAAAAAATGATAATAAATTTATCAGTCTTACTTGACAATAAATTATTAACTTTGCAATCCCTAAATATAATCTTATGGAAAAGAGCAACGAGAGTATGCCTATTCAGTATCTTGATTTTGAAATGCCTATAAAGGCAATAAATGATCAGATAGAAGAATTGAAAGAAATGGAGAAAAAAACTCAAATTTCAATGGTAGACAAAATTAAGATTTTGGAACAACAATTGGAAGATGAGAAAATTAGGTTGACAAAAGAATTGACTACTTGGCAAAAAGTACAATTGTCAAGACATCCCAATAGACCCTACACGGTGTTTTATGCCGATAAAATTGCAGATAGCTTAATAGAATTGCACGGCGATAGAAATGTAAAAGACGATAAAGCTATAGTTTGTTATATGGCTAAAATCGATGGAAAATCCGTAATGATTATTGGACATCAAAAAGGAGTGAACACAAAAATGCGTCAATATCGTAATTTTGGGATGCCTAATCCAGAAGGCTATCGCAAAGCATTGAGAATGATGAAGATGGCTGAAAAATTTAATATTCCTGTTGTGACTTTTATTGACACACCAGGTGCTTTTCCAGGCATAGAAGCAGAGGATAGAGGACAAGCGGAAGCTATTGCTCGAAATTTATTTGAAATGGCAAAATTACAAGTACCTATTTTGTGTTATGTTATTGGAGAGGGTGCATCGGGAGGTGCATTGGGTATAGGAGTTGGAGACAAAACATTCATGCTTCAAAATACTTGGTTTACGGTTATTTCCCCAGAATCTTGTAGTAGTATATTGTGGAGAAGTTGGGAGCACAAAGAGCGAGCTGCTGAAGCATTAAAATTGACTCCTGAGGACAATTTGAAAAATGGCATAATAGATGAAATTGTTCCTGAACCAGCAGGAGGAGCACATTATAAGCCCGAAGAGATGGCACTAACCTTGAAACAACATATTTTAAAGAATATCGAATCTTTGGAAAAGATTTCACCTGAAAAACGCATAGAGGATAGGATAGAGAAATATAGCAAAATGAGTACGGCTTTAGAAATATAAATAGATGTGGGATAGTATAAAATCATATTTTTTTAATAATAGGATTCAGAAAGATTTAGCATCCAATAAATCTGTCAGACAAATGATTAATTTGAATGATGCTAAAAAGATTGGTATCGTATTTGATGCAACGAATTACAATGATATTAATGTAATTCATGATTTTAAAAATAAAATGCGTGGGTCTGGAAAAGAAGTAGAGATTTTTGGATATATCAATTCAGACGAGAAAAAAGATGAATTTTTCTTAATGACGAATAAAGATTTGAATTGGTATGGATACCCAACAAAACATCAGGCTTTCTTATTTGCTAAAAACAATTTAGATATTATTTTTGGAATTTATACTGATATTAATTCCCCATTAAATGCCATTTTTGCTAATACAAATGCCAAGTTAAGAATTGGAGCATTTGAAAATCATGATGTTGATATATTCGATGTAATGGTGGGAGTCAAAAAAGAAGTAAATACTAAAAATATAATAAAAGCGTTATCTGATTTTCTAATACAAGTAAAAACAAAGTAAAAAAATATATAAATGAATCACGATTTAATTGGGTTGGGTGTTGCCTTAATTACACCATTTGACAAGTCGGAAAAAGTGGATTTTGAAGCTTTAAACAAGATAGTGAATAAGTGTATTAAAGGGGGCGTTAATTATTTGGTTGTTCTAGGAACTACTGGAGAGACACCCACCTTGAATAGAGAAGAAAAACAAGAAATATTAAAATTTGTAGCAGATATTACCAAAGGCGCAATAATTTTGGTTGCAGGCTTTGGGGGTAATAATACGCATGAAATTTGCGAAGATTTGAAAAGCTATGATTTAACAGGATATAGCTACATATTATCTGCTAGTCCATATTATAATAAACCAAGTCAAGAAGGTATATTTCAGCATTATAGAACGATAGCAAAATCAAGTCCGCTTCCAATTATTTTATATAATGTACCTGGAAGAACTTCGTCAAATATACTTCCCGAAACCACTTTGAAATTGGCAAGAGAAATAGAAAATATTGTAGCGATAAAAGAAGCAAGTGGGAATTTGGATCAATGTATGAAATTGGTGAAAAATAAACCAAAAGAATTTATCGTACTAAGTGGTGATGACAATCTAGTTGTATCTCAAATGGCTATTGGAGTTCAAGGTTGTATCTCCGTTATAGGAAATTTATTGCCGGATGAATTTTCAAAAATGATTCAACATTGTTTGAAAAATGAATTTGAAATAGCGCGTGAAACGCAGTTGAAATTGCTGGATATTATTGATTTGATTTTTGAAGAAGGCAATCCTGTAGGAATCAAAGCCGCAATGAGTCTTCAAAATTTATGTTCGGATACCGTTCGTCTTCCATTAGTAAAAGGTTCCTCAAATTTGAGAGATAATATCAAAAAAGTACTGATTCAAATTTAATTCTTGTATATTTGTTCCAAATTATTGATATGAAACAAATTATAGTTATAATACTTGTAGTCTTTTCAATTTCTATAGCGTCAAGCCAAACTAGATTTGAAAGTTTTCAGTTGCCTAATTCGGGGCAAATAGATACCGTTTTATCTTCAAACTCAAATAGTGCACAAGTTTTAGGAACGGGAAATCAAAATTTTGATTTAACCAGTGCATCTTCTATTATTGAAACACCTATTAAGTATGAAGCTGTTTCTAGTAATGCTTCCTATCCCAATGCGAATATTAAAACAACGCTAGGAAATGGACTAGGTTCTATTTTTTTAGAAAAAACCCAAAATGATTTATTAGTGCGAGGTTTGGCTCTCAATGCAGGGGGTTTTCCATTGAGTTTCGCAATGTCGGGTAATTTGAAATATTTGACAGCGCCTTTATACGCCAATATGCCCGTTAATTCTTCAACGGATAAAGCCAGCGTATTTTTACCAGGAAGTTTAATACCCGATTCACTTGTCAATACTCTTTTGGCGAGTCAATTACCAAGCGGATCTACAGCTACTATTGATTCTATTGAAATTAGGCTTACCGTTACTTCAAAATTATCGGCGGATGCATATGGTAAAGTATCTACACCTTCAGAATCCAATGTGAATTGCTTGAGAGTATTGAGGGATCTCAATTTTAAAATTGGGGTTTATCCAAAAGGAAAAGTTAAAATTAGTGTAGTATCTTTTCCAATTCCCGAAATTGATTTAGCCTCTTTTTTATTAGCTCAAGCGCCTATTCCTATCCCTACCAATCTAAAATCGCATATCTTTTTTGCCGCCAATTCTAAGCCCGAAGTAGCTACCGCTACGTTAGATTCTTTGGGAAACTCCTATACGTCTATTAATTATAGAAAAACCAGTAAAGCGGTATCAGGTATTACTTCTATTGTTAAATCAAATATAGACATATCGTATAGAAATAATGTAGCAGATATTTTCTGTAATACAATTTCGGCTAAATCGGTTTCGCTTCATAATGTGATGGGACAAGAAGTGCATCATTTTAGATGGATGAGTCCCGATGCTCGTATCGATTTGAATGATCTCGAGTCTGGAATTTATTTCCTTACTATCCAAGAAAATGAAAAAGATAAAACGGTCTATAAACTTTTTAGGCCCTAAATAATGGACGCTCGAAATCTCGCTACAAAATTTCCCGAAGTATATAAAATTTTAAACGATTTTATGAAGGATAAAAATATGCGTAAAACGGGCGAACGCTATTATTTGATTTTAAAAATATACGAACAAAAAGACCATTTTGATGCTGAAACATTGTATAAAGTCATTCAAAAAGAAGAACGAAATATCAGTTTGGCTACGGTATACAATTCGTTGGAATTGTTTTTGGAGTGTGGATTGGTGATAAAACATAATTTTGGTCAAAATTTATCATTATACGAAAAATCCTATGGACACAAACAGCACGATCATTTCATCTGTAAAAAATGCAAACAAATTACGGAGTTTTGCGATCCCCGTTTGTATCAAATCAAAAAATCATTAGAAGAAATTTTAAATGTACAGGTAGATTCGCATAGCCTTTATTTGTATGGATTTTGTTCCAATCCTAAATGTAAAAATTAATTCTTAATCAATTTTTTATACAAGATTCGGTCTTTAAAGGTAAGTTTGAAAAAATAAGCACCTCTGGCATAATTTGATAAATCGAATCGTAAGAGATTATTTCCTTGAATCAACTTTTCTGTTTGACTCATAATCAACCCTTGAAAACAATATAAATCAATTTTTATAGTTTCCGTCGCATCGTGAATGAATTCCATCACCACTGCGTCTTGCGTAGGATTGGGATATAATTGTATGGCATTGGACGTGTCAATTTTAGATATCATTTTTTGTGCAGTAGCAAAATTTGGAATTCCGTATCCAAAAGCTTCGTTGGGATTGGTAAAACGGTGACTACTTCGGTACAAAGCATCTTTTATTTTGTCTGGAGAAGCCATTTTATTGGCTTGCCAAAAGCAAGAAATCAATCCAGCCATGATGGGAGAAGCAAAAGAAGTGCCATTAGATATGGCATAGCCTCCTTGATCATAATAACAAGTAGCGGCTTTACCCACAGCGCATACATTGGGTTTTATTTGGTTTAGTGCATTATAACCTCTCGAACTAAAATCGGTTATATTGCCATCCTTATCTATAGCACCTACCGTAATGACCCCTTCGGCATCGGCAGGACAAGCTATTTTTTTCCATGATTTATTACCTAAATTGCCTGCAGCATTGACTACCAAAATGCCTTTATCAGAAGCAATTTGTGCAGCAATACTCGAAATGGCTGTTTTTCCATCTAATTGTTCAAAAGAATAATTGGTACTAGCATCATCAAATTCGGTATATCCAAGAGAAGAATTAATTATGTCAACCCCTATGCTATCAGCGACCTCGGCTGCTTTTGCCCAATTGATTTCTTCAACTTTACTTTCATACCCCGAAGCTTCGGTTATGAAAAGATAGTAATTCGCTTTTGGAGCCGTTCCTATAATCGTATCTTTTAGGAATGAGCCCATACATCCCAATACTAATGTCCCGTGGTTGTCATATTTATAAAAAGAATCGGTGTTGTATACATAATTTTTAATAGGAAATATTCTGTTTTCATCAAATAAATGCTTTAAGCTAGCAATACTGTCTATACGCTGAAAACCCGCATCAAAAACGGCTATTTTCATACCTTCTCCGTTGAATCCTTGACTGTGAAGGGTGTCGCCTTTGTGGATATTTATTTGATTAAATGTACTGCCATATTCTGCAATAGTATATGATGATTTACTTTTTTTACTGCTGGATTTAAGTTTTTTGGTTCGTGCAATAAGTTCTATTTTTTTAACAAAATCTAAAGATTGTATTTCTTTTAATTTACTTTCATCTATTTCTATCAATGCACCATTTAACCATTTTGAAGAAATTAAAACGGGTGTTTTTTTTTCTAATTCTTGAATTCTTATTGGGTCTATTGCATAATCTTTCTCATCTATGTCTATATTATACCTAACTTTTCGTTCGATAGACGCTTCACTTAGGCATAATGTTGATTTTGTAATATCTTTTTGCTTAAACCATACAAAGTATTGATTTTGACTGTGTAATGAGCCAAAGGCAAAGATGAGAAAAAAGATTTGAATTCGTTTGATCATATCACAAATGTAATTATTAAAAAATAAATGACACAAAAAAAGCAGTGAAAATGAATTCACTGCTCATGATTTTATTATACTTAATGACCTATTAGGAGTTCCTAATTAAGCATTTTGATAATTTTGTGAAGCTGCTTCCCAGTTTACTACATTCCAAAATGCGGAAATGTAATCGGGTCTTCTATTTTGATAATTTAGATAGTAAGCATGTTCCCATACATCCAATCCAATAATTGGGGTACCAGGGCATTCAGCGATATCCATCAATGGATTGTCTTGATTAGGTGTGCTACAAATACACAAACTTCCATCTGCTTTTTTGCACAACCATGCCCAGCCCGAACCAAAACGTGTGGTTGCAGCTTTGTTGAACTCTTCTTTCATCGCTTCAAAGCTCCCAAATTGAGCGTCAATTTTGCTAGCCAATTCTCCTGTTGGATTTCCTCCACCGTTTGGTGACATGATATTCCAGAAAAAGGAATGATTCCAATGGCCACCACCATTATTTCTAACTGCTGGCGAAAATTTTGAAATGTTTTTCACAATCTCTTCAATTGACATTGCTGCGGCATCGGTATTTTCAATAGCTGCATTCAAATTGTTGACATACGCTTGATGGTGTTTTGAATGGTGTATTTCCATCGTTTTAGCATCAATATGCGGTTCAAGATCGGTATAATTGTAATTTAATTTTGGTAATTCGAAAGCCATAATCTTATATTTTTATTTATATGCTTTTAACAAAATCTATGCGTAAATAGTTCGTTTTATCACAAAAAAAAATGCAGCGGGGGGAGGTCGCTGCACTTTATAGGGAATTTAAAAAAAATATGAAAAAAGTTTTTAAAACTTTACTGTAAACTGTAAATTGCTTTGTTTTACATGAATTACGATGCAAAGATACGGTCACTTTTATCAAACGATATTTCACTTTGATGAACCTACCTTTTTTTTTGATGAAAAACAGATGGTTTTTTTACGTATTGTGTCAAGGTATTGATAATCAATTTGTTGTTATCTTTTAGCAGCGTTGTGTTTTTTTCTATAAATGGTTTTGCTCAATTCTTTTTTCTCTTGATTGATTTCTTTTCGTTCATGGCCAGTTACTATTCCATCTGCTTTCGCCTGATTCACCTCGTTTTTTACATCTTGTTTTTGCTGCTTGATTTTTTGCATTTCTTTTTTGGTAATTTCGCCAGAAGCAACGCCTTGTCTTATTCGTTGCTGTGTTGTTTGTGCTTGTGAAAGTTGAATTCCTAGAAAACATACTGTCAATAAAAGTGATTTTTTCATGATTATAAATTTATTTGATTAAAAATTATATTAGCATAGACTGCTAAAAACAAACTTAGGTTTAAAATTACTAGCATTTTTACCTCAAAGATTTTATATTTGCCCTAAATAAATAAAAATAAACAATAATTATGTCTAAATATTCACAAGTGGTAGAGTCCAAAAAGGAAGTTTTTTTGGATGAGTTAATTGATTTGTTGAAGTATCCATCTATTTCTGCGGATCCAAATTATAAAAGTCAAGTATTGGATTGTGCCTATTTTGTGAAATCTCAGATGATAAAATCAGGATTGGATGCAGTAGAAATTATCCCTACAAAAGGATTCCCAATTGTCTATGGCGAAAAAATAATAGATCCTTCTTTGCCCACGGCTCTTATTTATGGACATTATGATGTACAGCCAGCCGATCCTATTGATTTGTGGCATTCTCCACCTTTTGAACCTGTGATTAAAGATGGGAAAATATTCGCTCGTGGTGCTGCGGATGACAAAGGTCAATTTTATATGCATGTAAAAGCATTAGAAATTTTAATAGCCGAAAATAAACTGACTTGTAATGTCAAAGTGATCATTGAAGGAGAAGAAGAAGTGGGAAGTACGCATTTGGAGCAGTTTGCATTGGATTATAAAGAGAAGTTAAATTGTGATTTTATTGTAATTTCTGATACGTCCATGATTTCAAATGACAATCCTTCTATTACCACAGGATTGAGAGGTTTGTGCTATATGGAAGTAGAAATTACGGGACCTAATAGAGACTTGCATTCGGGCGTATATGGCGGTGCGGTAGCGAATCCTATCAATACTTTATGCAAAATGATTTCACAGCTTCAAGATGATAATGGAACGATTCAAATTCCTGGATTTTATGAAAAAGTAGAGGAAGTAAGCCAAAAAGAACGTCAAGCTATGGCGGAAGCACCTTTTAACATGGATGATTATAAAAAACATTTAGATATTGATGATGTTTTTGGTGAGAAAGAATACAATGTGTTGGAGCGTGTAAGTATTCGTCCTACATTAGATGTGAATGGAATATGGGGTGGATATACAGGTGAAGGAGCCAAAACGGTATTGCCGTCAAAAGCATTTGCAAAAATTTCGATGCGTCTAGTACCTCATCAAGATTTTCATGAAATTGAAAAATTATTTGAAGATTATTTCGTATCAATTGCTCCTAAAAATGTAAAAGTAAAAGTAACGCCGCATCATGGAGGCGAGCCAGCGGTAACTCCTACCGATAGTTTTGCATATAAAGTAGCAGAAAAAGCTATAATTGAAACATATGGAAAAACACCTATTCCACTTCGTTCGGGAGGTTCTATTCCTATTGTTTCTATGTTTAAGCGTGTATTGGGTGTAGACACCGTATTGCTTGGATTTGGACTGGACAGTGATGCTATTCATTCGCCCAATGAGCATTATCATCTTTGGAATTATTTCAAAGGCATAGAAACGCTCTGCTGTATGTATAGCAATATGAGCCTATAGTCTATGACTAAGCCTTTTTTGATATTTGATTTTGATAGCACACTTATTCTGTCCGAAACATTGGATGAATTGGCGAGTATTTCTTATCCCAATAATCCTGAAATAGCTGTCGAAATAGCTCAAATTACCGATTTGGCAATGAATGGCGAGATAGATTTTTTTCAAGCCTTGTCGCAGCGTGTAGCTATATTAAAATTAAATCAAAGTCATTTAGAAATTTTCAAGCATTTGGTTTTGGACAAAATTTCAAAATCGGTACTTCAGCACAAAGCTTCATTTGACGCAAATGCCAATCGTATTTATATCGTTTCGGGAGGCTTTAATGAATTGATATATCCTGTTTCGGATTTTTTGGGAATAGCACGAAATCATGTATTTGCCAATCAATTTCTGATGGATGAAAATCAAAATGTAGTAGGCGTAAATATCGATTCTTTTTTGGCTCATTCGGGAGGCAAGGCACGATGTATCGATTCGCTGAATCTTGAAGGCGAAATATATATGATAGGCGATGGAATGACCGATGCCGAAGTCAAAGATACATTGCCTCACGTGCTATTTTATGCCTACACCGAACACGTCAAAAGAGAAAAAGTCCTAGCCAAAGCGGATAAAATAATTGAAACTGTTGAGGATCTGTTTTAGTATAATTTTGTGTTAAAAACAATGTAAAAAAACATCTAAAACTTAATTTGTCGAATTAAATATACTTTTTTAACGTATTTATATTTTTTTGAGGCATTTTTTCGGCTTCGTTCGTTTAAAAATTAAGATATTTGCGTACTTTTAATAAAATATTAGAAACAATATATGAGTTCATATCAATCGTTTATATCTAATGCACATCCTGCGGCTATCGAAGGCATGTATCATGATTTTAAAAATAATCCAAATTCGGTAGATCCTGAATTGAAAAAATTCTTTGAAGGATTTGATTTTGCGGTAGATCAGCCACAAGCATCTGGTGCTAAGGGAGCCATGAATTCGGATGAATTAAAAGTATATCATCTGATTCAATATTATAGAGATTATGCGCATTTGATTTCGGATACCAATCCAATCAAAAAGAGAAAAGATAGGGGGGTAGATGTTACTTTTACTCGTTTTGGCTTGAAAGATAGCGACTTGACAAAGAAATTTGCTATTGCATCTGAGTTAGGTTTGAATAATGCAACTTTGCAAGAAATCATCAATAAATTGAATACTTGTTATGCTGCAAAAATAGGTTTTGAGTACAATCAGGTAAGAAATGAAGAAGAGCGTTCTTGGTTGAAATCCAAAATAGAAAAGGAGTATAACCAAAAATCATTTGATATAGAAAAACAAAAAGGACTTTTACGTTCTCTAAATCATGGTGTAGTTTTTGAAGAGTTTTTGGGGAAGAAATTCATTGGCGAAAAACGATTTTCATTGGAAGGCGGCGAAAGTACGATTCCTGCTTTACAAAGTATTATTGACAAATCGGCAAGTCTTGGCGTAAAAGAAGTCGTAATAGGTATGGCGCACCGTGGACGATTGAACGTTTTGGTGAATATCATGAAAAAAACCTATGAAGAAATTTTTACGGAATTTGAAGGTGTAAAAGCGGATGAAGTGGCAGGTGATAGCGATGTGAAATATCACAAAGGGTACCAATCTATGCGAAAAACTCCAAGTGGCGAGGTATATTTGAATTTATTGGCAAATCCATCGCATTTGGAGGCTGTAAACCCAGTAGTTTTGGGATATGCTCGTGCCAAATCAGATATATTATATAATGAAGATTATTCGAATGTATTGCCTATCATTATTCATGGCGATGCGGCTGTAGCAGGGCAGGGAATAGGTCAAGAGGTAGTTCAAATGCAGACGTTGAAAGGATTTAGAAATAAAGGAACGATTCATTTTGTGATTAATAATCAAATTGGATTTACTACGGATTTTGATGATGCCAGAAGTAGCGATTATAGTACCGCTATAGCTAATATGGTCAATGCACCTGTAATTCACGTGAATGGGGATAGTGTAGAAGATGTGATTTTTGCATGTGAAATGGCTTGTGAATATCGTCAAAAATTTGAGAAAGATATTTTTGTAGATATGGTTTGCTACAGAAAACATGGACATAACGAAAGTGATGATCCTAAGTATACACAACCCGAAATGTATAGCCTTATTGGCAAAAAGAAAAATCCTCGTGATGTCTATGCAGAATATTTGACAACCAAAGGAACAGTAGAGTCCGAGATGGTGAAAAAATTAGACAAAGAATTGTATGACGAACTTCAAGATAGATTGAATGTAGTAAAAGAGGAGATAAAAGAATATGTGTATCGCCCTCATGAAAAGGCTTGGCACAAATTGATGAAAGCGCGTAGCCAAGATTTTGAAAAAAGTCCGAATACCGCTATCGATAAAGCTACGTATGATTTAATTTCAAACAAAATATTTGAAGTCCCTGCTGGATTTACGCCTTTGAAAAAAGTCGAAAAACAAATGGTGGATTGGAAAAAAAATATGGTTGAAGGCTTGAAATTAGACTGGCAAGCTGGAGAAATGATGGCTTATGGTTCGTTATTATTAGAAGGTAAAGATATTCGTTTTACGGGTGAGGATGTAAAAAGAGGTACTTTTTCGCATCGTCATGCTTGCCTTTTTGATCAGGAAAAAAATACAGAGTTTAATAGATTGAGTCAATTAAGTGATAAACAAGGTAATTTGCGAATGTTCAATTCTTTATTGTCTGAATATGGGGTTTTGGGATATGAATTTGGATATTCAATTGCTAGCCCAGATAATTTGGTGATATGGGAAGCTCAATTTGGCGATTTTAATAATGGCGCACAGATTATTATTGATCAATTCTTAATGAGTAGCGAGACCAAATGGAAAGTAAATTCAGGTATGGTATTGTTATTACCGCATGGATATGAAGGACAGGGACCAGAGCATAGTAGTGCTCGTATGGAACGTTTCTTGCAGCAATGTGCAGAATTCAACGTTCAAGTAGTGAATATTACCACTCCGGCTAATTATTTTCATGCTATCCGTCGTCAGTTGGCACGTAATTTTAGAATACCTTTAATCATTATGTCTCCAAAATCATTGCTTCGTCATCCAAAATGCGTAAGTGATGCAAGCGAAGTATTGAACGGTGGATTCCAAGAATTGATAGATGATGCTGCTGCAAAACCAACGGAAGTTAAAAGAGTCTTGTATTGTACAGGAAAAATTTATTATGAATTATTAGCCAAAAAAGAAGCTGATAATAGAAATGATATAGCCATTGTGAGAATGGAGCAATTATATCCTATTCCAATTCAGCAATTGGAAGCTACTTTTGATAAATACAAAAATGCAGAGAAATTCTGGGTACAAGAAGAACCTGCGAATATGGGTGCTTGGACCTATTTGCTCGATAGACAATATCGTATGAAAGGCGAGGCCTTCTTTAAATTGATTTCTAGAAAAACATCTTCTTCACCAGCTACAGGAAATAAAAAGCAGCACATGGATGAGGTGAAAGATATCATGGAAAGAGCATTTAATTAAAATTCAAAATCTTTTCAAAGCCGTAATATTTTATTACGGCTTTTTTATTTTTTAAAACGTCAAATTTTGACTATCTTGTTTTCTACTTTTGTTTAAAAATTTTTACAAAGTATGAGAAGAAGATTAAATTAATTATTTTAATTTGCACCCATATTGGTGACTTTATCTTTACATGCAATTTCATCAGTATCAAAAAGCTATGTATATTTATTACATGATTTTATTAGAGGATTTCAATATTATAAAGTTGAAGCACTTTTTGAAAATTTAAGAGAAGAGGATGCCCTTGAATTGGAGAGGGAATATGACAATAAATATGATAGGTATGCTATTGCTATCTATTGGAATGGACATAAATTGGGTTTTGTGGCACGAGAGAAAAATAATCTTTTTGCAA
>Ga0208597_1000671_pt1 | contig 13448 bp, 10 predicted proteins | sample LakMenEpi05May12_FD_150673 | JGI IMG/M metagenome (GOLD analysis project Ga0208597, IMG submission 150673) | Freshwater microbial communities from Lake Mendota, WI - 05MAY2012 deep hole epilimnion (SPAdes) | ecosystem: Environmental > Aquatic > Freshwater > Lake > Epilimnion/Euphotic zone ...
TTGGCATCAGAATTAATTTCGAGAGAAAATCCAGCTTTGTTCAATCAAGCAATAATGGAATTTGGAGCATTGCAATGTGTTCCTCAAAATCCTGATTGTTCAAAATGTGTTTTAAATTCGAGTTGTTTGGCTTTGCAAAAAAAGAAAGTAAGGCAGCTCCCAATAAAAGTAAAGACTTTAAAAATCACACATCGCTACCTTAATTATTTAGTAGTAGAAGATGAAGATCAAAAAACAGTAGTTTCAAAAAGAGATAAAAAAGGAATTTGGCATAATTTATACGAATTTCCATTAATAGAAACAGACAATGAAGTTGTTACAGAATATATTTATGAAAAAATAAATGAGACATTATTAATAGGAAATAAAATTATTTCAATAACCGAAATAAATGAAAATAAAGTTCTTCATAAGTTGTCGCATCAAACATTGCATATCAAATTTTGGAAAATTTTAGTTAATGGTAAAATTGCAAATGGGATTAGTTATAATGAGCTAATAAAATTCCCTTTTCCGATAGTGATTTATAATTTTATTGAAAAGCATTGGTAAATTTCTATAAAAATTGTATTTTTGAATTCATAAATTTTAGAGTTATGCACGGAACATTAAATAAAGTAATGCTAATAGGTCATTTGGGCGACGATATAAAGATGCACTATTTTGAAGGAGGCAACTGTATTGGCAGATTCCCATTGGCCACTAATGAAGTTTATGTGAATAAGACTACAAATGAAAAAATCACATCTACCGAATGGCATAATCTTGTAGTTAGAAATAAAGCTGCAGAAATATGTGAAAAATATCTATCAAAAGGTGACAAAATATATATAGAAGGGCGCATTAAATCTCGTCAATGGCAAGCTGAAGATGGAACTACTAAGTATACAACTGAAATTCAGGTAACAGAGTTTACATTTTTAACTGTAAAAAAAGATGCCGATTCTAACAAAACACCTGAACTAAAAAGCAATAGTCAAGATTCACATTTGCCAGAAAATGATATGCCTTATTAAATTGCATTTCATCACTATTCTAAACTTATAATGTTAAAAAAAATAATTCCTTTTTTAGTCTTAACTAGTGTCTTTTTTTCAATTTTTGGTTGCAAAGATGATGTTTTACCAAAACCATCCAGTCATTTACGACTAGATTATCCAGTGGCTGAATATGTGCCTTTTGAAAATAGTTGTCCGTTCACATTTGATTTGAATACTGATGCTGTTATTAAAGAAAAAACACCTTGTAACTTTGAGATTAATTATCCCAAAATGAAGGCTACTATCTATATAACTTACAAGCCAATCAACAATAATTTGAAACTCCTACTTCGTGATGCACAAAAACTTACATACGAACATGTAATAAAAGCCGACGCAATTACAGATCAACCGTTTATTAATGAGAATAATAAAGTTTATGGAATGTTTTATCAAGTAAATGGAAATGCTGCAACAAATGCACAATTTTATGCAACTGATAGTACAAAAAACTTTATAGATTGCTCGCTTTATTTTTATGCAAAACCTAACTTCGACTCTATTTATCCAGCGGTAAATTATGTTAAAAATGATATGCGAAGACTAATGGAAAGCCTAAATTGGAAGTAAAAAAGTTCGCTAAATCTTCTTCAAATTATATTAAAAAGCAAAATTTTTCGTTTTACACTATATTTGTATTCCAAAATTGCACTTGCTCAATGAAAAAAAAAATTGCTTTACTTTTTTTACTTACTTTTTCAACTGTTTTCTCTCAGAGTCAACAGTTATGGAAAGGTTATTTTTCTTATAATGAAATTAAAGATCTTTCTGAAAGTCCAGATAAAATTTACGCCGCTAGCGAAAATGCATTATTTACCAAAAACAATTTAAGTGGCGAAGTTAAAACCTACACTACAATTGATGGTTTATCTGGGCAAACAATTTCGGCAATTTATCACAGTGAAACGTCCAAAAAAACAATCTTTGGTTACGAAAATGGATTGATGGTTGTAAGAAACGAAATAAATGGTTCTATATTAAATGTGGTTGATATACTAAACAAAGCTATTCCTCAAAATATAAAAAAAGTCAATCATTTCATGGAATATCAAGGCATTCTTTATGTTTCATGCGATTTTGGAATTGTTCAATATAATTTAGCAACACTTCAATTTGGCGACACTTATTTTATAGGAAACGGCGGAAGTCAAATCATTGTAAATCAAACTACTGTTTTTGAAGACAAAATATATGCAGCAACACAAAACTTCGGGATTAGAAATGCTTCTATTTCTAATGCTAACCTAAACGACTTCAACCAATGGACAACAATGGATGGGAATGGATGGAAAGGAATTGTAAGTTTTGATGATAAATTACTCGCAATTACTTTAAATGGAAATATTCAAAAATTGCAAAGTGGTGTATTTGTAAATCAAAATTCTATAGCACAAAATCCAGTTGATTTTAGAGTAAATGACAATCATTTAATTGCAACAACACAAAATCATGTTTATGTTTACAATTCCAATTTGAGTCAAATTTTAGATATAAATAGCACTCAAATTGCTACTGAAAACAGTGTTGTTTTTTCTTGTGGGACAGTAATTAAAGAAAAAGTGTTTGTTGGAACTAAAGAAAATGGAGTGCTTTTAACATCAATCAATAACGGAGCAAATTTTGAATCTATACAACCTGATGGCCCGTCACAAAACACAATTTTTTCTGTAACTAACAACTCTAAAACTATTTGGATACTTTATGGTGGCCATACAGAACAATATATTCCATTTTACAAACTAAAAGGATTTGACAAGTATTCTGTTGAGACAGGTTGGAAAAGTTTTTCGGTTTCACAAACTAATAATTCACTAGATCTAACGAGAGTTACTATTAACCCTAGTAATCCTAAACAATATTTCATTAGTTCATATTATTCAGGCCTATTAAAGTATGATAATGATGTTTTATTAACTCAATATACAACCCTCAATAGTGGCTTGGAATCTTTAACTGCAAATTCAAATAATGACATTAGAATAGAACAAAGCGCTTTTGATTCCAACGGAAACCTTTGGATGACAAATGGCTTTATTAATAAGGCCATCAAAGTATTAAAAACAAATGGACAATGGCAAAGTTATAGTGTAGAAGGTGTTACTATATCCAAACGTTTTGGAAGAATGGTAATTGATAAAAACAACACTAAATGGATAACTTCAAGACAAGATGGGATACTAGGATTTAATGAAGCTGGTGGAACAAAATTTATTAAAATATCCGATGGGTCAAATGGCAATCTACCTGTTGTAACAACTCAAGCTATAGCTGTTGACAACAGAGGTCAACTATGGATTGGAACAACTAGTGGATTAAGAATATTGTCAAGTGTCGATAGTTTTTTAACCAATACAACATTATCAACTGAAGCCATCATTATCCTTGAAGACGGACTAGCACAAGAGCTTTTATTTGAACAAAATATAACAGATATAGTTGTTGATGGCGCAAATAATAAATGGATTGCAACATCAGATGCTGGGGTTTTTCAGGTGTCTCCTGATGGTCAAAAAACACTTCAGCATTTTACAACTACTAACTCTCCTTTGCCAAGCAATACAATCAATGATATAGAAATTGATTCTATTACAGGTGAAGTTTACATAGCAACAAATAAAGGAATGATTTCCTTTAAAGGTATAGCAACAGATGCGAGTGAAAATCTTGAAAATGTATATATTTATCCAAATCCTGTTCGTCCTGAATATACCGGAACTGTTAAAATTAGTGGTTTACTTGATAAAGCTACCGTAAAAATAACCGATATTGGTGGAAATCTAGTACATGAGACTACATCAGAAGGCGGAACAATAGAATGGGATACAACTGCTTTTAGCAAATATAAAGTAGCATCGGGAGTTTATATGGTGTTTATTTCTGCCAAAGATGGTGTTGAAACCAAGGTAAAAAAAGTTATGATTATTCGATAATGATTTGTCACGCTTAGTACATTCGAAGTACTTTTATTTTATGCTAATTAAAACCAAAGCAATAGTAATTTCTTCTATAAAATTTCAAGAAAAAAGCTTGATTGTAAAATGTTTTACACAAAGTGACGGATTAAAAAGTTACTTTGTTCAAAGCGCATATTCTGGAAAAAAATCCAATCAAAAAATTGCCTATTTTCAACCTCTAACTTTACTTGAAATTGAAGCCAATCACAAGAATAAAGGAACCTTAGAACATTTTAAAGAAATAAAATTAGCAACTGCCTATCAAACTATAAATACGGATGTTGTAAAAAGTACTATTGTAATTTTCTTATCCGAAATGTTACACCATAGCATCCACGAAGAAGAAAAAAACGAAGATTTGTTTACCTTCCTTGAAACGGCTTTAATTTGGTTAGATACTCACGAAGAAACCTCCAATTTTCATTTAATTTTACTGCTAGAAACAACAAAATTCCTTGGGTTTTATCCTGATAATTCAGAAACAGAATTTAATTTTTTCGAAATGACCGAAGGCATTTTTTCGCCCTTTCAAGGAATAAGTTGTCTTTCGGAACACGAAACTTTTTTATTCAAAAAACTAATCAATCTAAAATTTGATTCTAATCAAAAAGTCTTCGCTGGAATTGAACGTCAAATTCTTCTAAAAATACTATTAGATTACTATTCCATTCACCTTGACGGATTCAAAAAACCAAAATCTTTAGACGTTTTAAAAGAAGTTTTTTTATAAAATCTAACCACAAAATACACAAAGCTCTGAGAAACTTGTGGTTAAATTTTCTTGCGCAATCGCAAAAACTCATAACTCATAACTCATAACTCACAACTATTTATTACTTTCGCAAACTGATTTAAGATTTCGACAAAATGAGCACAAAATTTACTGAATACAAAGGACTTGACTTGCCAACAGTTGCATCAGAAGTTCTTGATTTTTGGAAGAAAAACAACGTTTTTGAACAAAGTGTAACTTCGCGTGAAGGAGCAACTCCGTATGTGTTTTTTGAAGGGCCTCCTTCGGCAAACGGATTACCTGGAATTCACCACGTGATGGCGCGTGCTATTAAAGATATTTTTTGTCGCTATAAAACTCAAAAAGGTTTTCAAGTAAAACGTAAAGCAGGTTGGGATACTCACGGTTTGCCAGTAGAACTTGGAACTGAAAAAGAATTAGGAATCACCAAAGAAGACATCGGAAAAACTATTTCGGTAGAAGAATACAACGAAGCGTGTAAAAAAACCGTGATGCGATACACCGACGTGTGGAACGATTTAACCGAAAAAATGGGGTATTGGGTAGATATGGAAGATCCATATGTGACTTATAAATCCAAATATATGGAAACTGTTTGGTGGTTGTTGAAACAAATTTACAACAAAGATTTACTATACAAAGGTTACACCATACAACCGTATTCGCCAAAAGCAGGTACAGGTTTATCTTCACACGAAGTAAATCAGCCTGGTTCGTATCGTGATGTTACGGATACAACTGTAGTAGCGCAATTTAAAATCAAAAATGAAACGTTACCAAACTTTTTACAAGGTTTTGGAGATGTTCATATTTTAGCTTGGACAACAACTCCTTGGACTTTACCATCAAATACCGCTTTGACAGTTGGTCCAAAAATTGACTATGTTTTAGTACAAACATTTAATCAATATACTTTTGAGCCTGTAAATGTTATTTTAGCTAAGAATTTAGTAGGAAAACAATTTGGAAAAGGATTTTTTGCCTCTGTTGAACCTTCTGATTTTGAAAATTTTAAAGAAGGTGATAAAAGTATTCCTTATCAAATTCTAGCTGAATGCAAAGGTGCTGACTTAGTAGGAATTTGCTACGAACAATTAATGCCATTAGCATTACCGTATCAAAACCCTGAAAATGCGTTTAGAGTAATTGCTGGAGATTTCGTAACTACAGAAGATGGAACTGGAATTGTACACACAGCTCCAACTTTTGGTGCAGATGATGCTAAAGTTGCAAAAGAAGCAATGCCTGAAGTTCCGCCAATGTTGGTTTTAGACGAAAACGGAAATCCTGTTCCTTTAGTTGATTTACAAGGTAAATTCATTCAAGGTTTAGGAAATTATTCTGGAAAATACGTTAAAAACGAATATTACAACAATGGCGAAGTACCTGAACGCTCTGCCGACGTTGAAATTGCTATTCAATTAAAAGAAGAAAATAAAGCTTTCAAAGTTGAAAAATATGTGCACAGTTACCCACATTGTTGGAGAACTGACAAACCAATTTTATATTATCCATTAGATTCTTGGTTCATCAAAGTAACCGAAATCAAAGACAGAATGTTCAATTTGAACGAAACCATCAACTGGAAACCCAAAGCAACTGGCGAAGGTCGTTTTGGAAATTGGTTGAAAAATGCCAACGATTGGAACTTATCTCGTTCACGTTATTGGGGAATTCCATTGCCAATTTGGAGAACCGAAGACGGAACTGAAGAAATCCTAATCGGTTCAGTAGAAGAATTATTTGCTGAAATTGAAAAATCTATCGCAGCTGGTTTTCAATCAGAAAATCCTTTTAAAGGTTTTGTGGTTGGAAACATGAGCGAAGAAAACTACGATTTAGTTGATTTACACAAAAATGTGGTTGATAACATCGTTTTGGTATCGCCATCAGGAAAATTAATGAAACGTGAAAGTGATTTGATTGATGTTTGGTTCGATTCGGGCGCGATGCCTTATGCGCAATGGCATTATCCATTTGAAAACAAAGATTTAATTGACGAAAACAAGGCATTTCCTGCCGATTTTATTGCCGAAGGTGTTGATCAAACTCGTGGATGGTTTTATACATTACACGCCATCGGAACTTTAGTTTTTGATAAAATTGCATATAAAAATGTAATTTCAAATGGTTTAGTTTTGGACAAAAACGGACAAAAAATGTCAAAACGTCTTGGAAATGCCATTGACCCATTTACAACTTTAGCAGAATATGGTCCAGATGCTACTCGTTGGTACATGATTTCGAATGCAAATCCATGGGATAACTTGAAATTTGATATCGAAGGAGTTGCAGAAGTGCGTAGAAAATTCTTCGGAACATTATATAACACCTATTCGTTCTTTAGTTTATATGCTAATATCGATGGTTTCAAATATGCAGAAGCAGAAATTCCTTTAAACGAAAGACCTGAAATTGATCGTTGGATTTTATCAGAATTACACACTTTGATAAAAACGGTTGATGAAGCTTACGCAGATTACGAGCCAACAAAAGCAGCAAGAGCTATTTCTGATTTTGTTCAAGAAAATTTAAGTAACTGGTACGTTCGTCTGTGCAGAAGACGATTCTGGAAAGGCGAATACGGAACAGATAAAATTGCAGCTTATCAAACGCTTTACACTTGTTTGTTGAATGTAGCTAAACTTTCGGCTCCGATAGCGCCATTTTTTATGGATAAACTTTACAGAGATTTAACGCTGGCAACATCGACAGAAAAATCAAACAGTGTACATTTGGCCCTGTTTCCAGTTTCGGTTGAAAACTTTGTTGATAAATCGTTAGAGAGCAAAATGATGAAAGCACAAACAGTTTCATCACTAGTTTTATCGCTTCGTAAAAAGGAAATGATAAAAGTGCGTCAACCTTTGCAAAAGGTTATGATTCCAATACTTGACGAAAATCAACGTGCTGAAATAGAGGCAGTTTCTGACCTAATAAAAGCAGAAGTAAACGTTAAAGAAATTGAACTTTTAGACGATGCATCGGGTGTATTAGTGAAACAAATTAAGCCAAATTTCAAAGCGTTAGGACCGCGTTTCGGTAAAGATATGAACTTGATTTCTAGTGAGATACAAAAATTTTCACAAGAACAAATCAACGAAATTGATGCTAAAGGTGAGTTATCGCTTGTTATTTCAGGAAATAGTATAATTTTAACATCCCAAGACGTCGAAATATCTTCACAAGATATTCCAGGTTGGTTGGTTGCAAATTCTAACGGAATTACAGTTGCATTAGATATCACAATTTCTGAAGAATTGAAACAAGAAGGAATTGCAAGAGAATTAGTAAACAGAATTCAAAATATTAGAAAAGATTCTGGTTTTGAAGTAACAGATAAAATTAAAGTTCAAGTTCAACGAAATGGAGAATTAGAACAAGCAATAAAAAATAACGAAAACTATATCAAAGACGAAACATTAACAGAAGAATTAAATTTTACTGATAATTTAGAAAATGGTATAGAAATTGAGTTTGATGAGATAAAAACAAGAATATTAATTTCAAAATAGTACAAAGATGATTGAAGAAATGATGAGATACTCTGATGCTGATTTAGCAGAGTTTAAAGAAATTATCTTAAATAAAATTGAGAAAGCACAAAATGATTTAGAATTAATCAAAAGTGCTTACATGAATGATTTGAATAATGGAACCGACGATACGTCACCAACATTCAAAGCATTTGAGGAAGGAAGCGAAACAATGAGTAAAGAAGCGAATTCACAATTAGCCATTCGTCAAGAAAAATTCATTCGTGACCTTAAAAATGCACTTTTCCGTGTGGAAAATAAAACGTACGGTGTTTGTAAAGTAAGCGGAAAATTAATCGGTAAAGAAAGATTAAAAATCGTTCCTCATGCAACAATGAGTATCGAAGCTAAAAATATGCAACGATAATAGTTTGAAAAAACAAATTACGCAATTCCAAATTCCATTCTTTTAATTAAATTTTGGGATTTGGAATTTCTTTTTTGGAATTTAATTACTTTTGCAAACAAATTTTATATAAATGAGACTTACAAAAGCCTATTTCTTTATTGTTTTTATATTAATCATCGATCAATTTTCAAAAGTATTTGTCAAAACTAACTTTATTCTGGGTGAAGATGTTGAAGTATTTCGTTGGTTTAAAATTCTTTTTATTGAAAACGAAGGAATGGCTTGGGGAACAAAAATACCTGGTGAATACGGTAAATTATTCTTAACTCTTTTCCGTTTAGTAGCTATTTCTGGAATTGGCTATTGGCTTTGGAAAGCAGAAAGAGAAAATGGCTCAAATTACTTGCTTGTTGCCATTTCATTAATATTTGCTGGAGCTCTAGGAAACATAATTGATTCAGTATTTTATGGAGTTATTTTCAATGATAGCCATCATCAATTAGCTACTTTTAATAACCCAAATCCATATGGAACGTGGTTTCATGGTAAAGTAGTCGATATGTTTTACTTTCCAATTTGGCAAGGAACTTTACCAAGTTGGATTCCTGTTTGGGGCGGAAAACCATTTACTTTTTTCAACGCAATCTTTAACGTAGCTGATTTTGCAATTTCGACTGGTGTTGGAATTTTAATTTTCTTCAACAAAAAAGCATTCGGAGAAAAACATTATTGGGCAAATTAATTCCTAAAAAGAAATAATTCTATTTGGAGTTATGCAAAAGTCCAGTTTGATATCTGTAACCGAAATATCTTCAATAGTTTCTTCTGATTCAAAGAAAGAGAAGCCGATTTTAATGGTTTCAGGATTACATTTTGAAAGAAATTTGTCATAAAATCCTTTACCATAACCTACTCTATTTCCTTTTTCATCATAAGCTAAAAGTGGAACAAATACTACTTCAATTTTAGAAACAGGCACTTCAATTCCATCTATTGGTTCTGCAATATTGTAGTTGTTTTTTTTGAATTTGGTATTATCGGTTAGCAGATAATGTGTCATTTCAAACGTTGCAAAATCACTTTTTGAAACCACAATTTCTTTGTCTTTTCCAGCTAAAACTTGCAGGATAAATTCAGTATCAACTTCTTTTTGTTCTTCTATAGTTAGAAATAAATGAAAATAGGTTTTACTCCACAAATCCATTTTTATCAAATGATTCGCAATTGCAAGGCTTTTTTCTTCAATTTCGTTGACCGAAAATGACTCACGCAACGATTTATATTTTTTTCTTAACTCCAATTTTGTCATGATTTGAACTTCTTATTCCAAACAAAAGTAAAGAATCATTTTTATACAAATCTATTTTTATATTTTTGATAAAAAAAAAGACACAAATTTCACAAATTAACACAAATTGTAATCAAACTAAACCGAATACACGAATTTTGAATTAGTGAAATTGAAACAGTAAATAATTGGTGTAAATTTGTGCCATTAGTGTAAAACTCAATTTAAGTAAAAATGAAAATCGGACTCTATTTTGGAACTTTCAACCCAATTCATATTGGGCATTTGATTATCGCCAATCACATGGCAGAACATTCCGATTTAGAACAAATTTGGATGGTCGTAACGCCACACAATCCGCTGAAGCAAAAAAACACCTTACTCGATGATTTCCAACGATTGCATTTGGTGTTTTTAGCAACTGAAGAGTATTCAAAAATAAAACCTTCTGATATTGAATTCAAATTATCACAACCTAATTATACCGTAAATACATTAGCGCATCTTAAAGACAAATTTCCGCAACATGAGTTTTCCCTAATTATGGGTGAAGACAATCTGAATTCGCTTCATAAATGGAAAAACTATGAATTCATTTTAGACAATCACGATATTTATATTTATCCAAGAATTTCAGAAGAAGCAGAAAATTTAGACTTGAAAAAACATCCAAGAATTCACAAGATAGATGCTCCGATTGTTGAAATATCATCAACTTTTATTAGAGAAAACATCAAAAACAAAAAAAACATAAAACCATTATTGTCCGAAAAAGTTTGGGAATATGTGGATCATAATAATTTTTATAAGAAGTAAAATAACTTAACATTCCTTTACCACTTGTTCCAGTAAGCGTTTTGTAACTTTGTAATCTAAATACAAACTACTTATGCTTAACTTCGAATTATACAATCCTGTAAATTATATTTTTGGTAAAGACCAAATCGCTAAACTTTCTGAACTTGTTCCTGCTAACAGCAAAGTGCTTATGGCTTTTGGTGGTGGAAGCATTTTCAAAAATGGTGTTTATGAGCAAGTTAAAAACGCTTTAAAAGGTTTTGAAATCGTTGAATTTGGTGGCATTGAACCCAATCCAAGATTTGAAACTTTGATGAAAGCCGTTCAAATAATTCGAGAACAAAAAATCGATTTTATCCTAGCAGTTGGTGGTGGAAGTGTTATTGATGGCGTGAAATTTATTTCGGCTGCTGTCAATTTTGATGGAAATGAAGAAGACATTCTTAGAAAAAGAATTTTATTTAAAGATACTAAAGCCGTTGTTCCGTTTGGAACGGTTTTAACTTTGCCAGCAACAGGTTCCGAAATGAATTCTGGTGCTGTTGTAACTATAGAAGCGACACAAGAAAAACTAACGCTTGGCGGAAGCGCATTATTTCCAAGATTTTCTATTGTTGATCCAACCGTAATTACTTCGTTACCAAAAAGACAGCTTCAAAATGGTGTTGTGGATGCCTTTACACACGTTATGGAACAATATTTAACGTTTCCTCACGATGCACTTTTACAAGATAGATTAGCAGAAAGTATTTTAAAAACTTTAATAGAAGTTGGTCCAAGTGTCGTAGAAAATCCTGGTGATTACAAATTGGCTTCTAATTTTGTTTGGTGCGCTACAATGGCATTGAACGGTTTGATTCAAAAAGGTGTTCCTTCTGATTGGGCAACACACATGATTGGTCACGAATTAACCGCTTTATACGAAATCGACCACGCTAGAACATTGGCGATTATCGGTCCAAACTTATACAAAGTAATGTTTGAAACCAAAAAAGACAAACTAGCACAATACGGTGAAAGAGTTTGGAATATTTCAAGAAATACAGTCGATGAAACGGCACATCAAGCTATTGAAAAAACAATAGAATTTTTCCACATAATGGGAATGAAAACCAAAATCTCTGAAAACGCCGAAAACATTGAAAATACAGCCGATTTTATTGTAAATCGTTTTGAAGAAAGAGGTTGGAAAGGTTTAGGCGAAAAACAAAATATCACTTTAGAAAAAGTACGTGAAATTGTCGAGATGAGCTATTAATTTTAATAATTCGATTACTCAACAATTTCAACTATTGGCGTCGGTTTTATTTTTTGCTTGATAATGACTGCGTCTGTTAATACAAAAGGCGTTGGAATCATCCAATTGCGTCTTTTTGCCATGCTAAATTGTGGATTGGTCATTAAATCGAACGAACTTTCAACCAAATTCATGTCTAATTTTTCCGAACTAGAAATCGAAAATTGAAGTTCAAGCGGTATATCATCTACCACATAATAACTCAACATTTTATTGCTAACTTTTCCAGAAATTTTACTTTCTAAATCAATCGATTTTACACCGTTTGCTTTCAAATTTGTAATTTCAGAATTAGAAAAAATGTCGTAACGATTTACTTTTCTATTAGGAGTAATCACAATTTTCAAATAACGTCGGCTTCCTATTGTTGAATCTTTTAAAAATTCAATGGTTGGTTTTGCTACATTCTTAACTTCGGCATTAGCCATAAAAGTATATTGTGAACTGTATTTACTGTACATTTTATTGGTGTTTAATGATTTGGCATCTTTTGGTTTTTCACCTAAATATCCTTTTGTCCATTCGTCTAAATTGGTGTCATAAGTTGCCCAATTTGCTTTATTTGTATCTGCGTTTAAAACATAAACCAAACTATTCGGTTTTGCTTTTCCATAAACATATCCTGATGATTGATGCGCTTTTACAAACAAACCTATCGAAAGAAGTAAGAACAACATTGACCAACGATTTTTATTTGTAATAGTCCCAAAAATTGGTAATAATAGTGTAAAACTTAAAACCGTCAAAACAGCACTGCCAACTAAAATTTTCAATCCTAATCCAACAGGAAACATTTGAATAAATGGTGCTAAAATTGCTAAAGTTGGTATTGCCAAAATGAGATTTAATAACCAACTCGACTTTTGCGTAAACACAAAATAAAGCAACATTATCAAACTAGAAATTACAGGAATTATCAAGAAACCTGCGCCTTTTAAATAAAATGCAATTGATGTATTAATCACCAACCAAATCAACATTGGCGCAATCATTTTATTCATTTCTGGATTTATATTTCCGCTATTTTTGTAAAAAAAGAAACAAATTGCCAAAGTCAAACTCACAAATCCGTAAATATAATCGTGACCGTTATAGGTGAATCCGTGTAAAATATCATTGTATTGTGGATATATGAAAAGAAACATTTTCCATCCAAAAAAAGTGATGCCGCCAGCTACAATAAGTGTCGCTAGAAGAGGTGAAAATCCTTTGATAATCAAATCTATTCGTAAAACTTGTTTGCCTAATCCAATAAATACTGCTCCAAAAAACAACAAAAACCCAACAATCAACATTGGAAAAATCCATGTAAATGGATAGTTTACAAATGTAAATGGAATATTGAAATAGATTTTGTCTTCGCCCGAATTCAAATTGGTCAAATCTGCATTTGAAAAATAATTAAGTAACGGAAATAAATACGTTCCTTGAT
>Ga0208597_1000672_pt1 | contig 13442 bp, 13 predicted proteins | sample LakMenEpi05May12_FD_150673 | JGI IMG/M metagenome (GOLD analysis project Ga0208597, IMG submission 150673) | Freshwater microbial communities from Lake Mendota, WI - 05MAY2012 deep hole epilimnion (SPAdes) | ecosystem: Environmental > Aquatic > Freshwater > Lake > Epilimnion/Euphotic zone ...
AACGATGATTTCGCAAGACCTTTCCGAATTTGCCTTACATGTGCGTGCTATTTTAGATTTACCCATACCAAATATTGTGCAGCATGGGCCATCTGCATCTAGTGTAATATTAGTCAAAGGCGATTCCAATAAAGTGAGTTTTGCAGGCATCGAAAAAGCACTCGAAAATCCGAATACGCAAATTAGACTATTTGGCAAACCAAATGTAGCCGGAGAAAGAAGAATGGGGGTTTGTTTAGCCAGAGCGGCCAGCATTGAATTGGCAAGAAACTTAGCAAATACGGCTGCTGCAAATATAAAATCTACTTTATAAACAGCTATTAAAAAATATTACTTATCTTGTCTTTTATAAAAAATAGAAATCATGGCTAAAGAAAAATCACCAACCAAAGAAGCAAAAAAAGAACCTGCTAAATCTTTAAAAGAAAAACGTGCAGATAAAAAAGCAAAAAGAGATAGCAAAAAATAATTCGAAAAAGGACCTTATTCAATAATAAGGTCCTTTTTTTGAGCATTTATAGGTGTTTCAAGCCAAATCCGTGATTTTAGGAATTTATTTTTAATTATAAATACTTGATTATCAATATATTAAACATATTTTTTTGTATATACAAAATCATATTTTTTTATTAAATTAGAGGAAACAAAAATGATTGTTATGAAAAGATTACTATCTCTCATCTTGGTTGTTTGCCTTAGCTTTGTTGTAAACAATGGCTTTGCTCAATTTCAATCAAAGCCACTTGGCAGTTCAAGTCCAGCAACAAAACAAGTAACAAAGCCAGCAACAACTACTACAACTGTAGCAGCTAGCCCAGCGACAGCAGTAGCAGGAAAATCTGTTCAAAAACTTCCTTCACCCTATTTATTGAAAAAAGATTTTGAAGATAGAATTGCAGGAGTTGAAGGCGCAGCTAATTCAGCAAAAAAAGCAACAAATAGTTTAAGAGCAGAAATCGAAGGTAAATTCCAATCGGTTGAAGAATTAAACAATAAAATGACTAGCGTAGAAGAAATTTTAAATTCTGCTAACTTTAAAATTGCGACTACCAACGATTCTTTAAAACTGACTCAAACTTCTATTGATGAATTTAGAGTAGAGACAGAAGCAAAATTAAAAACTTTAGCAAAAGCAGATGAGCAATTCACTTACGCCTATGCAGGCATAGGATTAGCGCTTGTATTAGTGATTGTAGTTTTTGTGGTAATGAATAGCAAAATCAACGCAATGAAAACTATTATTGCAGCACAAGAAGAAGTATTAAACAAGAAAATTCATGATGAAATGCATCATGCACAAACTAAATTGAGTAGAGATATTAGTCATGCAAAATCAGATATGAATCATAAATTTGATGCAGAAAAAGTAGCTGTTGCAGAACAAATACAAAGCATACTTGATCAAATTAACAAAGCATAATAACTCAAAAAAAATAACATTAAAAAAAAGTCATTGGAATATCCAATGACTTTTTTCGTGTAGATTGAGCACGAAATGGGCCTTTCTACTATTATAATTAAAAAAATATCCCTATTTTGTGCAAGCTTTAAAGCATTATAAATAATATAAAACATAACCTTAACCGCTATGGCATTACAAGAAGAATTTGAATCACAAGGTATTTGGCTTTTTAGATACAGAGGCAGCCTGCCTATTATTATATTAATAATTGCGATTTACTTTTATATTCAATCGCAATTAAACCCAACGTTAAACTGTTTTCAAACCGAACAAGCAGTAACATACTTTGAATATTTCTGCTTAGCCATTAGCTTATTAGGCTTGTATATTAGAAGCTATACCGTTGGTCATACACCAAACAATACTTCGGGTAGAAATGTAACTGAGCAAGTTGCAGACACCGTAAATACTACCGGTATATATTCTACCCTTCGCCATCCTTTATATTTAGGTAATTTCTTTATGTGGTTAGGGCCCGCTTTGTTAACACAAAATTGGTGGTTCAATATTGCATTTGGATTTTTCTACTGGGTATATTACGAACGCATTATGTTTGCAGAAGAACAATTTTTAAGAAAAAAATTCGGCGCACTATATACCGATTGGGCAGCTAAAACACCTGCATTTATTCCAAGTTTTGCCAAATTTGTAAAACCAAATTTACCTTTCAGTTGGAAAAAAGTAATTAAAAAAGAGAAGAACGGTTTAGCGGCTACCTTTTTAATTTTCGCCTTATTTAATATCGCTGGAAATTATGTACAACATAAAACAACCTACAATGGGTTCTTCATTACAGCTGCCGTTTTATCGTCTTTATTATATATTATTTTAAAGTATATTAAAAGTAATACCAATATCTTGAACGAAGAAGGAAGGTAAAACCTATGCCGGATTTACAATACCACAAAATATTTATCAAAAAAAATAGCGCTGAATAAGCGCTATTTTTTTTATCTAAATTCTTCGTTGAGTGCTTCGAGTGCTTGTGATCCCGGACACAACTGCGATTCATCCATTGTATTTAATGGTGTATCGGAGGTTTGTATCATGGCATGTAAATCGGTGGTTTCGGGTTCAATAAAAATTAAGCCAGTTAAAATTTCTCCATCTAATTTTGCTTGTTGCATAGCAGTCATGGCAGACATTCTATCTTCGGGATTCCAATTAGTTGCTAATTTATTTAATTGTAAAGACGAACCATCGTGTAATTCGATATTTTTAGTAGAACCCGCATCATAGGCTACGCTAATTTCTTCTTGCAAAGGAATAAAATCTACTGTTGAAGTTGCGTCGAGGTGTTCTCTAACATAATCGTATGCTTTAGTCGAACCAGGATTATTATTAAAGGTTACACAGGGCGAAATAACATTGATGAGTGCAAAGCCAGGATGCTTGATGGCCGCTTTAATTAATGGAATCAATTGCGCTTTATCACCTGAAAAACTTTGCGCTACAAACGAAGCGCCTAATTCTAAAGCTAAACTTGGCAAGTCAATGGCATTAAATAAATTCACCGATCCCGCTTTACTTTTAGAGCCTTCGTCTGCTGTTGCCGAATCTTGACCTTTGGTTAATCCGTAACATCCATTGTTCATCACAACATAAACCATGTTTAAATTTCTTCTAACTACATGCACAAATTGTCCCATGCCAATGGATGCAGTATCGCCATCGCCAGAAACACCAAAATAAATTAAATCTTTATTGGCTAAACTGGCACCGGTTGCAACCGAAGGCATTCTACCATGCACAGAATTAAAACCATGCGATTGACTCAAAAAATAAGCAGGCGTTTTAGAAGAACATCCAATACCCGAAAGTTTAGCGATACGATGAGGCTCAAGAGCTAATTCGTAACAAGACTGTACAATAGCCGCACTGATTGAATCGTGGCCACAACCCGCACAAAGTGTAGAGAGGGAACCTTCGTAAACTGTTTTGGTATAACCTAAATCATTTTTAGGCAAAGAAGGATGACGAAATTTTGGTTTTATATAAGTCATAATATAATAGGCTATTCTTATAATGATAAATTGTGAAATTGGGTAACGATCATGTCTGCGGTAATGGGCATACCATCGTAATTTAAAATCGATTTAATTTTTGATGGATTACAATTCAACTCGTTGATCAATAAACTTCTCATTTGCGCATCTCTATTTTGCTCAATAACTACAATGGTTTGGTGCGATTCAATAAAATCGGATACTTGATTATTAAATGGAAAAGCTCTTAAACGCAAAGCATCTATTGTGATATTATTTTCGGCTAACATATCCATCGATTCTTCGGCTGCAAATAAAGTAGTACCAAAAAATATAAATCCAATATTAGATTTATTTTTTCCTTGGTATACAATTGGAGCAGGCACCAATGTTTTTGCGGTTTCCCATTTCAATTGTAAGCGTTCCATGTTTTGAACGTAAGCGCCACTGTCTTCGGTATATACAGCGTATTCATCTCTAGAAGTTCCGCGCGTAAAAAACGAGCCTTTAGTTGGATGCGTACCAGGATAGGTTCTATAAGTGACGCCATCATTATCAACATCTAAATACCTTCCGAAGCGACCCATTTTTTCTAGTTCTTCGGCATTTAATACTTTACCTCTGTTATATTTTCTAGTATCATCCCAAACAAATGGTTCCGAAACATGATCATTCATTCCCAAATCTAAATCGGTCAGCATGATAATTGGTGTTTGCAAATGCTCCGCTAAATCAAGCGAATCGGCAGTAAGATCGAAACATTCTTTGGGTGTACTTGGAATTACCAGTACCTGTTTGGTATCGCCATGCGATGCATATGCAGCAATAGTAATATCTGATTGCTGTGTTCTGGTAGGCATACCGGTTGAAGGTCCACTTCTTTGCACATCAATAAGCAAAGTAGGAATCTCCGCAAAATAAGCTAAGCCTAAAAATTCGTTCATTAAAGAAACGCCTGGCCCGCTGGTTGCGGTAAATGATCTAGCCCCATTCCAATTGGCACCAATCACCATTCCAATGGCGGCTAATTCGTCTTCTGCTTGAACAATTGCAAAATTATTTTTACCTGTTTTAGGATCTACTCTATATTTATTAGCATACTCCGAGTAGGCTTCTACCACAGAGGTGGAAGGAGTGATAGGATACCAAGCCGCTACCGTTGCGCCTCCATATACCGCACCTAAACCACATGCAGAATTTCCATCAATTAATATTTTATCACCAATTAAATCTCTTCTTTCTAATCGAATAGACAATGGATATTCATAATGTTGTTTGATATAATCCATTCCTAATTGAAGCGCTTTTACATTGGGTGCAATTAATTTTTCTTTGCCTGCAAATTGCTCTTTAAATAATTGCTCCAATACTTCAAACTCAATATTCATAAGTGCCGCAAGTGCCCCTACATATATGATATTTTTAAATAATTGTCTTTGTCTTGGATCCGAATATTCGTTAATACACATTTCCATTAAGGGTACACCAATATAATTAATGTCTTCTCTGATATAATCTGCTGGTAAATCTTTGGTGCTATCGTATAAAAAATAACCCCCTGTTTTTACACTTTTAATGTCGTTAGCCATGCTTTGTGGATTCACCGACACCATCATATCAACGCCTTCTCTTCGGCCAAGGTAGCCCTTTTCAGACACCCTCACATCGTACCAAGTTGGTAAGCCTTGAATATTTGAAGGAAAAATGTTTTTAGGTGTAGCAAAAATACCCATCCTAAAAACTGCTTTTGCAAATAAATAGTTAGCAGAAGCAGATCCTGTTCCATTTACATTTGCAAATCGAACAACAAAATTATTAATTAAATTATTTACTGACATTGATTTCCTGCTTTACTGGTAGTATATAAAAACTTTTGCATATCCCATGCAGAGGTTGGACAACGCTCGGCACATAATCCACAATGTAAACAAACATCTTCATCTTTTACCATTACTCTTTGGGTAGGCAGTGGCGCCGAGACTAATAAATCTTGACTTAAATTTAAGGCAGGCACTTGAAGTTTATTTCTCAATGTATTTTCATCCTCTTCATTAAATGTAAAAGAAATACAAGCCGTTGGACAAATATCTACACATGCATCACACTCAATACATTTATTTTCTGTAAACACAGTTTGCACATCACAATTTAAACAGCGCTTGGCCTCTTTGTAGCCATGTAAGCCGTCAAAGCCAAGCTCCACTTCCACCTTACGGTCTTTGAGTGCAATTTCTTTATTCACTTGTGGAACAATATATCTGTTGTCTGTTACCACATCACTGTTGTAACTCCATTCATGAATACCCATTTTTTGACTAACCAAATTTACATATGGACTTGGTCTTTCTGATATAGATTTTTGATTACAAAATAAATCGATAGAAATGGCCGCTTGATGTCCTTGTGCAACTGCAGTGATGACATTTTTTGGACCCAATGCTGCATCTCCACCAAAAAATATTTTTTCGTTGGTAGATTGGAAAGTATTTTTATCAACTACAGGCATACCATACTCATCGAATGCTAATCCCAAATCTCTTTCTATCCAAGGGAAAGTGTTTTCTTGGCCAATAGCAATTAAGACATCGTCGGCTTCAATAAATACAGGTGCTTCGTTTGTGCTTACTAATTTACGCTTTCCATTGTCATCATAAACCGCATGCACTTTATCGAAATTCATACCCATTAGTTTGCCGTTTGTTACCACAAAACTTTGCGGCACATGACAATCAATAATTGGAATATCTTCGTGCAATGCATCTTCTTTTTCCCACTCCGATGCGCGCATTTCGGTGAATGGACTTCTTACCACTACCTTTACTTGATCGCCACCTAAACGACGCGAAGTACGGCAACAATCCATTGCGGTATTTCCACCACCTAGCACGATTACTTTTTTGCCAATTTTATTGGTATGCTCAAATGCAACACTGGCAAGCCATTCAATACCTATGTGCACATTTGCACTTGCTTCTTTTCTTCCAGGCAAATCGGAAAGATCTTTTCCTTTGGGTGCACCAGTACCTATAAAAACTGCATCATAATTTTTAGCAGTAATTTCTTTTAAACTATTTACATACGTATTGAAATGTGTTTCAATACCCATATTTAAAACATAACCAACCTCTTCATCTAAAACCGAATCGGGCAAACGAAACGATGGTATTTGACTACGCATCATGCCACCTGCTTTATTATGATTATCATACAAATCTATTGAATAACCTAGCGGTGCTAAATCTCGTGCAACTGTTAAAGAAGCAGGACCACCGCCAATTAAGGCAATTCGTTTACCATTTTTTACCGAAGGAATAATTGGCATTAAGCCAGTGACATCCGATTTGTTATCTGCTGCTACGCGTTTTAATCTACAAATGGCAACGGGTTCTTCTTCTACCCTACCTCTTCTACATGCAGGTTCACATGGACGATCGCAGGTTCTCCCTAAAATTCCAGGGAAAACATTTGACTCCCAGTTAACCATATAGGCTTCTGTATATTTACCTGCAGCAATTAAGCGAATATACTCTGGAACTGGTGTATGAGCTGGGCAAGCATATTGACAATCTACCACCTTGTGATAGTATTCTGGATCGTTAATTTGAGTAGGTTCCAAATTGGTTGTTTTTTAGGGATAAATGTGGCTTCGATGCTTAAATTTAAAGATAATCAGCCTATAACAAAAATATTATTTTTTGTGACAAATAAAAGTTTTTGAAGCATAAAAACACCCATCAGACGGCATAACTTTTCCCCAACAGTTGAAATCCAATTTTGGCAAACAAATTTGTATTGTATTTGTCTAATTTAGCAACACCCAATAATTAAAAAAATGAAACCAATTATATCATTTGTGGTATTTGCAATTTTCTTGAACATCAACAGTATTGCACAAGTAAATACCGCAAATTCCAAAACAAAAAAACCACAACAAATCAATAAAAAAATGACCACATCCGCGAATCCGTATTTCAATAAAACAAGTAAAGAAAAAATAAAAATTTCGGAACAAGAATGGGAAAAAACTTTAAGCCCAGCATTATTTGAAATTGCTAGAAAAAAGGGAACTGAAAGAGCATACACCGGAAAGTATGATAATTTTTTTGACAGAGGATTTTATTTTTGCGCAGCATGCGGAAATAAATTATTCGAATCGGATAGTAAATTTGCAAGTGGTTGTGGCTGGCCTAGTTTTTTTGAAACTTATACCGAAAGCAGTGTGCAATATATTACAGATAAAACACATGGCATGATTCGTACAGAAGTTGTTTGCGGAAGGTGCAATGCTCATTTAGGCCATGTGTTTGACGATGGCCCAAAGCCAACAGGCAAAAGGTTTTGCATGAATTCTATTTCTTTAGTTTTCGAAAAGAAATAAAAAAAAAGCCTCAAATAAATTCGAGGCTTTTTTTAAAATAATTTTTTAAAAAATTACTTGTTAACCACTTTAGCTAAAGTAGCACCTGCTTTAAATTTAGCAACTTTCTTAGCAGCAATTTTGATTGCTTTACCAGTTTGTGGATTACGTCCCATTCTTGCTGGTCTTTTAGTAACTGAAAAAGTACCGAAACCAACTAAAGTTAATTTCTCACCTTTTTTCAAAGATTTTGTAGTTGCATTTAAGAATGCATCTAAAGCACGACCTGAATCTGCTTTTGTCATGTGTGTTTCTGCCGCCATTGCGTCAATTAATTCTGCTTTGTTCATGGTTTTAAATTTAAGTTTTAATATTTAGTTTTTTATGTATAGCCTATTCCTATTGGAAAAGCGGTCTATTTCATACCTCTAAGAAATGTAATATTCTTCACTTTTGCTAACTTCTTTTCAAAAAATAATTTAGAAATTATCCACATTTTCACAATGTGAATCGAAACACAGTGTTTATAAGGGTTTTAGCTCAAGTTTAAGCCCTACCAATTGTTCTTAAATAACTAAGATGCGACCTGAAAGCTTTTAAAACAGTAGGGAATTCGTGATATCTAATACTAAACTCATCACAAGTATCTCTTACAATTTTTCTTAATGCCGGATAATGCACATGACTAACCCTTGGAAACAGGTGATGTTCTACTTGAAAATTCAAGCCGCCCAACAACCAACACACTACTTTATTTTTAGTAGCAAAATCGAATGTGGTTTTAATTTGATGCACTGCCCATTCGTCTTCGATAGATTCTATACCTTTTGTAGGCGTTACAAAAGAAGTGGGTTCCACTACATGAGCCATTTGAAAAACAACACCTAAAATGATTCCACATACATAAGACATGGTGATATAACCTACAATTGCGGCAACTACTCCAACAGTATACATTGGAATTAATAGGAATAATAAAATATGCAAAAATTTAGAAGACCAGAATATAAGATGATCCGAAGTTTTCATTTTTCTCATACTCGTATGCTCGGAAACGTGTCCAGAAAAATACCTTTTAAAATCTTGGTAAAACACCCAAAACATTAAAGACATACCGTACATGAACACACCGTAAAAGTGTTGGTAGCGGTGGATCCAAAGCTTTTGCTGACCTTCATGCATTCTTAAAAAGGGCTTTAAATTAATATCGTCGTCGTGGCCTTCAATATTCGTAAAGGTGTGGTGATTCTCATTATGTTTTTGCTTCCACACATACATGTTTCCACCCATAATATTTAAAGTGAATCCCATCGATTCGTTTAAAAATTTATTGTCGGAATAACTGCCATGTGCACCATCGTGCATCATATTAAAACCAATGGCTGCAAAATTTGCACCCAATAAGGAACACAAGATTAAATTAATCCAAGTACTTGTTGGCGTTAAAAAAACGAGCGTAATGTAAATGGCAATAAAAGTGATCGAAAGAATTGCGGTCTTCCAATATAAACGACTATCGCCTTTGGTGCTGATTTTATTTGCTTTGAAATATTGATCAGTACGTGTTCTTAAAGCCTGAAAGAAAGGTTGACTTTGCGTATTAAATTTTACTTGAATCATGTGCTTTTTTGTATTAATAAAAGTTCAATATCGTTATTTTATTTTAAATCTAAAATGACTTTCAATCGCTTATGTTTATTTGTTTAGACACCCATTAAAATCAGCTAGTCCCAGCTGTCTTGCAAATCGTCTATTTCTCGCCTGTCTCGCTTGGTAGGCCTTCCTGTTCCCCTATCACGCCTTAATACAGGTGAATTAAAAACTGTTATAAATTTTGGGTCTAATTCGGGTGGTGTTAAATCTTCAAAAAATGGAGCTGCTTTGGCTGCATCTACTCTTTTTTCGAGCAATGCCAGCACCTTTAAAATTTTCTTTTGCTGGTCTTTTTGAATGCTGTAAAGGTCTCCTATTTTTACAATATGAGCTGGTTTGAGTGATTGACCACCCATTTTTACCTTTCCTGCCTTACAAGCCTCGGTAGCAATGCTTCTTGTTTTATAGACACGAATGGCCCACAAGTATTTATCAATCCTTAATTTATCGTTTACCGGAGCCATATAAATTCAAAAATAAGCGCTTTTGTTTATACTTTGTTATTAGATTTGCATATTCTAAAATATAAGCATAAAAATGAACGAAAATTTCAAGTCAATTATCGAAAAAGCATGGGATGACAGAAGTATTTTACATACTACTGAAGTAAAAGAAGCAATCAATGCAATTATAGATCAATTAGATAAAGGTGAATTAAGGGTTGCAGAACCAACAGCAGATGGCTGGAAAATAAATGAATGGGTAAAAAAAGCGGTGGTATTATATTTTCCAATCAACGAAATGCAAGAAATAATTATGGGACCATTTGTTTACCACGATAAAATGAAATTAAAAACTAATTATGTAGCACAAGGCGTAAGAGTTGTGCCCAATGCAGTTGCGCGTTATGGTGCATTTTTAGCAAAGGGTGTAATTATGATGCCTTCTTATGTAAATATTGGTGCTTTTGTAGACGAAGGCACCATGGTTGATACATGGGCAACAGTAGGCTCTTGCGCACAAATAGGCAAACATGTTCACTTAAGTGGAGGTGTAGGAATCGGCGGTGTATTAGAACCCCTGCAAGCTGCTCCTGTTATTATTGAAGATGGATGCTTTATAGGATCGAGATGTATTGTGGTAGAAGGCGTACATGTTGAAAAAGAAGCGGTATTAGGTGCAAATGTGGTCTTAACCGCATCAACAAAAATAATTGATGTAAGCGGAAGCAAACCAGTAGAATATATCGGAAGGGTTCCAGCTAGATCGGTTGTGATTCCTGGATCTTATACCAAAGAATTTGCTGCAGGTGCATACCAAGTTCCTTGTGCTTTAATTATTGGCCAAAGAAAAGCTTCAACAGATTTAAAAACATCTCTTAATAATGCTTTAAGAGAATACAATGTTGCCGTATAAACAAATGAAAATAGGTTACGACGCCAAAAGAGCCTTTGCAAATTTTACAGGACTAGGCAATTATGCCCGCTCTACTATCAGTAATATTTGCAATGTGTTTCCTGCGCACGAATATTATTTATACACGCCAACAAAGGTGGCAGATGGCGCAAGTGATTTTATTCATGATATAAAACATGCGCACATTCGCGGACCACGAAATTTATTTTACGGAACATTTTCTGCCGCTTGGAGACGATTTGGAATTGCCGCAGATGCTGCTCACGATCAAATAGATTTATACCATGGTTTAAGTCACGAAATACCCGATGGCATTGAGAAAACCAATATCAAAACAGTAGTTACCATTCACGATTTAATCTTTAAAAGATTCCCTCATTATTATAAAAAAATTGATCGAAAAATTTATGACAATAAAATTAAACATGCTGTAAAATTTGCACATACTATTATTGCCATCTCGGAGCAAACTAAAAAAGATATCATTGAATTTTACCAAGTAGCCGAAAATAAAATTGAAGTTATTTACCAAGCTTGCGATGCTATTTTTGAAAAAAAACAAACGAGTGTTGCAATAAATGTTGTCAAGGAAAAATATGCGCTTTCAGCTAATTATTTATTATATGTAGGCACAATAGAAGAAAGAAAAAATGCTTTGGTGATTTTACAAGCCATGCTAGCATTGCCCAGCCATGTGAAATTAGTAATGGTGGGAAAGAAAAAATCTTATGGCTTAATCATTGATGCATTTATAAAAAAGCACGAATTAAACGATCGGGTTATTCAAATCAATCAAGTAGATTTTAAAGACCTACCGGCTATTTATCAAGCAGCAACAATATTTATTTACCCTTCTAAATTTGAAGGTTTTGGCATTCCAATAATAGAAGCATTGCATTCCGAAACGCCCGTAATTGCTGCAAAAGGTTCTTGTTTAGCAGAAGCCGGTGGCCCCAACAGCTTATATTTTGAGCCAAGTAACGCCGAGGAACTTGCCGGTTTAATTGCTGATTTATTAGCAGACGAATCTAAAAGAAAAAGTATGGCTGCAAGCGGCAAAAAATATGTCGAAAAATTCAATGGCGATAAAATTGCAACTGAATTAATGGGCCTCTATCAATCAATCTTATCGAGATGAATTATACAGAAGAAATAAAAAAAACAATTAACATATTAAATGCAGGTGGGACCATTCTCTATCCTACCGATACAATTTGGGGCTTAGGCTGCGATGCAAGAAACGAAGCGGCCATTGATAAAGTAATTGCTTTAAAAAAAAGACCTGCTGCTAAAAGTTTTGTACTGCTCTTAGACAACGAAAATAAAATCCAATCCTATGTTCAAGAAGTACCAGAAATAGCTTGGAGCCTCATAGAATTTGCAGATAGCCCAATGACGATTATTTTACCCAATGCAAAAAATTTAGCAAAAAATGCCATCAACGAAGATGGCAGTATTGGCATTCGAATTGTTAAAAGTGGATTTGCACATCAACTCATTCAAAAATTTAAATTTCCAATTGTTTCTACTTCTATTAATCTATCTGGCGAAGCTGCAGCAATTGAGCGCAGCGACATTGACCCCTATTTTCTAACAGCTGCAGATTATGTTTGTGATTTAAATGAAAATGGCACAGGGAAACCTTCGAGCATTATTAAATTAGGGATCAACGGCACATTTGAATTTATCAGGAAATAACGCTTTTTTTCTTATTTTCACGCCAAATAAATAATACCTTTTGAAAAATCTGTTAACACATCCTATTATTCCAATCATTACCGAAGTAGCGCAAGAACGCAAAGTAGCGGTTTATGTGATTGGTGGATATGTGCGCGATTTATTATTGAACAGAAAATCTAAAGACATCGATTTTTTAATTATTGGAAATGGAATTGAATTTGCCGAAGCCGTTGCTTTAAAAATTGGCAATAAAACGGCCGTCAATGTTTTCAAAAATTTTGGTACGGCCATGCTCAATTACAAAGGCTGGGAAATAGAATTTGTGGGTGCCAGAAAAGAATCTTATCGAAACGATTCGCGCAAACCCATTGTAGAAGATGGCAATTTACAAGACGACCAAAACAGAAGAGATTTTACGATTAATACCTTAGCCATTAGTTTAGCAAAAATAAACTATGGTAAATTAATTGATCCATTCGATGGCATGAAAGACATCGAGCAAAAGCTGATTAGAACACCGCTTGAGCCTAACGTAACCTTTTCCGACGACCCACTGCGCATGATGCGTGCCATTCGTTTTGCAGCGCAATTAAATTTTAAAATTGATGCGGCATCTTTGCAAGCCATCACCGAAAATAAAGAACGCATTCAAATTGTTAGCAAAGAACGCATCACCGATGAGCTCAATAAAATAATGCTTTCGGCAAAACCTTCGATTGGATTTGAACATTTATTTAATACCGGTCTTTTACAAATCATATTTCCGGAAGTTGCCAATTTGCATGGCGTAGAAACCATCAATGGTAAAGCACATAAAGATAATTTTTACCACACTTTACAAGTGCTCGATAATATTTGCGAACACACTGATGATTTGTGGTTAAGATGGGCTGCTTTGTTACATGATATTGCAAAACCAGCTACTAAACGCTTCGAACCCGAACATGGT
>Ga0208597_1000674_pt1 | contig 13435 bp, 7 predicted proteins | sample LakMenEpi05May12_FD_150673 | JGI IMG/M metagenome (GOLD analysis project Ga0208597, IMG submission 150673) | Freshwater microbial communities from Lake Mendota, WI - 05MAY2012 deep hole epilimnion (SPAdes) | ecosystem: Environmental > Aquatic > Freshwater > Lake > Epilimnion/Euphotic zone ...
GCTACTAAAAAAGTAATTGTTGAAAAAATGGAAGAATTTAGCTGAAAAATTATTTAGAATAATATTACTAAAAAATATTGCACAATATTTTGTATTTTCGCCCATTGATTTTTACAATAATAAATTAAAATTGTGCAAGAAGAACATTCGGAGATAGTCGTTTTAGGCGCTAGAGAAAATAATCTTAAAAATATAGATATTTCTATACCTAAAAACAAACTCGTGGTCATTACGGGATTGAGTGGTAGTGGTAAGAGTTCGCTGGCTTTTCAAACGGTATATGCAGAAGGACAACGAAGATATATGGAAAGTTTTGGGGCATATGCACGTCAATTTATTGGAGGGATTGAAAGACCCGATGTAGATAGCATTATGGGGCTGAGCCCAGTTATTTCTATTGAACAAAAATCGACCAATAAAAACCCTCGAAGTACAGTAGGAACCATAACGGAAGTGTATGATTTTCTAAGACTTTTATATGCAAAAGCAGCTGTAGCCTATTCGTATGTAAATGGCAAACCTATGCAGCGGTACAATGAATCGGAAATTTTAGATGCGGTATTTTCTATTCATGGCGGTAAGAAAGTTTGCATCATGGCGCCTCTGGTAAAAGGACGAAAAGGTCATTATAGAGAGCTTTTTGAGGCGTATACAAAAAAAGGGTATGTGGAAATGTATATCGATGGGGCTTTTGAAAAACTGACGCCTAAGATGCAATTGGATCGATACAAAGTCCATGATATTGATTTATTGATAGATAAACTGATCATCAAAGAAGAAAACAGAGATAGAATCGTAGACAGCATCCGCAAAGCGATGAAAGAAAGCGATGGTATTGTTAGTTTTTTTGACATAGACAAAGAGCAATTTTTCCATTTTTCCAAACATTTATTGGATGTAGAAAATGGCATATCCTATATAGAGCCTTCGGCAAATACCTTTTCCTTCAACTCCCCTTATGGTGCCTGTGAAAAATGCAAGGGATTGGGCGAAGAATACATCACTTCGGAGACCTTGATGATGCCAGACGTTACATTATCTATTTCAAAAGGGGGCATTAAACCACTGGGCGAAATGCGCGACAATCAATGGTGGACGCACATGAAAAAATTGGCAAAAACTCATGACATCAATTTGACAATTCCCATTGAACAAGTTAAAAAAGTACACCTCAATCTCATACTATATGGAAATGAAGAAGGTATCTTGAAAGTAGATGATGAAAGTCCAAATACATTTATCTATTTTGATGGAGGAATTGCTCGAATGGTCTATAGAAATTTCTATGAAAGTGAAAGCGACGGCGTCAAAAAATGGGCAGAGAGTTTTATGACTACTCAAAATTGCGACAGCTGTAATGGTGCTCGATTGAAAAAAGAAAGTTTATATTACAAAATTAAAGAAAAAAACATTTCCGAGGTAGCCCAAATGAGCATTGATGATCTTCAAATATGGTTTGGCGATATAGAAAAAGATTTCTCCAACAATCAAAACCTCATAGCAAAAGACATTTTAAAAGAAATTAGAGACCGACTTCGTTTTCTAGCAAATGTAGGGCTTGGGTATTTATCGCTCAATCGCAAGACACGCTCTCTTTCGGGGGGTGAAGCACAGCGGATTCGACTGGCTACACAAATTGGATCTGAATTATCGGGTGTAACATACATCTTGGATGAGCCTTCCATTGGATTGCACCCTAGAGACAATAACAAACTCATCAATTCTTTGAAAAATCTTCGAGATATAGACAACAGCATCATTGTAGTAGAACACGACAAAGAAATTATGCTCGAAAGCGATTATATTATCGACATTGGACCTAAAGCGGGCAGCTATGGAGGCGAGGTGACAGCAATGGGAACCCCCAAAGATTTTTTAAAAAATGACACCCCAACCGCAGCTTATTTAAAAGGGACTTTGGATTTTGAAATTCCCAAAACACGAAAAAAACCCGAAAATTGGATTAAAATTCACAATGCTACAGGCAACAATCTCAAAGATGTATCCGTGGATATACCATTAGGCGTCTTTGCATGTATTACGGGGGTCTCGGGGAGTGGAAAAAGCACACTCATCAATGAAACACTCTACCCTATTTTGAGTCAAAAATTCTACAAATCGCACACTTTTCCTATGCCTTACAAAAAAATTGAAGGCATAGAGCATATAGATAAAGTCATAGACATTGATCAAAGTCCCATTGGAAGAACGCCTCGAAGCAATCCCGCTACCTATATGAAGGTTTTTGATCTTATCCGAAACTTGTATGCCGATACCATGGAAGCCAAAATAAGAGGGTATAAACCAGGCCGTTTTAGCTTCAATGTAAAGGGTGGACGATGTGAAGAGTGCGAAGGTGCTGGATTGAAAACCATTGAAATGAACTTTTTGCCCGATATACAAGTGCATTGTGAGAAATGCCAAGGCAAACGATACAACAAAGAAACATTGGATATCCGATTTAAACATCATTCTATCTACGATGTGCTCAACCTATCGATTTCGGATAGTATTCCGCTTTTTGAGAGTATTCCTAATATTTATATCAAGCTAAAAACGATGGAAGAGGTAGGGCTTGGCTATTTGAGGCTAGGGCAGCCTTCTACAACCATTTCAGGGGGAGAAGCACAGCGAGTAAAATTGGCAAGCGAACTCTGCAAACGCGACACAGGCAAAACGCTTTATATTTTAGATGAACCTACCACAGGGCTTCATTTTCAAGATATTCAGATGCTGTACAATGTATTGATAAAATTGGTACAAAAAGGCAATAGTGTATTGGTGATAGAACACAACTTGGACGTGATTAAAATGGCGGATTATATCATAGACATGGGGCCCGAAGGCGGCTCAGGAGGCGGCATGGTAGTAGCTATGGGTACTCCCGAGGAGATCGTCAAAAATGCAAAAAGTATTACGGGAAAATATCTAAAAGACGAATTGAAAAAGTAACGTATGGGCAATTTTCAAAAAAGAGTATTTTCATTTCCATATTTTGAATGGATTGACATTCAAAATCCAAATGAACAGGAAATAAAATCGTTAAAAAAAGAATATCATCTGGATGGATTCCACATCGACGATAGTATAGAAAGAGGGCATTTACCTAAGGTAGAAATCTCTAATGGGAACTACTTTGTAATTTTGAGAGCCTTTACAGGCAAAAAGAGCGATAACTTGTCCACTATTGAAGAAATATCAAATAAAATTGCATTTTTCTTTGATGAGAAACGCCTTATTACGATTCACAGAGCGTCCTTTCTTTTCATTGACCATTTAGATAGAGATGCTTTTGAATCCAAGACGGTATATGACCTCATTCTTCATTTTTTTGAAGAAATAATCAAAGCGTACAATGAACCGGCACTCAGGCAGAGCAATCAAATTGATGAAATTGAAAAAATTATATTCTTAAAAGATTATTCCAAAATTTCCCTTGAAGACCTTTATTTCCAAAAGGCTGAAGCTCGTGTGAGTAAAAAACTGATTATTTTAAGTCAAGACGTGATTAAAGAAATTAAATTCCCTGAAAAATATAGATCTGCGATAGAAAATATTCAAGACAATCTGGTTAAATTGATTTTGGAATATGACGAGGCCCTTGAGGATGCTCATAACTTAATGCACACATTCATGTCTGTATCGGCTCAAAAGAACAATGATGTAGTCAAACTGTTGACTGTTTTTTCTGCATTTTTCTTACCCTTAACCTTCATCGTAGGGTTGTATGGGATGAATTTTAAATACATGCCCGAACTAGAATGGCGTTATGGCTACTTTATGATTATTTTTTCAATGATTACAATGAGTATTTTCATATATATTTGGTTCAAAATCAAAAAAATACTATAACTTTTAATCCAATCCAATTTAAGAATTTTTAAGCCTTTGAAAATATAATATTCTATAATTTAGAAAAAAAATGTATTATCTTTGCATATTGTTTACAAAATCATAATTAGATACGATTCATGGAGAAAAGAAAATTGTTGTTTGTAACGTCAGAATTAACACCATTCAATGACATCACAGAAATTGCTCAAAAAATAGCCGATATTCCAAATCATTTGGCTTCAAACGGATTAGATGTCAGAATTTTAATGCCAAGATTTGGCACTATCAATGAAAGACGACACAGACTTCACGAGGTAGTGAGACTCAGCGGAATCAACGTAATGTTCAACGATGAAGATTTTGCCTTGACGGTAAAAGTAGCTTCATTGCCCAATTCAAAGCATAGACTTCAAGTATATTTTCTTCATAATGATGAATTTTTCAAAAGAAGATATGATTATTTGGATGAAAACGAAACGTTTTTTGAAGATAATTCCGAAAGAATGGTATTTTTCAATAGAGGAGTAATGGAAACTTTGAAAAAATTTGGCTGGGCACCTGACTTTATAGTGTGTAATGGCTGGATGACAAGCTTAGTGCCGCTTTATGCTCGTACCTTGTATTCAAATGACCCAGTTTTCTCTGAATCAAAAATCTTTTTTAATATTTTCAAAAAAGACAATGAGTGTCAAATGGAAGAGAAGTTTATTGAAAAAGCATTGTTGGATAAAAATATAGCCGCAAATAAGGCTGAACATTATAAAGAAGGTGATTTTGATGCTATGTGCAAAGGAGCTATTCACTATTCAGATGGCTTGATATTAAGTTCTACCGAACTTCATGAGGAGTTATTGAGTTGTATTAGCAATTCAAAAAAGCCTGTTTTCAATCTTGAAGACAACGGCGCAACATCCTTAGAACTTTCCAATTTTATTAAAGAATCAAAACCCGTAGCAAAAGGTGCGTAATATATTTTTTCTAGCAACAACATTATTTCTTCTCAATGCATGCTCAAAAGGAGATGCCTTTGAAAGTAGCGAAGATTTTCCATTAAATTGGCAAATGACCGATACCTTTCAACTCATCTGCAACAATGCAAAGGACACACAAAGTATATTTAAAAATCTAGGCTATTGTGCGCTTGGAGTAGCCACAGACGGCAATTTTGGACAGACTACAGCAGGATATTATGCTTCTTATGAAACCACTTTGTCCAGTAGTTCGTTTAGCTTTGCAAGTGTGGATTCAATTATTTTGATAGCACCTTATGTAAGTAAAATAGGCGCTTGTGACAAAGCAATTGACTTAGCCGTTTATGAATTAACCGAAAACATAATAGATTCTACGTCTAATACCTACAAAGAATATGCTATTAATAATGCGCCAATAGGTACCTTAAATCAATTTATCCCAAATACGACAGACAGTGTTTATGATGGCTCTACAAAAATTGGTCCCGCTCTTCGTATTCCTTTGAGCTTAAGTTTTGCTCAAAAATTGATAGCTCCAGGTAGCTACGCCGATGCAGCTGCTTTTCGCAATGTATTCAAAGGATTGTATCTCACTGCTACTTCTATCAACTCATCGAATGGTTTTGTTTTTGTTGATATAACTTTTAGAAATCGAATCAAAATCTATGGAAAAAATGCATCGGGGACAGCGATTACTTCTGAGTTTATCACCGGAAGCACCAATAGTATTACATTAAATCATTCTAGAAATGCTCAAAACAGTACTGCTCAAACTGCTGCAACCAATACGAGTGCATCTGGAGATAATTTACTTTATTTAATGGGTACAAACGGATTTTTCTCGAAGATAAATATTCCTGATTTAAAAGAATTTACAAAAAATAATACGATTTTCAAAGCCGAACTTGAGTTTTCGGTTGTAGATACAGGATTTTCAAAAGTAAATCAATTAGGGATGACCTATTATTTCCCCAATGATAAAAAAGAATATTCTATAGACGATCAAGTATATAAAGAAACCTTGTATTCACCTGCTTTATATACTGAGAATGGTGTTATGAAATATAAATTCAACATTGTACATTTTCTTAATAAAAATATTTCAAACGGAATAACAGCGCAAGAAATGCGATTATTTGCTTCAAGAGTATTGATAAGTGGAGGCAATATTACTAAGTTAAGCTTGTACAATCCAAATAGAGTTGTACTCTCTGGAAAAGGTAGCGCCTCAGCACCAAAGTTGAAACTATATTATGTTCAAAAATAAAAATTAAGACGTAGCAATATGTGTGGAATTGTAGCTTATTTGGGTACTCAACAAGCATACCCCATTTTAATAAAAGGCCTCAAAAGACTTGAATATAGAGGTTATGACAGTGCAGGAATTGCACTCATTCAAAACAACACCATCAATTCAATCAAACAAAAAGGAAAGGTGAGTGATTTGGAAGAATTAGCCAAATCAACCTCCATTGAAGGGACTATTGGGATAGGTCATACAAGATGGGCTACCCATGGCGAACCCAATCAAAAAAATTCGCATCCTCATCTAAGCGAAAGCAATAATATAGCTTTGATTCACAACGGAATCATTGAAAATTATGCCTCATTAAAAGAAGAATTAATTAAAAGAGGCTATACGTTTCGTTCTGATACCGATACGGAAGTTTTAGTATATCTGATTGAAGATATTATCAAAAATGAAAAATGTTCGCTGAAAGAAGCGGTACGTTTTGCATTAAATGAGATAAGTGGTGCATATGCTATAGCGGTCATTGCAAAAGATAATCCCGACCAAATGATAGGCGCTCGTAAAGGGAGTCCATTAATTTTAGGGATTGGGGATCATGAATTTTTCATTGCTTCGGACGCTACACCCGTAGTAGAATACACAAAAAAAGTAGTGTATTTGGAAGACGAAGAAATGGTAGTTTTAAATCGAGATGGTAATTTTGAAATTTTAACCATACAAAACAAAGAAGTAACACCTTATATTCAAGAACTTGAACTCAAACTTGAAATGATAGAAAAGGGTGGCTATGAGCATTTTATGCTCAAAGAAATCCACGAGCAACCCAAGAGCATTTTTGACAGCATTCGTGGACGAATAGATGTCATCAATGGAGAAATTAAATTAGGTGGATTAGAGGAATACAAGAACAGAATATTGAATGCCAAACGATTTATTATTGTATCGTGTGGTACATCTTGGCATGCAGGCTTATTGGCAGAATACCTTTTTGAAGACTTGGCTCGTGTAAACGTAGAAGTAGAGTATGCCTCCGAATTCAGATATAGAAATCCTGTTATTGATACAGATGACATTGTCATAGCTATCTCTCAATCGGGAGAAACTGCAGACACTATGGCGGCGGTAGAAATGGCAAAACAAAAAGGTTGTCTTATTTTAGGCGTTTGTAATGTAGTGGGATCCTCTATTCCTAGGACATCACACGCGGGCTGTTATACTCATGCTGGCCCTGAAATAGGAGTAGCAAGTACCAAAGCTTTTACGGCTCAAGTTTCGGTCCTAACCTTAATGGCACTTTGGATTGCCGAAAAGAAAGGCTCTTTACCCACGTCAAGAATCAAACAAATTTTGGTAGAATTAGAGACTATTCCTAGCAAAATAGAAAAAGTTTTAAAAAACACCGAGGAGCAAATCAAAGAAATAGCCAAAGAGTTTTATGATGCTAAAAACTTCTTATATTTGGGAAGGGGATATAATTTTCCTGCCGCACTTGAGGGAGCACTTAAATTGAAAGAAATTTCATATATCCATGCGGAAGGATATCCTGCAGCGGAAATGAAGCACGGGCCTATTGCATTGATTGATGAAGAAATGCCCGTTTTGGTTCTAGCTAATAATGATAGCTTACACGATAAAATTGTAAATAATATTCAAGAAGTTGTAGCGCGAAAAGGAAAAGTCATAGCCGTAACTACTCAGGATGACGTAGAAATTAAAAAATTATCCAATTATATAATTGAAGTTCCTGCAACAGAGGAATGTTTAAGTCCTATTTTGGCATCCGTACCATTGCAATTACTTTCTTATTATATCGCATTATTGAGAGGATGCAATGTGGATCAACCTAGAAATCTTGCAAAAAGTGTTACGGTAGAATAAAATCAAAGCTATGAATTACGAAAATTTTTGGAAATACTTCAATATCTCAATTAAGATTTTTGGAGGGATGTTGGTTTTTTTTGTATTATTATTTTTCTCAATTTCAATGGGATGGCTAGGCGAACTCCCCTCTATAGAAGAAATCAAAAATCCTAAAAAAGCAATTTCTACACAAATTATTTCTGAAGATTTGGAGCTTTTGGGGAAATATTATTACGAAAATCGAACCGAATTAAGCTATTCAAATATCCCAAAGCATACTATCGATGCATTAATTGCAACTGAAGATTCTCGTTTTTATGAACATAGTGGTATCGACGCATGGGGAATGACTACGGCCGTTTTTAGAACTTTTTTATTAGGAAAAAAATCAGGTGCAAGTACTATTACGCAGCAACTTGCAAAAAATTTATTTCACAATTCAGAAAGGGCTAATATTTTCACACGATTGTTTCAAAAAGCAAAAGAATGGTTTATTGCTGTGGAGCTGGAGAGCAATTTTTCCAAACAGGAAATTATTGCCTTATATCTCAATACAGTACCTTTTTTACACAACTCTTTTGGGATAAAAGAAGCAACGAAAACATATTTCAACAAAGAAGTAAAGGACTTAAAAGTAGAAGAAAGTGCTGTTTTGATAGGTATGCTAAAAGGCCCAGGGTTATACAATCCCAAAACCAATCCTGAAAACGCCATTAACAGACGAAATATAGTACTAAGTCAAATGTTAAAGGAGACTTATTTAAGTCAAAAAGACTATGATAAACTTATAAAAACCCCTCTTAAAATTGATTATCATTTAACGTCTCACAATACTGGACCGGCACCTTATTTAAGAGAACAAATCCGAATAGAGCTTGAAGACCTACTATCCGATGAAGCAAAAGCCGATGGTTCGCCTTATAATATTTATACCGATGGGTTGAAAATTTTTACTACTATAAATTCTTCAATGCAACAATATGCAGAAGAAGCTATGGAAGAGCACATGCCTTATTTACAAAATGCGTTTAACAGAGAATGGAAAGGACGTGAGCCCTATAAATTTGGAGCTAAAGCTAATCCAAATCTCATTTTAGATGCCGTTAAAGAGACGAGTTATTATAAAAGCTTGAAAGATAACGGTCTTGATCATGATGAAATCATGAAAGAATTGGAGAAAAAACAATCTATGCGAATTTTTACATGGTATGGAGAAAGAGATACTTTAATGAGTGTCATCGATTCTATAAAGTATTATAAAAAAATACTTCAAGTAGGACTGTGTGCTATTGACCCAACGAATGGAAAAATCAAAGCATGGGTTGGAGGGGTAAACTTTGGACATTTCAAACTGGACCACGTAAGAACGAGTACAAAAAGACAAGTAGGCTCAACCATAAAACCATTTTTATATGCAGTAGCTTTAGAAAATGGAGCTACACCATGCACAGAAATTACTTATGAGAAGCCTTTAATACCTGGGTTTGAGAGCTGGGATCCAAAAGGAAGCAAATTCTTTAAAGATGGAGAATTCGTAAAATTAAAAGATGGCTTGCAAGTATCTGATAATAGAATTGCCGCTCAATTAATCAAAAAATATGGTATTGGTAATTTGATTGATATGGCTCGAAATCTAGGTGCAAAAGGGGAATTTGAAGAAGTGCCCTCTATTGCGCTAGGAACTACAGATTTAGCAGTAATTGATATGGTAGGTGCTTATACTCCTTTTATGAATAAAGGGATCTATAGCAAGCCATACTATATTGATAGAATTGAGGACGCAAATGGACACGTAATTTATCAATCAAAAAGAGAATCAAGAGAAGTTTTGGGAGAACGCACATCTCAACTGATGAATTTGATGATGCAAAATATAACAACTGGGAATGGAACCGCTTCAAGACTCAGAGGACAGTATGGATTGAAAATGGAAATAGCTGGAAAAACGGGAACAACACAAAGCAATTCAGATGGATGGTTTATTGGCAGTACCCCTTCACTTCTATGTGCTGTTTGGGTAGGGGCTGACGATCCATCTATTACTTTTTCAAGTACTTCATTGGGGCAAGGGGCAAGTAGCGCTTTACCAATTTGGGCAAAATTTGTTCACAAATCCTACTCCAATAGTAGTTTAAAGCTAAATAATAGAAAATCATTTATGTCCGAATCGGATAGTGCTTATATTAAAGAATTTAATTGCTTGGACCTCATTCCTGCATCTGACTCTACAATAGTAGATGAGCAAGAAACGGATTAAAATCTTGTTTTTTTTAACAAATGATCGTCAAAACACCATTTTCTCTATTTTGATTCCAGGCGGAGTTGAAAATGAAAAATTTATATCTGTAACAAAAGAATTGGGAAAAACAGCCGCAATTGTATTTGGTTCGTTTTCCTTAAAATTTTAATAATTTACGTAATGTCTTAAAAAAATTAATAAGCCCCCCAAAACAATATTTGATTGTTTTCAACTAGAATGAATTGAGCTGCAGTTAGAGGCTCAGGAAATAAAATAAATTCAGGGATATTTCCGGTATAGCCGTTTTGATTAAAACTAACATCCAATGATCCGGTTGTTAATCCTACACCAAAAGTAGAACCTGCAGACCAAGTTCGAGAAGTTATACCTAGCGGAGTATTATTTCGATCTATTCCACTAACTCGAACAATTTTGCTAGATGTTGCTCTAATGATGGTGTATTGTTTATTCTTATTTAAACCTACAGTGCCATCATTCAAAAAACTTCTTACCGCATCCGTAGATGAACCTAGATCGGTGTACATTTGGTTTGATCCATCCGGCCAGTTCATGTGCGTAGACCATCGAATGTTATTATCGCTTATGTCAGAGTGCCCAAATGAATTGTTGGTACTTGTTCCATTTTGAACATTTCCAATCATCATGACACTTCCTCTTAAGCCACTGCCTAATAACACTGGTAACGTTTGATTTACGGTTACGTTATGTTTAGAGGTACCCGTAAATACCAAGGAGGCATACTGATTAGAAGAACCAATTACATTTAAACTAAACACCGCTTGTCTGGATGTAGTCGCCTGAACGCCATGAAATCCATTGGTACCTTGATCATACCAAGTAGAAACAAACAGGGTACTTCCACTTCTAAAACTAGCTAACGTAAGCGTATTCCCTACCGCCAATCCCCCTCCTGCCACAGCAACAGTTACAATACTATTATCTGAAACAATACTCGTATTGTCAAAAGCGACATCTGCCTGAGCATTATCTGTAGAACGTCTAATTCGCAAAGCGAAACCAGAATAGCCACTTCTTAATTTTCGAGTACTGAAAGCAAAAGATGGGTTTATTCCCAATTGATCCAGAACAGGCCTGCTATCAGTAGCAATATAAGGGGTACCTACTACTTGAGCAACAGTACTATTTAAAGCAAAAATAAAACCTAAAATAAATGTTATTTTTTTCATATTAAAATCCTGTTGTCATATACACATAAACGGTAGTTCCCATCACAATAAATGTGTACAAGGTCTGTCTTCCTGCGATAGTTGCCACATTATTTACTAATCTAAAGGTAAAAGTAGTAGCTGTAAAACTCGCTGTACCAGATGTAGTACCCTGAACCGCTAAAGTATAAGTTCCACCATCTTTAATATTTGTTAGCGTAAATGCTCCTGCGCTAGCAGTAGTATAGGCCAAATTACTTCTTGAAAAATCTATTGTAGTTCCGGCTGCCGCATTAAATGCGGTTGTATTAGTAGCAGCACCGTCAACCTCTAATCTTGAGGTTGGATTTGAGGTACCAATACCCACATTTCCTCCAACAGGATTAATCGACAAAGGTAAAGAAGTGGCTGCCGCCTTATTGTGTGATTGAATAAAAGAACCCCAAGGACTATTAGTAAATGTACCCATATCTAAAGCATGATTTGTTTCACCTTCTACTCTAAAAATTGCATTGGTTTGAGCGGTTCCCAAAGTAGATGGTTGATTGTTTAAGCCTCTAACAACAAGTTTATTTAAAGGGTTGTTTGTACCAATACCTACGTTACCATTATTCAGAATACGCATTTGTTCATTAAAAAATGGGGTAGTTGCTCTACCTGTACTAAAAATGATACTTTTTGTATTATTTGCATTGGCTAAGTATAAATCCTGCCCACTGCCTACAAACGATACATCATTAGCGCCTCCTATATTATAAGCTGTGGGGAAGTTAAAAGTTGAGTTATTGATACCCATCCATGCAAATCCTGTTGTAGCATTTCCGTTATCTGCGGTCGCTGAATACCCACTTTGAGCTTTTGTTCCCGTGCTTGTATTTTGAACATTATATTGTAAGAAATCATTAACGCTTCCAGTAGCATTTACTACAGTATTAGCAGTTGTTACACCTGCGTTTACGTCTAATCTAGTAGCTGGGGCAGTAGTTCCAATACCGACATTGCCATTGCCTAGCCAAGTCATTACATTGGTTAAAGTTGTTTCGTCATTTCCGTTTGTTAAAGCTATATCTAATCTAGATTTAGCACTTCCTGGATTCAAACCATCATCATAAGTACCTAGATTAAACTGTGCAGCACTACCCCATTTAAAACCTGACCAAGTTGGTCTTGACATTCGAAACATAGTTGCATTGGCATTAGCGCCTAGTGTGGCTTGAATACCTTGTATGTGTAATTTTGTTGCAGGTGCTGTTGTCCCAATACCTACATTACCCGAATTTAAATAACTTATCATGGGAGCAGCATAGCCACTCATTCCAAAATCTACTCGGTTTGAAGCTGCTCCATTTCCTTGATATACATAACGCCAATCAGCGCTATTACCCGTTGTAGCAGAAACCCCAAAATTCAATAATGTTGAATTCCCAGCGGTTGTATTACTTGGTGCTAAAAATTTTGCTGTTGTTACAAAAGTTCCTACTGATGATGATTGAACATCCAAAGGAGCCGTAGGGTTGTTATTTCCAATACCCACATTACCCGTTCTATAAATATTAGAAGTTTTACTATTTCCAGCATCATTGGTTGTGCCGCTGGTGAACCAAGCAGTTGAAGCCGGGGCTACATACGATTTATACTGTCCTCCATTTGCGGCTGAATAAATCCATGTGGTACCATCTGTTTGATTTAGATACAAAACAGTACTATCTGTTTTACTGTAGCTATTTTCAAAAGTTCCCGCCTGAAACATTGATGAGGATACCGGTGAAACTAAATTTGAACCGAGCCCTGAAACACTAATAACTTGATCTACAGAATTAGCCAAAACAACATCTCCCAAGTTATTTACCGAAAGAAATCTTTGATTTACGGAACTCGAGCTAACACCTGTGTTTACAGTTGTCAAATCTGTAAAACGCAAGCCAGAATTACCAGACGTTCCATGAGTAATTTCCAATTTATTTTTGGGATTGGCATTATTAATGCCCATCATTGCAGTATCTTTTCGGACTACTACTTTAGATCCAGAAGTTGATTCAATTTCAAAGTAAGTATTGCTAGATATCGTAGATTTATTATTTCCAACTTTAAG
>Ga0208597_1000680_pt1 | contig 13413 bp, 9 predicted proteins | sample LakMenEpi05May12_FD_150673 | JGI IMG/M metagenome (GOLD analysis project Ga0208597, IMG submission 150673) | Freshwater microbial communities from Lake Mendota, WI - 05MAY2012 deep hole epilimnion (SPAdes) | ecosystem: Environmental > Aquatic > Freshwater > Lake > Epilimnion/Euphotic zone ...
GAAGCTGAAGAAGGCACACTTGCTGGCAAATGCAAAAAAGAGTGCGACAAAGACGGCGAAGCTGAAGAAGGCACACTTGCCTAATTCCTTTCCTAATCAATTTCTCAAAGCTGCCGGGCTTCCTGGCAGCTTTTTTTGTGCCTCTATTTCTGAACCGAACCACGCCATTCTAGCAGCGGCGGTTTGACAGATGCCAAAACCCCATTACACTTCGCTTCTCACGAGAATGACAGACGAGGAAACATACGACGCTCTTACCCAATTCGACAATGCAGAACCCACACTGTGGCCGGACGTAAGCCCCGAGCAATGGAATGACTACCGTTGGCAGCTCAAGAATCGCGTTTCTTCACTGGCTGCTCTAGAAAGCAAAATGGAACTATGCGCCGAAGAACGCGCAGGCGTATTGCTGGCTGGTCACAAACTTGCGATGTCCATCACTCCGCATTTTTTCCAACTCATCGATCGCAACGATCCCGATTGCCCAATTCGCCGTCAAATCATTCCTCGCATGGAAGAAGGCTGGACTGCTCCTGATGAAATGGCTGACCCCTGTGGCGAAGATAGCCATATGCCCGTTCCTGGTCTGGTGCATCGCTACCCCGATCGCGTGCTGTTTCTCGTCACCGACCGTTGCGCCTCCTATTGCCGCTACTGCACTCGCTCGCGCGTAGTCTCTGGCGTGGGCGACCAACAACTCGAAATCCAATGGGAAGCCGCATTTCAGTATTTGGAAAAACACCACGAAGTCCGCGATGTTTTGCTCTCCGGTGGCGACCCGCTTTTACTCTCGGATGATAAGCTCGACCGCATCCTTACGCGCCTGCGCGCCATTCCGCACATTCAGTTTCTGCGCATCGGCTCACGCATACCGATTTTCCTGCCCCAGCGCATCACGCCGGAACTCTGCGCTATTCTGCAAAAACATCACCCGCTTTTTGTCTCGATCCACACCAATCATCCGCGCGAACTCACCACCGAGGTCCGCGATGCTTTGGGCCGACTCGCCAATGCGGGCGTCCCTCTCGGCAACCAATCCGTGTTGCTTCGCGGCATCAATGATCAGCCCATCATTCAGCGCGCTCTCGTTCACAAATTGCTCATGTGCCGCGTAAGACCCTACTACTTGTATCAATGCGACCTGATCAATGGCTCATCCCACCTGCGCACTTCCGTGGCCACTGGGCTCGATATTATCGAAAAATTGCGCGGTCATACCACGGGCTACGGCATTCCGCAATACGTCATTGATGGCCCCGGCGGCGGCGGAAAAATCCCTCTCAATCCCGAATACATTCTCAATCGCCAACCGGGTCGAGTGATGCTTCGCAACTACGAAAATGCAGTGTTCGAGTATCCAGATCCTCAGCAGATGCCTGATCATGTGCGCGATAAACTCCTTTCTCAAACCAACCAACTCAACACAACTCATGTGGGATAACGAATTTCTTGCTCTATTCGAACGCTGCCGACAACTCCATGCTGCTGGCAATCACGATTACGCCTCGTATTACAACGACAAAGACAGCGCCTTTCTGCGTTCGATCGGCTGCCAGGAGCGCGAATTTTACGACTTTGTCGAAGACGCCAACGACTTTCACGAGCCATCTGCCAGCACCGCCTTGTTGATCGCAGCAGTGCGGCGTGATTATTTTCTCACGGTGCAAAAAGGCGCAGCTTCGAGCAAGCGCTTGACACCAGCGGAACTTCCGACCTTTGGCGATACTATCGCCGACATCGCTTACCTGCCACGGATTCTCGCCAAAGCCCGCGCCAAGCTGCGTGGCGAACTCGATCCCGATGTGATGTTTGGTTGCGGTGGTGACCGCAACTTCCTGCGCCAAAACGGCGACAAACATCTCGCTGATTTTCTGCGCCACGTCTGGGCTGCTGGTGACAACGATGACAAAATTGTCACCTACTTGCTCAGTCGCTAATCACCACTAATCAATCTGCTAGAGTAAAAGCGATGCGATAGAATGCCTTCGCATCGGCTGCTTGTGAGCTTGTTGCCTCAATGGTCGTGAGCGTTGTTGTGCCATTGATTGTCGATGCCACGACACTGTGCGGAATCGTTGTCCAGCTATTGTCGGCCAAATTGCTGCTGCGTTGAAGAGCATAGGAAACGCCAGCCATGGCATTAGCGATGGGAAATCGGAAACGTGGTTTGCGCGCGCTAGCGCCATGGAAACCAAGAAATTCCACGGGGCGCTTGGCGAAGCTCCCCCGCTCTAAACCGTGGAAAAACAGTTCGAGATTGCTGATGCCATCTACTTCGGGATCAGCAAGAGGGCCCGATACCGCAGAATTCGCCAACTCAGGGCTGGAAAATCTGCTGTTTTTCCAAGTCGTATACGATGGTTGAACAGTGATGCTAAATGTATCATCCACCGTATTACCAACGGAGTCTGTGGCTCTGATGGTGATGCTGGCTGAGCCTGTTTGCGCAGGAGCATATGCCAATTGCAATTGGTTCCCACTGACAATCGCCGGTGTAATCAATCCCGCGTTGGTGTTTTGTAGTATCGTATACGCGAGCGTCGTCGAAGTTCCGGCTTGCCCAGAAGGTAATGCTTGCAGAGTGACGGAGGGGAAATTGATGAGGAAATTTCGCCAGTCTTGTGTCGCGGGATTCGAGAATTGAACAAACAAGGGCAGATCTGTGAATGCAGGATGAATACCACTCGCATCCCATGTGACAAAAGTATCAGGATCATTGAAAATCATTACATTTCCCATCGTCCCCTTGGTCACTCTCGCAAATACCGTAAAGCCTCCATTCTGCGGATCAAGAATATCGGAGTTAGCACCCGTGCTCACAAAAAACTGATTGGTTGCGCTATTGGGATCCCCTCCCAGTTTGGCCATCGATACGGTGCCTAGTGTGTTCGAAACGCCAAATTCATTCACTATCGGTGCATTCTGAGGCACAGCCTCATAGTTGCTCGCTCCCAAACGAAAACCCCCACCCTGCACCACAAAACCATCGACGGAACGATGAAAAAACGTATTGTTATATGCGCCACTAGTGACGTAACTCAAAAAATTCGTGCGCGTCACTGGCGTGCGATTGCTGAACATCGCGAAGTCCATCACAATCGGAATTCCACCGCTATTGTATTGCGATGTAAACCTCACTACTTGGTTATCGATCAACTCGGTGCCAAAAACACTGTTGAGAGCAATCGTGCGCGGCCCGCGACTGGCAGGCTCGGTGAGATTGGCTATCGGCGCATTGAGCACAGGCAAAACCTCTGCGTGCAGGGTTGGAGCGAGGGAAATCAGAGTGAAGGACAATACTCGACATTTCATAGGGTTTAAGAAGTTAATTTCCACACGCATCATGCCAATGATAATCGAAAACTCAAGGAAGAATCGTAGCAAGAATCATCCTGTAGGAATTTCTGACAATTCCTGATCTGTCTCAACGTATGGAACAGAATGAATCGACGACAACTATTGCAATCGCTGGCTGCACTCCCTTTGACTAGCATGGGACAAGAACTTTTGGCGGAAAACTCAATCACTTTGCCAGCCCCAACGCTCGGCGATCCCGCCAAGGGCTGCCAAGAGGGCTGGACCATCGCGGTATTACCCGACACCCAAAACTACGCGAAGTTTGGCAAAAATCAGCAACACTTCGAGCGCATGACCGATTGGCTCCTCGAACATCTGGAAGCTTGGAAAATTAAGCTAGTGATGCATGAAGGAGACTTCGTCGAACAAAACAACATTACCGTGGGTGGCGGCCAAGGATGGGGTGATCAAAACTCGACCGAACAATGGAAAAGCGCGCAACAAGCGCTGCGTAAGCTCTACGGCAAAGTGCCGACAATTTTCGCCACCGGCAACCACGACTACGGCATTCGCAATGCCGAAACGCGCGAATCACAATTCCCCGCTTATTTTCCGGTCACCGCAAATCCCCTCGTATCCGATGGTAAGGGCGGCGGTATTTTGATCGAATGTGCGCCCAACGCGCTTGGCGAGAAAACCCTCGAAAACGCGGCTTACGAAATGGAGGCACCAGATGGCCGCAAGCTCTTGATCATCGCGCTCGAATGGGGTCCACGCAAGGCGGTGGTCGAGTGGGCCTTGCAGCTTTGCCAGCAAGAAAAATACCGCACACATTTTGGCATCTTGCTCACGCACGATTTCATCATCCCCAGCGACAAGCGCGATGGTCAAGATGGCAATCGCAAACGCTCGGGCAATCCGCACACCTACCGCACCGGCAAGGAGGGAGATACCCACGATGGCGAGGATCTCTGGCAACAACTCGTCTCGCGCACGCCGCAGATCAAATTGGTGCTCAATGGCCACGAAATGGGCGCGCATGTGGGCCGCCGCAGCGACAAAAACCTCGCGGGAAATCTGGTGCATCAGATGCTTTTCAACGCGCAAGGATTTGGCGGTGGCTCAGATGAAAAGGGCAATGGCGGCGATGGTTGGCTGCGTTTGCTGACGTTTTCCGCCGATGGCAAAACTCTGGCTGTGCGCACCTTCTCGCCGCTCAAACTCGATGCCGGAGCATCGCCGTGGTGGGATCATCCGCAATGGAATTTCACCCTTCCTCTTGCTTGATCATCAAGTGCGTTCGATTCACTTTCCAGTTGGTATTTTTTCCTGAACTGCTAGTTTTTTCCCGATGACAGCCCCTGAGTGCCCCGATTGCCCGAAAGTAACCGATGAACACGGAGTAAATCCGGCATCGATCGAAGAACAACTCCGTTACGAACTCGAATTCAGCGAGCGCTCGTTTTTATCGGGGCCGCGTTCGCGACTGTCCGATCTCGGCACATTGTTCAAGGTTGCGTGGGATTTCATTCGCGCCTTTCGCGTGCTGCATTTCGTCGGCCCCTGCGTGACGATTTTCGGCTCGGCGCGCACACCTGAGGGCACCACGTATTACGAGTTGGCTCGGAAAATGGGCGCGCGGATGGCGAAGATGGGCTTTACGGTCATGACGGGCGGCGGCCCAGGAATCATGGAGGCGGGCAATCGCGGAGCCTTCGAGAGCGGTGGCCGCAGCGTTGGCGTCAACATCCAGTTACCCTTTGAGCAAAAAGGCAATCCTTACGTGGACCGCGAGGTCACCATGCGCTACTTTTTCACCCGCAAAACCGTGCTGATCAAGTATTCCTATGCCTTTGTGGTCATGCCTGGCGGCGCGGGAACACTCGATGAAATGTTTGAGACCATGACATTGATCCAAACCGGAAAACTGCGCAATTTCCCGATCGTGTTGATGGGCAAAGAGTATTGGAAGCCGTTGATGGATATGATCGACCGCATGGTAGATGAAGGCATGATCAGCCCGGAAGACCCCGATTTGATTTTCTTCACCGATGATGTCGAAGATGCCGCAGACCACATCGAACGCCACGCCGTGCGACAATTTGCCCTGCGCCGGAAAATCATCCCGAGCAGCATGAGCGTGCTCGGTGAGAAAACTTTGGTCAAATAATCACTCATCCATGAAACGTAGAAATTTCCTCACCAGTTCCCTCGCCCTCAGCGCTCTGAGCGTGCAGGCTCAGGAAAGCAAGGCTAACGCAGAAAAATCGGCCGAATCCGTCTTGCGCGGAGCCCCCGTGATCTCAGGACCAGATCCCGCATCTCTCGCGATTTTGCAAGCGGTGCTTGGTCCAGCATCGGGTTATGCCGAAATTTCACTCAACCAAGGCGCATGGCAAAAAGTCTTGCCCGAGCAAAATGGTTTGGTGGCGTTGGAGGAACATGTGCTGAAGTTTTATCTGCCAAACATCGACCCAGGCACCGAACTGCGCTATCGCGTGACCGCATCCACTGCCACTTACAAAAATGCTTATCAAATCACTCGCGGCAAAGCGGTAACATCAGACACCTATCAACTCACTACGCTCGATCCAAACAAAAAAACGACTTGCTTCATTATCTGGAATGATACCCACGAAAACCTCGAAACGATTCGGCCGCTTCACGAGCTGACACTTGAGGCCAAGCCCGATTTCCTCGTTTGGAATGGCGACCAAACCAATGATGTCTATGCTGCCGAAAAAATGGCAGACCAATACCTGTCTCCCGGTTCCTTGCCCATCGCCAGCCACTATCCCCTCGCCTACTTGCGTGGCAACCACGACCTACGCGGACCTGCCGCGCGCCTCGTCGAACGTTTCACTCATGCACCCGGCGAAGACTTTACTTATGCCTTCCGCAGCGGTCCGGTAGCCTGCCTGGCGATGGATACAGGTGAGGACAAACCCGACGATCATCCGGTTTTTGCTGGAATGGTTGGCTGCGCGGCGATGCGTGCTCGCCAGACCAAATGGCTCGAAAAAATCATCACGGAATCGTGGTTCCAGAGCGCTCCCTACAAAATTCTCTTTTGCCACATCCCGCTTTGGTGGGAGGATGAAGTCACCGACCATGGCTACTATTGGTACCAAAAACCATGTCGCGAGGCCTGGCTCGATCTCCTTGTCAAAGCTGGGATCCAATTGGTCATTTCGGGACACACGCACCAAACGAGTTTGTTGCCCAAGACCGCTGAGCGCCCAATCCCACAATTGATTGGCGGTGGACCGAAAAAAGAAGCTGCCACCATCACGCAGATTGTTGCCGATGAGAAAAAACTCACAGTCACCATGAAAAAACTCAATGGTGAAATCGTCCATGAACTCAGTCTAGATCCGACATGAGACCAGTGATCGAAGTTTGTGTTGACCGCATTGATTCCGTCGTCGCCTGCGCGAAAGCAGGTGTCGATCGCATCGAACTCTGCACGGCATTGAGCGAAGGAGGCCTCACTCCATCCATCGGATTTCTGCGGCAAGCGCGACAAATTTTTCGCGGCAAGATCATGATGATGATTCGCCCGCGCGCTGGGGATTTCCTCTACCAGAGCGATGAAATTGAAGTCATGAAAGAGGACATCGCGCTTGCGAAATCGAACGATGCCGATGGCATCGTCATCGGTTGTTTGCTCGAAGATGGCAACATTGATGCGCCATTATGCCGCGAATTGATCGAAGATGCAGCCACGCTGGATGTCACCTTTCACCGCGCCTTCGATGTCAGCGCCGACCTTGATGTTTCGCTCGAAACTTTGATCGAACTCGGAATTCCACGAGTTCTTACCAGCGGTGGTCAGCCCGATGTTTGGCGCGGCCGCGATGCGCTGCAATCGCTCGTTCGTCAAGCCAACGGGCGCATTGCCATTCTAGCCGGAGGCGGTGTTACCGCAGATCGTATTCCCGAACTCATCGCAGCCACTGGTTTGCGCGAAGTCCATCTTTCCGCACGCACCTCGCGAGCCAGCGCCATGCAATTTCGCCGCGATGACATTCCGATGGGGGCCAACCAAATCATGGCCGAGTATGAACATCGCAGCGCCAATCTCGATCTTTTGAAAAACCTCTGCCAATCCTGACGTTTCTTCTGTTATGAAAATTTCCTTCCATGCCCGATTGCTCACCTACGCGGCAGTGCTTGCCTACGTGGCACTCGATCTATTCGCATTTCGCGGACCACTTCGGCATTCCATCGATAGTCGCAAAATCGATAGTCCCGAGTCCGTCGAGCGCGCCAAGCAAACGGGACTCGTAGCCCTCGTACTCGGGCGCCCCATTCATACCGCCCAATTGGAGCGCGCAGCTCAAGAACGGGCATGGATGGAAGGGAAAACATGGAACGATGTGCCTGCGGCCCAACGCAAACTCATTCGCAAAGCATGCCTCGGTGAACTCATCGATCACCAACTGATTCGCTCCAAAATCGCAGCAAATAAAGATGCCCTGCGCGCCTCAGAAGAAGAAATCAACCAACGCTATGCTCAACTGCTCGTCCGCTTTTCTTCCAAAGATGAGCTTGAGAAATCCATGAATCAGCAAGGCATTGTCTCCGAGCAAGAACTTCGCCTCAGACTCGCCGCGCAGATCGAGATGGAAAAATACATCGAGCGCCAACTGCAACCACTCATCGCGGTGAGTGAAGATGAGATCACTGGTTTCTATCAAAAGCACGTCAAGGAATTACAAAACCCAGCAATGGCCAAGGTGCGGCACATTTTTTTCGCGACTCTCGAGAAAGATCCCGCTGCTGTGAAAACCACAGCAGAGCAAGCGATAGCTGCTCTCACCAGCAAACAAAAAACCTTCGAGCAACTCGCTGGCGAACTCAGTGACGATCCCAAAAGCAAAACAGCGGGCGGCTTGTTAGGATGGATTGAGCCATCGCGCATGCCCGCAGATTTTACCATCCCCGTCATGGCCATGACAGTCAATCAGCAAGCTCTGCTTCAAACCAAACTCGGTTGGCATGTGGTAGAAGTGTTAGAAAAACGCGATGCCACACCCCGTACCATCGAGCAATGTCGCGACGAAATCATCACCGCTTTGCAAAACAGCAAACGCCAACCGGCACTTGAAAACCTGCGTCAAGCCATACGCAATGACCACAGAATCCACACTCATATCTACGACGCAGTTCTCGATAGCATGCCGTGAACAAATGCTCGCTAGAACCAATCAGTCAATCGTGATGATTCTGTAAATCTTGGCTTCATCATTCTCGATTCTCAGAGTCATCGCCCTGAGTGATCGATGGCACAATATCTATCGGTGATTTGTTCGTATCGATGTTTTCGATCGACTTCGATTCATCCTGCACAGGCACAACCTTGATCTCGACTTGCACCGGTACGGCACGGAGGCCCTCGATGATTTGCTTCATCTGATTCACCGTTGTTTCTGCTAGATTCTGCGGCTGCGCATAGCGGCTGCCGACATCTTGAATGCCTGCTCGGATGGCATCTAGGCCATCGGTAAATTGGCTCATCTGTGCAACCACGCGAGCCACAGGATCGCTCTCGCCCGCACCACCTAACAACTTTTTCTTGTTGAATTCTTTTTTGATTTCCGTCCAACGAGTGAGTTGCTTTTCATCAAGTAGGCCCAAAATTTCATGCAGCTTGAGCACGTTTGCCTCGGCAGCATTGGTAAGGTTTTGTGATTCACCACGATAGTGATCCATGATGATTTGCTCAATTTCTGCCTCGCTCATGAGTGGCAGAATTTTCTCGGCAATGCGATTCATGTTCCGATACGATCCTTGCAGTCGAAAACTCGGCTCGGTGCGGTAGCTATCCTCCTGAGCCGCGCTGCGAATGTATTCTTCGTTGACGCGACTGATCACATCGCGCACTCGCAGTAAGTGCTTGGTAACGGCAAGCATTTCTTCGATTTCGGTTGGCGTATGATTGCCCTCGAAATCAGCACCGTCTCGCGAGCCTGTTTGAGCCACGCGCATCAGCACATGAATGTCCTTAGGCGAGCGTGATGCAAGCTTCGATAGAATAGGATTGGATGTGAGTGCATTCTCGATGTAGCTGGCTTTGAATGCATCACTGTGGCCCCCGAGAATGTCGCCGAGGTTGTAGGTATCGGCACGGTTGGCTAGCATGTCAGGAATCTGAAACTTGCTGCCAGTCTCGGTGTAGGGATTGCCCGCCATGACTACCACTACTTTTCGTCCTCGCAGGTCATACGTTTTTGCTTTGCCCTGATAGACTCCCTCGATCTTGCGCTGACCATCGCAAAGACTGATGAATTTTTGCAAAAACTCGGGATTGGTGTGTTGAATGTCATCAATGACGATCATCACGTTATCTCCCATTTCCAGTGCGAGATTGAGCCGCTCAATTTCCTCGCGAGCAGCGGCATTCGGCGCTTCACCTGGATCAAGCGATGTCACATTGTGCCCGAGAGCAGGACCATTGATTTTGATGTAGGTGATGCCGAGACGATCAGCGATGTATTCAACCAAGGTCGTCTTACCGTAGCCCGGTGGCGAAATCAACAAGAGCAAGCCCATGCGATCCGTCCGTGTTTGCGCGCCCGTAGCACCGAGTTGTTTTGCAAGATTGTCACCAATCAAGGGCAGATAGACTTCATCAATCAAACGATTTCGCACAAATGCACTCATTACCTTAGGCTTGAAGCTCTCAAGGCGCATGCCTTGTCGTTTGTCGGCAATCAAACGATGTTTGTATTTGGTAAATGACTCATAGCGCGGCACATCGATGCGGCGGAATTGCTCCAACCGCATGCGTAGTGCGTGATAATCAGATCGATAACTTGAGGCCTCGATCAATGGATGCGAGCCTAACAATGAATCGATGCGCAGATTCGTATCCACATCGACTACGGCTCGGCTATCGTATAATGGATAGAGTCGATGAGCTGCGGCCTCGATCAACCATGCCATGTGTGGTGTTTCAGAGGAAGATGATGGAGGCAATTCAGTGGCTGATCTGAACCAATCGAGGACGACGCGAAAACGCGCATCGAGGTCTGATTCGTAGCCGGCGAGGCTTTTCTCGAATGCTGGCTCTGCGAGTTTTTCGATGAGCTTCCGTTGAAACTGCTTCGCGTATTCGTGCGCGAGCGGCGAGACCACAAACGCCATGCCATTGAGCAATGTTTGATAGAGAAATGCAGCGGCTGGCTGAACTTGTTGAACGGCATCGTCACCAGCACTCGTGGCGCAGATTCGCGCTGAGTGAGAGTTTTCCAAATAGGCTAACAAACCAGACTCGAGCCAATCCAAAAGCTCATGACGTCCACTTTGCATTGATCCGAGAGCTGATGCGGCACGTAGGGCATCAATGCGCATTTGAAAAGCGCTTCGCTCCGCCCATTGATACCAGAAAACCATAGCTAAGGATCGAGCATCAGGACCAAAGCGCGCCATACCTAACTTCTCACGCATCGGGCTCAGCATCTTGACGAACTGCACGGCATCAGCATCATGGATGCCTTTGATGTATCCCTCTGTTGCTCGCTCTTGCATAAAGGATTGCAAGCCAGCAAGCGGTTCCGCCGAAGGTATTCCCCTTTCCAAAAACATCCACGCTAAGTATTCAGCGCGATAGACCAACGGTGATTCACTGATCACTTCTCGATTCCACAAATCACGTGCCGCATTGAATTCTTCATCGATGATCGGCTCAAGGAACTTCGTGCCAGAAAGATGAAATGCCATCTGCTCATCGTGTGGCACCACGGTAAGTTCAAGGGCCTGCGTGTTGACGCTAAACTTGTGCTTGCCGATTTGGATCGAAGCACCACCGTCGGCAAACAATTCACGCTTATCCTTGAGCTGCCTTACTGAATCCTCACGTAAGGTTTTCAAACGAGTTTCGATGTCATCGGCCTTCACCGAATCACCCAACGAATGCAACTCCGCGATGATTTCGCGCAATTTCTCGACCATCAAATCCCCAGCAAAATAACCTTGGATTTCATCAGGCTCCGAGAACGTTGCCACGCGGCTGCGCATGCCCTGCAAAATTCTTTCTGCCGAACGGAGTAATCCGCCAGCGCGGCGACCACGCGCCTCAAGTAGCTGTGCACGGCGACCATCAAGAGCGGAGTAAATCTCATCGCGCTTGGCACCGAGTTGCTCCACGTAGTCATCGAACTCGGAAAATTTCCCTTCGAGTTCTTCGACTTGCACCATCAACTTCGTGAGTGCCTCATCACACTTCGCAGGAGAATCTGCGAGATCGAGATAATTGGCCGTTGCTTGAGATAGTAGATGCAATCGAGCTGCGAACTCCGCCTGTGATTCCCCACGAGAAAGCTCTTTGCGTTTGTTACGCACCGCCGCCCGCACGCCATTCAACCTCGCATAGAGCGCGGAAATTTTCTCGACGATGGCAGTCGTCTGCACCGGGTCTTTGATCTTGAGCCCGCCGACGACATCGATCAGCATCTCCAACTCAGTCGCAGCTTGATCTAGTGCCTCTAACGATTGATCCGCAGCGACACTGCCCTTGATGTTCGGAATCTGTGTTTCCTGTTGATCGATCGAAGCCGCATAACTTGCGAGAGCCTTATCCGTGCCGAGGAAATTCACCGTGCGCTCGCTGACGAGATCACTGGCTTCCACCAGCTTGCCTTCTAGCTCGGTGACCACCGCAGGATCGACATAGCGCACATCTTTCAGGCCGATCACTTCGCCTCGCAGCTTGCGGATGTTGGTAAGAAGATGAACAAATGCCGTCATCTCATCGGCGATGGTCGTCTTCGAGGTGGAAGAGATTTTTTCAACTTGCGCGCGCGCATCCGCCGTCTTCTGCGTAGCCGTCTGGCGGAGTTGCGTGACTTTTTCAAATTCACCCACCGCCGATTGCGCAGCTCGCTTAATTTCACGCAATGGTTCGGACAACTTCTGGCATTCCTCTGAGTCTAACCAAAAGTATGCATCCAACAAGTCACCCGAATGTTTCCCGAGATCGAGATAAAGACCCGAGAAACTGTCATCCTTCGAGACTAAGGTCAAGATGGCCCGGCATTCTGACATCGCCCGGACTAACTCCGAGTTCCCAATTTTGAACAAAAAGCTATCAGGTTTTTTAGCCGTCTTTGCCGCAAAGCTTTCGTTGTAATAGGGTGTTTGCCAAACTTGCAGTGCATGATAACGCTGCGGGTCTTCATTGCCACGGAAATACACCATTGTTCCATCGGCAAAAATCGACACGCCAGCACAGATCGTCGGCGTCTCCACAGCCATCTTCACACGGTTGTAAGAGAGCAAAACATAATCAGCCAACTCACGATTGTGGAAGACAAACAAAACGTCTTCACCATTGGCGCTGACTACGCGTCGCTCGAAGCGCATGTTTGCAATGCCATGATCGAATGTCTTGATCTCGCCAGTTTGCAAGACATAGCCGTTTGCGAAAATGACACCTTGGTCTTCAGGTAAAAGCACGCAGGAGGCCCCGATGCCATCGATACGCGCCACCGTATTTGTTTTCTGATTGAACACCAAATAGCGATGCAATGATTCTCGATATGGCAACACCTTCAGCAGAATCAACGAACCAACTATGGCGTAAAAAATTTCAGAGTCATCAAGTGTTTGATCAGGGTCCGTCACCGGTTCACTGTAAATCCCCTGCCCGGTATTGGTGTTATCCTCGATCTTAATCGTTAGATCGCCACCAACGGTTTCGACAAAAACTTTATCCTCGATGGAAATGTGCGGATGCAGACCACCGCGCTGCATATCGCGATGGGCACGTATCCAGGTAAATTCTTGCTGCGTGGGATAGACATACTCGTGATCGAATCGATTGCCGAGATAGCTCAGCGTGCCGTCGCCATTGATCAGCCACTTGAAAACCTTGACATCATCAAGCGATTTTCCAGCCCGCATCGCCATGTAGAGATGCGGACCATTGATCAGGAATTTTTTGAATACAGCCTCGCGATAGAATTTGAAAATATAGCGAAAGTCTTCGATGAAACGCGGATCACCGAGCACCAAGTCATCCGCCACAGCGACGAAAGTTTTCGTATCTGCATTGAAATCATAAACGGCAAAAACATCGCGAACATCTGTCGTCTGCTTTAGGCCAAATTGGAT
>Ga0208597_1000681_pt1 | contig 13384 bp, 18 predicted proteins | sample LakMenEpi05May12_FD_150673 | JGI IMG/M metagenome (GOLD analysis project Ga0208597, IMG submission 150673) | Freshwater microbial communities from Lake Mendota, WI - 05MAY2012 deep hole epilimnion (SPAdes) | ecosystem: Environmental > Aquatic > Freshwater > Lake > Epilimnion/Euphotic zone ...
TCCTATACTACTTTTCCCCACAAAAGCATCAGATATAAAAGCGGTCTTGGATAGTGTTTTTTAAGTGTCCCCGTCAAACCTTGTGATGTTACGAGCCCTATTCTCGCACACATTTGTTGAATAGAAGCCATAAGTGGAAAGGCAATAATCGCTGTCCATAATGTTGCAAGTCCAAATGCTGCGCCTGCTTGCGAATACGTTGCAATTCCAGAGGGGTCATCGTCACTTGCACCTGTTACTAACCCAGGCCCAAGTTTTTTCCAACTACTAAAAAATTTAGAGGTAAATGTTTTCTTTTTTAACATTATTTTTAGATATCTAGGTTAAAATAATATAAGTTTGTCGATACACAAAAAAAGCAAATCATCATTGTCCGGAGGGTATGTATTTTATTTTTCATGATTTTTCTTTTGCGGCTGTCATTTTTGTATTTGGTTTAATGTCAATAGCATTTACAGAATATATTAGGAAATAATCCGTCCATCTTCAATAACGATATTGCGTTGGGTATTGTCTGCAAAATTTTGATTATGGGTAACTACTAGTAAGGTTTTATTAAACGTATTGACCAATTCATTAAAAATATCAAATACAATATCGGTGTTTTTGCTATCTAAGTTTCCCGTGGGTTCGTCACACATCAAAATCAGTGGATCGTTTATCATAGCTCTGGCTATGGCAATGCGTTGTTTTTCGCCTCCCGAAACTTGATATGCCATTTTATTGGCGAGATGTTCTATGCCTAGTTTTTTGAGTAATTCGTAGGCTTCGTGTTCGAGTTCTTGTTCCGACAATTTATTCGCTTTAAGGCCCGGAAGCATTACATTTTTCAATACACTAAACTCATTCAATAAATAATGAAATTGAAATACAAAACCAATTTTTTCATTTCGCACGCGCGCGCGTTCTGCTTCTGTTTTTCCCGCCATCAATTCATTATCTATCCAAAGTTCTCCTGTATAATCGGAGTCCATTGTAGAAAGAATGTAAAGCAACGTTGATTTTCCACACCCCGATTTGCCGGTTACGGCTATAAATTCTCCACGATTTATAGTAAATGAAAGGTCTTTTAAAACATCTATTTTTACAGGATCGTAAAACGATTTGTTAATGGATTTGGCTTCTAATACGATTTTTTTTTCCATTTTATTTTCCTCTTATAATTTCTACTGGATCTACGGCACTGGCTTTCCGCGAAGGAAACCAACCTGCAAAATAGGTGGTGGCGATGGCAAAAATAACGGCGATGGTATAATATTGAATGCCATAATCTACGGGGTATGTATCTACTGTGGGCACAGCAGCCGAATTAAACGGGATGTTATCTATCATCACTGAAAAAAGCAAGCCCAGCAAGGCTCCCAACAAGGCCCCACTTAAACCGATACTCAACGAAATAGCAATAAAAATTGTCTTGACATCTGCTCCCGAAAAACCTATGGCTTTGAGTATGGCGATGGTGTCCATTTTTTCATAAATCATCATATTGAGTATGTTATAAATTCCAAAACCTGCTACAATTAAGAGGACAATTCCTACTGCAAATGAAATGATGGTTCTGGCGCTGCTACCCGTTTCAAACTGTGCATTTGCAGTTTGTATATCTTCGGCATCTATATTAAAAAGTGTGGCGTATTCTTTTGCTAATTCAGGAGCCTTATCGATATCGTAGAGTTTGATTTGGATATCGCTCATATACGTACTCGTTTCGCCCAATAGTTTCTGGCAGGTAGCCAAACTCACATAACTCTGCACTTTATCCAATTCCACCAAACCCGATTGAAAAAAACCGACCACTTTTAGCGTAAATTGTTCGCCGTTAATGGTAGTCACTTGTATAAGATCGCCTTTTTTTGCTAGCATTTTGTCGGCTACCCCTTGCCCTAAAATGATACTATTGGAGCGATTTTCTAAATCAAAAGCATTGCCGCCAATCACATGGTCTTCAAATTGAAACAATTTGGCTTCTTGCGCCACTTCTATACCATTTACAACCCCATTGAGTTCAATATTGCCAAGATTATAAAAAACTTGGGCTGACAATTTTGGCGCTACTCCATACACACGAGAATCCTTTTCGAGGCGTTTAAAAATGGTTTCTACATTGTAGATTTCTTTTCGGGCATTGGCAGGCTTGATGGAATGGATGTAATGATGGTAATTTTTATAGGTCGTATCCAATGCGATCGGTTGATTGTCTGAGGGACGGATGTCGTTATAGAGCCGAATATGGGGCGTTCTGTTTAGAACCAAGCCGTCAAGCAAGGTATTCAACCCTTCCATAAAACCCAAAAGTGAAACGAAAAAAGCCACACTAAAGGCCACACCAATAGCAGCCACCAAAGTTTGCTTGGAGCGCGCTAAAAGCATTGCTTTTGCTATTTCGAAAATGTGCTTAATTTTCATTCTTTCGAAAGTTTGATTTTTGTATTCTCGTCAATACCATCAAGAACTTCTACCGTATTGTAATCCTTCAAGCCTGTTTTTATAGGGAGAATGGTTCCATTTTTAAGCATCACTGCCGAATCGCCTATCAAATAGTTGGTGGGAATGGTTAAGACCTCTTTTTTTTCATTGATAATGATATTTGCCTCCAACGTAAGGTTTGGATATAGCACTTTTGGAGCTTTTGTAAAAAGGGCTTCTACCCGAAAAGCTCTTTTCAGTTCATCCATCATCGGATAGATGAAACTGATAGTGGCCTCGAAAACTTGATCTTCATAACTATCCATTCGGACGATAACTTTTTGACCCTTTTTTATTTTTACAATATCTAATTCATCGACATTAAACTCAATAACAAAATCTTGTTTTCCGAGAACCGCTAAAGGTTTGGTTCCGCTGGCAAATTCTCCTTTTTTGGCATTGATTTTATACACCACACCATCAAATTCACTTCTTATTATCAAATCGCTTTCTGTAGATTGAGCTATTTTAAGGTTGTTTTTGCTTTGTTCTGAGGCAAGTTTCAGTTGGCGATTGAGATCTTCATAAACTACGTTTGCTTTTTTTAGATTAGCTCTGGCATTTTCATAACGCAGTTCTTGCTGCTCCAATTCGACTTTAGACCCAATACTTTGTTTCCATAAACTTTGTTGTCGCACGAGTAAGATGGAATCGTTTTTTACGTTTTTTTGCGCCAAATCAATTGCATTTTGAGCTTGCAAAAATTTTAAATTATTTCGTTGATAATCATTGGTAAATGCGGTAGCCCATGCATTTTTAGTATTTAAAACAGTACTGTTGTTTTCAAGCTGAAAAAGTGGAGCACCTTGCCGAACAATGTCCCCTTCCTTTACAAAAATGGTTTCAATTTTTCCGTTCAACTCCGCAAAAACTTCATATTGATGATTACTTTTTACAATTCCTGCCGCATAAACGCTTTCCGTTATATTGGATTTTGTGGGATTAATCGTTTCCGTTGAATTATTACATCCAAAAGCGAGAAACAAGGATAACAATATGATTATTTTAGAATACGTATCCATTTCATTTTATTTATGTGTTGTAGCGTTCTTGTATAAAGTATAACGGTTGAAGATATATAAAACGAGGGCATCAAGGCGGTTCGACTCTGCAGAATAACTATAGTCGAATGAGGAGTGGTCGTGTAGATTCAAATCAATTAAAAAAAGGAGTATCTAAATGAAAAAGTTACTATCAAAAAAATATAAACTTTTCTAGGACGATATACCTAACTTTTGGAACTACTAGTTATTTTTTGTTTTAAGTAAATGTGTCTAATGTTGTTTATTCCAGTTTCTCTTTCGTCAATTTCAAATTTATTAATGTACTTGATTAATGTATAAAGTTTTGGGAATCCATAATTTCTTGGGTCGAATTCTGGCTTCTTTTTAAGAATGAAGTTGCCCAAACTTCCTAAGAAAGCCCAGCCACTTTCATCTGCTAAATCATTAACACTGTCTATTATCATGCGGATTGTTATAGCATCTACTTTACTTATCGGTTCTTCTTTCTTCTGCTTTGCAATTGGTTTTTTCGTAGCTTTTGTTTCAACGGTCATCGTCTTTAGGATTTCCAAATAGATAAATTTATCACAAGCGGAAATAAATGGCTGTGGTGTTTTCTTTTCCCCAAATCCTATAACGGTCATTCCAGCCTCTCTTAGCCTTGTCGCTAACCTTGTAAAATCGCTGTCACTAGAAACAATGCAAAAGCCATTTACTTTTCCTGAATATAAAATATCCATTGCGTCAATTATCAAAGCACTGTCGCTAGAATTCTTACCAGTAGTATAACTATATTGTTGAATTGGCGTAATTGCATTTTCCAAAAGAACATTTTTCCAACCCGAAACAGTCGGCTTGGTCCAATCAGCATAAATTCTCTTAATTGTAGGTGTTCCGTTTTTTGCAATTTCTTCAAGCATCTCTTTTACGTTCGAATAAGGAACATTGTCTGCGTCAATTAATACTGCAAGTTTATCTTCTGTCATATGAGTGATATTTTTTGTCCAAAGCTTGTTTTGTCCATTTTTTATTTCTTGTTTCGTTAATTTTTGCGTTTTGGCCGTCAAAAATAGCCCATAATGTTAATATACGCAATTATAATACAATTTTTATAAATGCGCTAATTTTTTTATCGGACTACAATGAAAAAAAATATAAAAAAATTTAATTTTTATTAAAAAATCACTATATTTGTAAATAATTAAAAATTATTCTATGTTCAAAAAATTTACTGTAGCAGATAAACTACTGTTTTTAGCCGCTATGCTCTCTCTCATTTATTCTGAAGTTTTATTTTTTAATGGCAATTCAGATCAAGCAATATTTATTGGTCTTTGGGTTCCATCAATACTTTGTTTTGGAATTTATTTGAACCTTATAAAAAATAATAAAAATGATTGATTTTATACCTTACTTTGCGGGACTAATCACTTTATTATTTGGAATAGCCTTTGGATATCTAATAACTGACGGCTGGAACTTTAAAAAAGACAAAGAAAAATAATTTTATTGCAATATCTATAGCGAACTTGCTGTTTATAATCTATAGTGATTATAAGCATAGTATTTCAATTGATTGATTTCCAACAATTTCCATTTTGTTTTAAAGAATGAATTTCAATCTCTTATACGATTTATACCTTTCGATTTGTCTACAATTATAAAGGTAAAAATTGCCTAAAATGTCAAAATGAATGTATCGCGATTAAACAATAAACCCCAAAAAAAACATAACGATAAATCCTTAAACAACTTTTATTATTTCTAGTTTACGCTTAAAATTTCATTACGTTCTTCAATTCCTTCGGCTAACTGCGTTTCAAATTTATTATGTATGTAAAGCATTAAAAGTCCGAATAAAATAGCAGAAATAATCAGTATATTATTTATGATACCGCCAACAGAAAAAGATATTCGAATTAATATGGTTGAAATAAGAAACCCAGAGTTTCGAATGACTTTATGGAATTCGTCTGTGTGAAAAAATGAGAACAACAATAATATTACATCCGCAATAATAAGTATATTAAAAAACTGTTCAAAGAAAATATTATTGATGTTCTTGAAAGAAATTGCATTGCCTTCAAGTGGTTGAACGATGCCAAGACACCAATTCAAGAATGAATATATTGCAATTATTAGTAGTATAGGAACTAAAGCTGTAGCAATCCATTTTTTTGCGTTTATAAATTTTGAAATGCTGGAAGATTGGGCTTTACTATTTTCAAAAGTTCTATACACTCTGGTTCGTTGAACATGGAATAGATAAATTAAATAGAACAATAGGACCGATGCTAATAAATCATAGGTAAATTGCAAATCATTTTTAATATTAAACCAATTTGTCGAAAGTGATAAATCGGAAAGATCTTTGAACAATCGTCTAATAATGATTAGCGCAATAATTTCATACTGCTTTGAGATATAAGTAGAAGTTGATTTTGGGAGGTAGTATATTAAAAGATACACTTCGTAAACCAATATAAAAGAAAAAGGGGTATAAATAGCAGCAATAGGATTTTTTAATAAGTTTGATGGTTCATTAACGGTTATTACATTAAAATGTATCAATCCAATAATCAATAAGTGTATGATAAAACTCCCCAAAGCAATCCATAAGATAACTCGTTCACTATTTTCTTTAGTTTCTTTTGAAAGAAGTTTTTGATAAAGTTTTTCCAAGATTTTGGCTAAGTCCATATGGATGTTTTAATTCAAAATATGCGATGGTGTATCTTAATTTTTTAATACGAGAAAGGCTGCTACCGTTTTGCCGCTTGGCAGTTAAAATAAATATATCAATTATTAAATGCAAAGATAGACATAAGAAATGAATTTATAAATAATTATTTTTTTTCAAAGAAAAGCAGGAGGTAAACTATTGGCGATGGTCGGATTTTCAGCATCTATCACGAGCAAATTGATGCGGAGAACCAAATTTTGATGAACCATCCCACACGTGCGGCATCTGCAGAACACCGAACCGCCACTTTCTCCAAACCCGTATTAACGATTCGTTGTTTTTTTCTCTTTTAGGATATTCCAAATTAATATTGCAGATAGACCTGTTAATATTGCGAAAAATTTCTCAAAAAAAGTTTTTGCAAAAATGTTCCCAATGGTATTCAAAATAAAAATGGCAAAGAAAATCCACAATATTCCATTTACTACTTTGTTTGATAATTTGAATTTAACGAGGTTGCCTTTCATTAACAATACCCAAGATAAAAACACATTTATAAGAATTGATATTGTTTCAAAAACATACATTTCTGCATCATTTGTAAGTCTTCCACCCCAAGTTATATCATAAGGAATAATTTTTAAAATAATACAAATATGAAATAGGATTACAGCCAGCAGCAATCCTAAAAATGCCTTAATTGCGTATTTTGAAATAAAATTCATATTCCGTTTTTAATTATAGTTAAGCTCGGAAAATAGAGCAGTTGTTAATTTATTCATTACTGGCGAGTATTTTTATCTAGCGACTTTATAAACTCGTCAACGTATTGCTGTAATTGCTTTAATGCGGTTTCTTCCATTGGGTAGTGTCCGCCATCTTTTAGGATTTTTATGGTGAACGGCGCTTTAATTCCTTCCATTGAAATTTCACTTAAATGCAACGGTGTCCAATCATCTTTTTCAGGTTGTGTTAAAAGAATGGGACATTTGTCAAATGCGGTAACCGGAATAGGCAATTTGTAATGCGTATAGTCATACAAAAATTGAAGTTGAACGCTTGCGCCTGCCGATGCTTTGTCTTTCAGTAAAATGGATAACGCTTTTTTATTATTTACCAGAAGATTCATTTTAGAAACGAATTTCATTGGTAACCGGATTCGTTTGAACCCAATTTTGTTTAATAAGCCCATCATAGGAAATGCAAACCAATTGGACCAACCGAATTTTGCCGTTTTTCTTCCTACCAATTTGTTGTCATTTTTCAGGAAACACATTCCCACAATACCATGAACTTCGTCCATAAAACAAGCTGAATTGTAGCAAATCATACCCCCAGCACTGAGTCCGTAAAGCACTGGTTTTTTGTAATCTCGTTTCGTTTCTGCATTCACAAAGTCCGCAAAGCAATGTACCCAATGATCATAAGTAATGTCTTTTTGATGGACTTCGGTCATTCCATAGCCCAAGTTGTCTATCGCAACGACATCATAGCCCAATTCGGCCAACTTATGCCCCAAAATCATATTCATTTGTCTGCCGTTTGTACCTACACCGTGATGCAGAAAAACCCGATATTCGGAATTTGGATTTGGATAGCGGTCAAGATGCATTTTGTTTCCTTTCCAATCCCATGATTCTTCAATTGGAAGATGATTTTCTTTGATTTGAAAATCCGCAGGAAGCATAGCGTTTATTTCTTTCCAAGCCGTGTTTGATTGATATGATTTCATTACCGTTTCTGTTTTTATTGTTTGTAAATCTGATTTTTGTGCCTTAACTTTTAGAAGACCGAAAGCTATAAAAGCAAAGATAACTATTTTTTTTATCATTTTTATTTTTTTAGTGCAGTAAGAATATTTTCCACCGAGTTGTTATCCATTTTTGTAAAAGCAAACCACTTTTTGCCTAAATCTTTTAACGAAGCCCCTAAATGATACACGGTTGTTTCGTCAATAATCAAAAAACGGTCATGGCTTTTGTCAAACGGTTTAAGTTCAAAATTCCCATATTGTTCGTTTGCTTTTTTTATATCTAATTCGAGTTGTTTTGAGCTGTTTTTTGTAAGCAATATTACGCTTACGCCTTTACTTTTTTTGGCTAAATGCGTTAGTGTGCTTTCGTCTATATAATTGTCTATCAAATAGATACTTTTGCTTGCCGAACGAATTAATTTAGAAGCCAATTCATACGCATCAAATACTTGCCCTTCAAAAAACACCCCATGTGTTGGCAAAGCATTGGATTGTATTTGAAAAGAAATGGCGGCTACTTTTTCACTTAAATTTTCTAAATTGTTTTCTATTCTATTCATTCTTTGGTTTAAGGCATAACCTTTTAGTAAATAATCTTTTAATACGTGGTTAGCCCAAATTCGGAACTGTGTGCCTCTTTTGGAATTGACTCTGTAGCCCACAGATAAGATGACATCTAAATTAAAATGTTCTACTTGGTAGGTTTTTCCATCAGCAGCAGTTGTTGCAAAAAATGCAACAACTGAATTTTTATATAATTCGTTTTCTTTAAAAATGTTTTTTAAATGCCTGGATATTACAGACTTATCCCTTTCGAAGAGTTCTGAAATTTGATTTAAAGATAGCCAAAAAGTTTCATTTGATTCATCTAATTTCACCTCAATATATGTAGGTAAACCATCTGGCTTATATAAAATTATTTTATCTTTCATACTGTTTTGCTTTTTTCTTTACAAAAATATTAATAGAAACCCCATTGCATAATATCAAAAACATTTTGGTCTTATTCTAAACTGTGTGCCTTGCTTTGATTTTACTCTATACCCTACGGATATAATAACATCTATATTGTAATACTCAATCTGCCGTTCTATTGTTCTTCCTCCTTCTTCTTGAACTCTCGCAAAATTTGCGACAGTTGAACCTTTTTGGAGTTCACCTTCTATAAATACATTATTGATGTGTTTATCAATAGTTTTCACATCTCTACCAAATAATAATGATAATTGTTGTCGGTTTAGCCAAATTGATTCATTTTCTAACCTTACCTCAATATGGTCGGGAAGCTCGTTTAGACTATAAAGGATAATTTCATTTTTCATTTTTATATACGACTAAAAAGGATATTTTCTGAAAAGAACGTATATATCGTCTTATTGGTTAAAAATATATGTACCCTACAAAGGTAAAGAAAATTGGACATAATAAAACAAAAAAAACATTACGAGAAATCCATAAATTGGTTTTTATTCCAACGGTTTCGCCTGCATGTGCCAAGATGATGGATTCGAAGTCTCGCTCGTGCGGGATCCTCGTATACTGCGAGCGACGGCGGAGTGATTTACGTTTACTATCAGTCAATGTAAAATAGTGGGTACAAATAAAAAATGCTTGCAAATGCGTTAGCACTTACATGCAAATTTATCTCTTGCGAAAAATAAAAAACTTCACCTCTTGCAAGAGTGATTACGATTTAATTATACTGCTACTGTAAGCATAGCTTTACATTCTGCCGCACATTTGCGACAAGCATCAGCACAATCTTTACAATGTTTCATGTCTGAATGTTTTGCACATTCAGTTGCACAAGCATTACAAGCGTCTTCGCATTTTTTGCATAGAGCATCAAGGTTTGCATTGGTTTTACTTGCAGCAACTAAAGCGTTGCAAGCATCTACACAAGCGATGCAAAGTTTTACGGAATGTTCCATTCCTGCTTTACCTTTATTTTCTGTTGAGCAAGTTTCACATGCGTCTGCACATGTTTCGCAAGCATCATTCGAAGTACATTGCTAGGATAATCAAAGTTGTCATCCAAAGTATGAAAATATATAAGAAGTCGGCAAATGATGGTGCAGGTTTTTCAACCTTTGGTTCTCGTTTCATAATTTTTATAAATAGAAATCTTAATGGTCTTTGAATAATTAGAAGAAAAATTGGCATTGATATTACAGATTGTATCATTGAAATATTTTCGTCAAAATTTTTGCTCAAAAATAGCCCGTAAAAGAAAATTGCGAGTCCAAGTCCTATAGAACTATAATACATTTTATCATTCTGAAGTATTTTGTAATCATAGATTAGCCAGCCCCAAACCCCAATAGAAAGATAACAATTTATATCTAAGAAATTGTCTTTTGTTTGAAAAAAGAAATAAGTTATTAAGAATGCGATAAATATTATACACGAAATAATTATGAAACGTTTTTCTATTTTATTATTGATTTTTTTGGTAGCCATTTGTTTAAGGATAGTTGTTGTTTAATATTTTATTTAGCTTTTAACTAAATGCAATTCTAGTTCAATTTTCACAAATGCGATAATTTTTTTAGAATGATTTTTTGAGAAAAATATTGTATTTTTGCGCTAAAAAAAAATAAAAAATGAATCCAACGACAGATTATTTTAATATAGATGAATTATTGACGGACGAGCACAAAATGATACGTCAGACCGTGCGCGAGTATATAGATAAAGAAATTATGCCTATCATAGATGAGCATGCTCACAAGCATACGCCTATCCCCAATTTAATGAAACAATTAGGTGCTATTGGTGCTTTGGGGCCTTATATTCCAGAGGAGTATGGAGGCGCAGGACTAGATCAAATTTCGTATGGTATTATCATGCAAGAATTAGAGCGTGGCGATAGTGCGGTGCGTTCGGCGGCATCGGTTCAGAGTAGTTTGGTTATGTATCCTATCTACAGTTTTGGTAGTGAAGAACAACGCAAAAAATATTTGCCAAAATTGGCTTCGGGCGATATGATTGGATGTTTTGGACTTACGGAGCCCAATCATGGTAGCAATCCTGGCGATATGGAGACCAATATCAAAGACGCTGGAGACCATGTGATATTGAATGGTGCCAAAATGTGGATTACAAACAGTCCTTTGGCGGATATCGCAGTAGTATGGGCAAAAGATGAAGAAGGTATCATTAGAGGATTGGTAGTAGAAAGAGGCATGGAGGGATTTACAACGCCCGAAACGCACAATAAATGGAGCTTGAGAGCATCGGCTACAGGCGAGTTGGTATTTGATAATGTAAAAGTACCCAAAGAAAATATTTTCCCTAATGTAAAAGGCTTGAGAGGACCTTTGTCTTGCTTGAATTCGGCTCGTTATGGAATTAGCTGGGGTGTAATAGGCGCTGCTATCAATTGCTATGAAGTGGCTTTGAAGTATTCTATGCAGCGTACGCAGTTTGATAGACCTATTGGAGGTTTCCAATTGCAACAAAAGAAATTGGCAGAGGCCATTACCGAAATTACCAAAGCGCAACTTTTGGTTTGGAGATTAGGAACTTTGAAAAATGCAGATAAAGCTACACCTGCTCAAATTTCGATGGCAAAACGTAATAATGTTCATATTGCTATTACCATTGCTAGAGAATTGAGACAAATGCTAGGTGGAATGGGTATTGTGGGTGAATTCCCTATGATGCGTCATGCGGCTAATTTGGAAAGTGTTATTACCTACGAGGGTACGCATGATATACATTTGCTCATTACAGGAAATGATATAACAGGATTGAACGCATTTTTCTAATCTGTAAAAAGCGTCATGCAAAACCACATTTTTACTACTTTTGATCAATTAGTATCCTTAGCCGAACGAGAAAAAAGAAATGGGCATAAAGCGTATGTTTTTTGGATGGTGGGCATGAGCGGCGCTGGAAAAACCACGTTGGCTTCGGCCGTAGAGCGTTTTTTATTTGAAAAAGGGAAAAATGTTTTGGTCTTGGATGGCGATAATTTTAGAAGTGGAGTAGGTGCAGGATTGGGATTTTCACTAGAAGATAGAAGCGAGAATATTAGACGTGCCGCCGAAACAGCCAAATTGCTCAAAAATAACGGACAAATTGTGCTAGCTTGTTTTGTGTGTCCAACCCATGAATTGCAAAATAGGGCAAAAGAGATTCTTGGCGATTCTTTTTCGATGGTATTTATTCATGCAGAATCTTCTACATTGGAAAAGCGCGATACCAAAGGATTGTATCAAAAAGCAAAAGAGGGCAAGATGGAAAATTTCACGGGAGTCAATATGGTGTTTGAAGCACCTCAAAACCCCGATTTAATTCTCAAAACCGACAGCGATTCTTTTGAAATATGCCTAGAAAAACTCAATCATTTTATACTTGAAAAAATAAATCAATAAAATATATGTCTAATTTACTTATTTCTCATTTGGATGAATTGGAAAGCGAGGCAATCTATGTCATTAGAGAAGTAGCCGCCAATTTTGAAAAACCCGCCATCTTGTTTTCGGGAGGGAAAGACAGTATTTTAGTCACTCAATTGGCAAAAAAAGCATTTTATCCAGCCAAAATTCCATTTCCATTGGTGCATATAGACACGGGACACAATTTCCCCGAAACTATGACGTATCGAGATAATCTAGTGGCAGCATTAGGCGTAAAATTGATTGTGGGCAGTGTACAAGAAATGATAGACAAAGGATTGGCGGTAGAAGAAAAAGGTGCCAATGCTTCTAGAAATATTGCGCAAATTCCTGCGCTATTGCATACTATAGAAACACATCAGTTTGACGCACTTATGGGCGGTGCACGAAGAGATGAAGAAAAAGCACGTGCCAAAGAACGTTTTTTCAGCCACCGAGATGAATTTGGACAATGGGATCCCAAAAATCAACGCCCCGAACTTTGGAATTTATTCAATACCAAAAAAAATATGGGAGAGCATTTTAGAGTGTTTCCTATTTCCAACTGGACAGAACTAGACGTGTGGCAGTATTTTGCAAAAGAAAAAATCCAATTACCTTCCTTGTATTTTTCTCATAAACGAAGAGTCTTTGAACGCAATGGAGTTATCCTTTCCGAAAGTCCTTGTTCGATGCCTAGAGATAACGAAAAAGTAGAAGAGCGCATGGTGCGTTTTAGAACCATGGGCGATATTACCATTACAGGTGCTTATCCCTCAGAGGCAACTACGATAGTCCAAGTTATTCAGGAAATAGCCGCTAGTATGAGTACAGAAAGAGGTACTCGTGCCGATGACAAACGTAGCGATACCGCTATGGAAGATCGAAAAAAAGAAGGGTATTTCTAATCCCAATATCACATTAATTTGTTACGAAGTAGTAAAATAAGGCGTTAGTCGTGCTTCGTTTTAATTAAATTTTAGGGCGCACCCAAAGGGACGTGCTATCCGCTATATCTCCTTCGCCAAAGGCTTCGGAGGATGCCGCTACTATCACTTGCGCAACGGTCAATCTATAAGTGTGGAAGATTTTCTCG
>Ga0208597_1000683_pt1 | contig 13377 bp, 10 predicted proteins | sample LakMenEpi05May12_FD_150673 | JGI IMG/M metagenome (GOLD analysis project Ga0208597, IMG submission 150673) | Freshwater microbial communities from Lake Mendota, WI - 05MAY2012 deep hole epilimnion (SPAdes) | ecosystem: Environmental > Aquatic > Freshwater > Lake > Epilimnion/Euphotic zone ...
CTGAAGCGGTGTTCAAATAGTAAAACAGAATGAAAATACCGAGGCCTGCTGCGGTTAAAGAAACGAACCACGCTCCAAGTGGAGAGATTCTGTTCGTTGGAAGCGGACGGGTTCTTGTGCGGTGCATGAGAGCGTCCCATTGACGTTCGAGAATCTGATTGGCACCGTTGCTTCCCCCCGTTAATAAAAATCCCGCAAGAATGAGCCATCCCATTTTAATGTAATCCCATTCCTGAGATCCCATTTCATAGGATAAAACACAAGAAACAACCACCAAAAAAGACAAACGCAACTTGAATAAATCCAAAGCAGCTTTGATCTTTCCCAAAACACCTGATTTTCCTTCAACCGAAACTTCCATTTCCGCTTATCTCAATTTTTGCAAAAGTACTGCTTTATTATCCTTCAATCATTAATAATCCCATCGTCTGACAGAAAGCATTCCCTTACGAATACCTACCATGAGCCACGCCTCTTTGAACGGGTCAATTCGCCTGTCTTCCGAGCGGTAGCGAGCAAATCCAAACACCTGAATTTTCGGTGTTACCTGATAAGCAGCTTCGGCATTCACGACAAACAATGTGCTTCGATTTCCTTGAAGGATGTTGTTTCCGTATACACTCCATGGGTTCACATAAGACTGAAAAATATTGCCTCCTACATTGCGATTGGTGTCTCTTCCGAAGGCAGCCCAGACGATGCTAGCTGAATAATTCCATTTAGCCCGACTGTATTTCGCCGAAGTGAACCATTCGTAAAAGTTTGCACCCAGCGGATGAGCCAGCGGTTGCCCCATGTGCTCCCATGCCTGTATGTCGCTGCCGTGGGTATAGGTGAAAGGACGAACGAACGACCATTCGGTTTGGAAGTTCAAACCAGGAATTTTCTTAGGGGCAATGCACATACCCAATTGCATTCCGAATTTATTTCCCCACCAACCGTTTCTATTTCGAATTTCACTCATTAAAAATTCATCGAGAATAACTTGTCCGTATATCTCGAACACCTCGCTCTGCCTGTATTTCCATGAAGCGCCCAACAACACGTTATCGGCAGAGCCTTGAGAGAACTCGGCAGGACGATAGAATAAAAACGGATTTAAATAATGAAGATCTAATTCTCTGTGACTTGCTGAATCGCGCGCTTGCCAAACCACCATTTCATGCGCAGACACCGACCACTTCTTATTGATCTTCCACTCCAACGTGTGAACTGCAAAGTACTTTGGATTTAAATCGAAATGATCTCCTATGCGCTGGTAGCTGTGGGTTCTAGACCACAGATTAGTGAACGTAATTTTCTTTCCAATCTTCGTTTCTAACAGCATGAAAGGAAGGGCGCTGGCGCTGGCTGAGAGGATTAAAGAACGATATCCATAACCGATATCCTGTCTTGAATTACCTGCCATCCAAGTGAAGTGCTTGTTCAACTTTCTCGAATAAACTACTGCTGGAATAGCCGCAAAAGCCGTAGCTCCAGAGTCGGGCGTTAGCACTCTTCCAAAACCCGGAAGGGTTCCCAATGAATCTAAGTAACGCCTATTAAATTCGGGAAAATGAAAAACTGCTCCCGTGAGCGACAGCGTCAATTTGTTTTTTTCATTCTGAAAAACATTGCTGTAGTTCAACACTGCTGAATAACCAAGATTGGAAATTTCGCGCGAGCGATCTAAACCCGCAGCTATTTCAAAATTGAATTTTGAAATAGTGCTATCTTTTTCTACTTTCAATAAAGTAGCATGACGCAGCTCATTAAACAATGAGTCCTGCGAAAACACAACGTTGATGGCTGTTAAAAGCGAGAGTATAGCAATGATTTTTTTCACGAGGGGAAGATAGAACAGTCTTTCAAAACACGCATTGTTAATAGGTAATAAGTTTCACAATTTTATGTTGAAAGAATAGCCTTTAATTTGTGATGTTATGGCAAAAATTGAAATTGATTTAGAAGAAGAAAATCGCGAGATACTTCGCAGATACCGCGCACTCTTGCGCGTTTGTTACCGCTCGAAAACACGGGCCGATCGTGCGCGGATAAGGAAAGCCTTCGAGCTTTCCGTAGATGCCCACAAAGACATGCGACGCAAGAGCGGCGAGCCCTACATCTATCATCCGCTTGCCGTGGCGAAAATCGCCGCGGAAGAATTGGGTCTCGACACCATGAGTATTGTTTGCGCATTACTGCACGATACGGTCGAAGACACTGAAATAACGCTCGACGATATTCAACGACAGTTCGGAAAAAAAGAACGCGTTATTATCGACGGCCTGACAAAAATTTCCGGAGTTGCAGACCTGAGCTCTAGCGATCAGGCCGAGAACTTTCGCAAGATGCTTCTGACGCTGTCAGACGACGTGCGCGTGATCCTCATCAAACTCGCAGATCGCTTGCACAACATGCGCACACTCGATCACATGCGAAGAGACAAGCAATTGAAAATTGCAAGCGAAACGCTCTTCATGTATGCACCGCTCGCCCACCGCTTGGGATTGTACAACATCAAAACGGAACTCGAAGATTTAAGTTTGAAGTTTACTGATTCCGAAGCCTATGACGAGATTGTAACCAAACTTCAAAAGACGCAAGCTGTTCGTACCCGATTCATTAATCAATTCACCCTTCCGATTCGAAGAGCACTCGACGAGCAAGGATTGATTTATGAAATCAAAAGCAGAACAAAAAGCATCTTCAGCATCTACAACAAGATTCACACAAAGGGGGTTCCATTTGAAGAAATCTACGATTTATTCGCCATTCGAATTATATTAAATACGCCTCCAGAAATGGAGAAAACAGACTGCTGGCGCGTATATTCAGTTGTGACCGATTTCTATCAGCCAAGCCCTGAACGCTTGCGCGATTGGATAAGCATTCCGAAAAGCAGCGGCTACGAATCGCTTCACACAACCGTTATGTCCCCAACTGGAAAATGGGTGGAAGTTCAGATTCGCAGTGAGCGCATGGATGACATTTCAGAAAAAGGTTATGCCGCCCATTGGAAATACAAAGACGCTGTTGAAAGTCCGGAAAGCAAACTCGATAAATGGCTCGGACAAATTAGAGATGTGTTGGAGGCTCCGAGCGACAATGCGATTGAATTTATAGACAACTTCAAGCTTTCACTTTTCAGCGAAGAGATTTATGTCTTCACGCCAAGTGGCGATTTGAAGACGCTTCCAGTTGGTTCCACCACGCTAGACTTCGCCTTTCTCATTCACTCGCAGATAGGACACCAGTGCATTGGGGCGAAGGTGAACCACAAGCTTGAGCCTTTAAGTTACAGGCTCAGCAGCGGTGATCAGGTGGAAATTCTAACTTCAAAAAAACAACATCCGAAAGAAGATTGGCTGAACATTGTCATCACCGCCTCGGCTCGACAAAAAATTAAAACTGCGCTCAAAGAAGAGAAGAAACAGATTTCCGAAGAAGGGAAAGAAATGTTGAAGCGCAGATTCAATTCACTAAAAATAACCTGGGGAAGTAAAAACATTGATGAGTTCGTTCGAGCCTATCAATGCGTAACAGCTATAGATTTCTATTACAAAATTGCGAAGGGCAGAATTGAATTAAAAAAGTTGAAACCGCATACCGTTGAAGGTGATCGCATTCGATTCGACAAGATTACACAGGAAAAACACGAAGAAATTACGCGCATTGTCACTACGGCTCCTTCAACCGGAGACACCGTGCTTATTGGAGATGATAAGCAAATAGTGGATTTCAGTTTATCTGTCTGTTGCAGCCCAATTCCAGGCGATGAAGTATTCGGATTTATTACAGTTTCAGAAGGAATAAAAATTCACCGAACGAACTGCCCGAACGCCCAAGAGCTCATGAGCAAATACGCATATCGCGTTATTAAAGCAAAATGGAGTAGCAACGATTTGGTTCAGTTCGAAGTGGGATTGAAGTTCTCAGGAACAGACGACGTGGGACTGGTACAAAAAATAACAAATATCATTTCCACCGACATGAACGTGAATATGCGCGCTATATCGTTTGAAGCACGTGATGGCATTTTCGAAGGGAAAATGGTTGTGTTGGTGCACGATACAGAGCATCTGAATCACTTGATTAAAAACCTCAAAGACGTAGATGGCGTCTTAACAGTCGATCGCATTGAAAGTGAATTTGCTTAATGCAACTTCATCTTTCGTATTTTTGAAACATGACCCCTGCAGGAAAAATAGAATTGTTGCTTCATTCGAAGAAAAAACAATTAGCCGTTCTCATTGATCCAGATAAATGGAACAGTGAAAATGCTAAACAGCAGGGAGAGTTATACAAGGCAGCGGGCGTAGATTTTTTATTGGTTGGTGGTAGCTTGAATGCGGCGTCAGATTTCAATGAGCGTGTAGAACATTTACGTGCAACTTGCCCCTTACCGCTTGTTCTTTTTCCAGGTCATCCTTTACAATTAACGAAGCACGTAGACGCCACACTTTTTCTTTCATTAATATCTGGAAGAAATGCGGAATTCCTCATAGGCCATCAAGTTGTTTCTGCTCCCTATTTGCATGAATGGAGACAGGAAGTCATTCCAACGGGATACATGTTAGTGAATGGAGGAAACACCACAACGGCAATATACATCAGTCAGACTGTTCCGCTTCCGAACGACAAACCTGAAGTGGCAGCAGCTACTGCGCTTGCGGGAAAATACTTAGGACTCAGATGTTTTTATTTAGACACTGGAAGCGGCGCTGATTTCCCTGTTTCACAAGAATTAATTTATGCTGTAAAAAAGACCACTCAGCTTCCTGTTATTGTTGGCGGTGGAATTGTGAATGAACAGCAAGCGCATGCCGCTTGGCAAGCTGGCGCCGATGTTGTTGTTATGGGAACCGCAGTGGAACAGAATCCTGAAATACTTTTCGAAATACAAAAATTGAACGCCCTATGATTCGCAGACCTTTCAACTTAACAAAATGGATTGAAGAAAATAGACATTTGCTTCAACCTCCTGTGGGAAATAAGAATTTATATGTTGAATCGGAAGACTACGTGATCATGATTGTTGGCGGTCCAAACGCACGCAAAGACTATCACTTCAACGAAACCGAAGAATGGTTTTTTCAAATCGAAGGCAGTGTTATGATAGGCGTTCAAGAAGATGGAAAAGCTGTAGACATTGAAGTGAAAGAAGGCGAGATGTTTTTGCTTCCGCCAAGAACTCCTCACCAACCGAGAAGAGGAGAAGGTACAGTTGGAATCGTTATCGAAGTAAAGCGTGCAGATCGCGAATTAAAAGACGGACTTCTATGGTTCTGTGAAAAGTGTAATCACCCCCTTCACGATACATATTTCGTCCTCGAAAACATTGAAAAAGATTTCCTCCCTCGTTTCAAAGAATTTTACGGAAGTGAAGAAATGAGAACGTGCAAATCATGCGGACACATGATGGAAACAGATCCGAAGTTCGTGTAACTCCTAACGTCGCTTTAGCCACAGCTCTGGGTTTTGGGGAACCCAACCTGCATCAGAAACTTTTCCCAACTCGAAGTGTAAAACATAACCCTCGCCGTTATCGGCTACGGTTCCAATTTTATCTTTTGCGTTCACCTTGCCACCAACCGTTACTGAAACATTTTGCAATCCGCTATATACCGTTTTGTATGCACCGTGCGTAATTATTACATTCATTCCCGCACCTTGAATATTGAATACGCTGGTAACTGTTCCGCTAAAAACTGTATGAATTTCTGCATTCGCAGAGGTAATAAAATCAACTCCTTTGTTATTTACTTCAATTCCGGAAATGGATTCGTGTGCGTGCTTTCCGAACTTGGAACCAATGGCTCCTGAAGATACTGGCCATGGCAGACTCCCTTTATTCTGTTCGAATACCGTACTTGCTAAAACCACTTCAGGTGCACTTTCAATTTTCGGAGTTGCCTTTTCCACTGGCTTCGGCGGAGTAACCACTGGAGCAGGAGTCGTTGTTTTTACAGGTGTTGAAGATCCAGAAGCACTGGCAGATGCGTTACTCGCTGCTTTCGCGTTGGCTGCGATCCTTCGCGCTTCTTCTTTTTTCTTTTCCTCGGCAAGTCTCGCCTTTTCGGCTTCCTTCTTGCGCATGCGTTCATTCTCAGCGGCTATTTCCTGCCTTACAACTTCTTCAATTTTCGCGGTCAATTGTCGGCGTTCCAATTCTTTCTCACGTTGAACTTCGCGCAACTTGCCTTCTTCCGTCTTTAAAAACTCTAGCTTTTTCTGTTGTTCGGATTTGTTCAAAGCGATTTCATTTCTTTCGTTTTGCTCGTCGCTCGACAAAGCCAATTTCGTTTGCTTGTTTCCTTCCAACATGGAAATATTTTCGGCAATTTCCTGCTGCGCATTTTTCATTTGCTTCGAGTGAAATTTTCTACTTTCGGCATATTGCTTCAAGAGTTGGACACGCTTAAGCGCTTGGAAGAAATCAGCTGATGAAAGTATAAAAGCTATCTTAGAATAGGATGAGCGCTGCTTGTAGCTGTTGTAAATCATTTTTGCATACTCTGCCTTTAAATCTTCAATGCTTCCCTCCAATTCAACAACTCTTCCCTCTCCGTTTTTTATTTCTCCGTCTATGTTTCCAACTTCAGAACTGATAGACTGAATTAATTCTTCGCGCAAACGAATTTGCTCGTTCAACAAGGAGACTTCTGCTGAAGCGTTTCGCTGATCTACCTGATACTCCTTAATCAATTGCTTCGTCCGAGCTATTTCATTATTTAACTCTGTTCTCTTCGATGTGAGCTCAGCCTTTTTTGTTTGTGCAAATACCCATTGAAACGTAATTCCAGAACAAAGAAGAATTAACACAAGAAGTCCATACGAAACATGTGATTTATTCAGTTTATTCATACCTATTTCCGTTTAATTGGATAATCCTTGTCATAGTCGAACGAGAAATCGTAATGATTCTGTGTGTTCAAACGAATAATTTTAAATTCGAGCGAGGTACTGCCTTTTGTGTCGCTGATTTCTACTGTGCATTTGTGCGGATAATGGGAAAGATCTTCTTCATCGAAATCTGAATAATTTATCCGAACCATTCGCTTCGTGCGAATATCCATGAGTTCACATTTCACTATTTTGTATTCATTCGATTCAATCCAAAATTTCGATGAAATCCAATCGTTGTCTTCAAGACGCTTCGACACTCTTCTTCCCTCGTGATTAGATAACGAATCTTGGCTTTCAGTAGCTCTTCTAACGCGACGAGATAATCGAGAAACTAAGGTGTAATATTCTACATCCAGTTTCTCAATTCCGCTTTTCATCTTACCTTCTTCACGACTTAATCCAATGGGATTTCCAATCAGCAAATCTTGCAACGCGGATAAATCCAAATCTATTTTCGCCAGTTCACTTAATTGGCTTACAGATCCAAGAAATACATATTTATCTCCAGGAATATCCGATACCATTTTCAAGCTGTCCTTGTCTACTAGCAGACGTAAGACTTCAATTCCAAGAGCAGGACTAACACTTACAGAAACCGCGCTATCTTTGCGCATACGCACAGTGGCTTTGAATCCTTGCTGCTCATCACCGTTGGTAAACTCTGCGTCGAGTTTCATTCCAAGCCAATCAAAGTCGAATTTATTTTTATCTATATGTCGAATTAAAAAAGCCTGAGACCTTTCCTTCAACGGTTCTTGCGTAACAACAACTTCCTTGCTTCTACAAGAAAATAAAACCGGAATAAATAGAATGAGGAGATACTTATTCAATGAACATCTTTTGATTAATTTTTTCTTTCAGTTTCGTATGAGCTGGATTCAATAATAAGGCCTTGTTCCAACATTCCAATGCCTTTACTTCATCTCCCAACATGAAATAAGCATCGCCTAAATGTTCCCAAATTTCTTGATCGGTTGAAAGTAAGGCTACTGCTTTTTCCAATTCAACAACTGCGACTTGGTATTGCTTCTTCTGAAACAATATAAATCCATACGTATCCAAATAAATAGCATTGTCGGGCTGCATTGAAACGGCATATTGAACAATTCCCATGGCTTTGTCTAGCTGAATTTTTTTCAAAGCAAGGTAGTAAGCGTAGTTATTCAATGCGGTTGCATTATCCGGATTTTGAATCAAAGCTTGTTCGAATGCCTTCTCGCATTCGGTCCAATTGTTCGTTTTGAAATAAGCACTTCCTATGGAAGAGTAAAATTGCGAAAGCAGCTCGGGATTATCAATGACCAAATCTCTGCCGGTGATAAGCAATTCTATCGATTTCGGATAATCGAGTAGCTTCAAGTATCCCAAACCTGTGTAATAATAGACATCCGCGTCCGTAGGAAAAAACTCTATAGCCTCATTTCCGAATTTCACCAATTCGTTCCACTTGCGCAATTGCTTTTGGTTTCCCAATAAGAATTGCCAAACCAACACATCACTTTTGTGCAAGGAAAGAGCCAAAACGAGCATTTCCTCTTGGCGCACAAATTTGCTAGCATGGTTCGCAATAAATGACAATTGAACCAAGCATTGGTATTCAGATTTGAATTGATTGAAGGTTAAATCGAAAATTTCCCAAAGTGGTTTCTCAAATTTCTTGTCTTGAGCTACTAGCTCTTCATATTTTTTCAAGACATCTATTGCATCGGACCAACCCAAATCCCCGGAAGCGATTGACTTCTTCAACAACTCGTAACTCTTTGCGTCTTCACCTAAAATGGCCAATTCACTGCTTTCTTCTAAAAGCAATTTACCATTGTTCGGTATTACTTCTTTCATGTGAGTTAACCATTGCTTGGCCTCATTATCCAATTTCATTTCCCGATAGAACTCTAGCAAATGAAAATAATATACATCCTCAACCTTATTTTTCTTCTCGAAATCTTCGAGTACTTTTCCGGCCTCTTTGAATTTCCCCTGATAGCTCATTAGGTCAAACCTTCTGCGTGCAATATCTTCATCTTCTCCTTGAATAGCTGCTAATTGTTCTAAAACGATTACAGCTTGATTTATATCGTAGTCTGCAATAACATTTAAGTATTCATCTAAAATAGGCGCCGGATTCAAGCTGTATTTCACCGCTAAATCGAAGCACTTGATGCCCTCTTTCACATTACCAGAATATACTTCATAGTACCCAAGATCTTTCAAATACCAAGAATTGGTGGGCTCCATTTCAACAGCACGAACAATGTGCTCCTTTCCCATTTTTTCATACTTAGGAAGTTGAGAACACAGTTTTGAAATTTCATAATGAGCAGCGCTTACTTGTTCGTACTTGAGTGCTGTATTAAAATAATTGACAGCAATTTCAAAATTGCCTGCCATCTTCGCTTTCTCGCCTTCATAGAAATACTGTTGAAACTTCGCGTGATTTTCATCGGTTACAACAGAAGCTTTTTTGCTTCCGCATGAAGCAAGAACGATTAACGAGAAAAAAAGAAGGGTTTTATTTTTCATTGTTTTGGATGGAATTGTAAGAACCCAAATCAAGTATACCCTTTACACCTGACACTTGACAATACTCATCAATTAATGAATTTGTAAGCTGACAATTCTCAATTTTACTATTCGCTTCAACGGACGAATTTTCAAGTTTTGAATTCATAATGGAAACATTGCTAGCAATGCTAACGTTCGGACCCACAGTTGAATTGTGGAGCACCACGTTATTTCCGAAATAACACGGTTCGATAATTTTCGAATCGCCTTCCAATTGAACGTTGTGATTTTGTGGAAGTCTTGAAACCACAGAGGCCATGGTCTCTACAACCGCTGCTTTGTTTCCGCAATCCATCCACTCGTTCACTTCACCCGGAATAAACTTCGCTCCTTGTTTCATCATATTGCGCATGGCGTCTGGCAATTGGTATTCTCCGCCATTCATGATGTTGTTGTCGAGTAAATATTGAAGTTCACGTTTCAACCATTCACCGTCTTTGAAATAATAAATTCCAATCATGGCCAAATCTGAAACGAACTCTTGCGGTTTTTCCTGGAAAGAAACAATGGTTCCTTCGGGGTTCAATTCCACCACACCAAATTGACGAGGATCTTCTATTTTCTTCACCCACAAAACGCCGTCTGCATTTGGATCTAATTTGAAATCGGCGCGGAACAATGTATCTGCGAATGCAACAGTCACTGGGCCTTTCAACGCAGATTCAGCGCACATAATGGCATGCGCCGTTCCCAATGCTTGATCTTGGTAATGAATGGTACCCTTCGCTCCGAGCTGCTCGGCCAAAGCAATTAAATGATTCTCTACTTCCTTTCCAAATCGTCCAATAATAAACGCAATCTCTTCAACCTTTTCTGTTTGAATGGAAACAATATCTTCTACAAGCCTCTGTACAATCGGCTTTTCAGCTATACGTACTAAAGGCTTCGGCGTAACAAGAGTATGTGGGCGCAATCTCTTCCCCATACCAGCCATTGGAATTACAATTCTCATTTCTTCTGAATATTCTTTCTAACAAAAGAAAGCAAAAAGGCCGAAATCTTTTCGGCCCTTCAATGAAGTAATGAACATTTGAAATTGAATGAATTATTTCACTCCTGTACTGCCGAATCCGCCCGCACCTCGCTCACTTTCTGAAAGTTCGCTTTGCTCCTCCCATTCTACTTGTTCGTGCTTGGCAACGACCATTTGCGCAATGCGTTCTCCCGGTTCAATGGTGAACGGTTCATTCGAAAGATTTACCAAAAGAACTTTAATTTCTCCGCGGTAATCGGCATCAATGGTTCCTGGCGTATTCAATACAGTGATTCCGTTCTTGAAAGCGAGTCCGCTTCGTGGACGAATTTGCGCTTCAGTGCCCACCGGCAATTCCATGAACAAGCCTGTTGGAACCAATACTCTTTCGAGTGATTTTAATTCAATCGATTCTTCAATATTCGCACGAAGATCTAGTCCTGCCGCATGCGATGTAGCATAAGCAGGAGCTGGGTATTTCGATTTATTTATGAGTGCAACTTTCATTATTTCCCTGTAAACGTTGGCTTGCGTTTTTCCATGAAGGCTGTTGTTCCTTCTTTAAAATCTTCTGTTCCGAAACACTTTCCGAACTCTTCTGCTTCAGCTTTCAATCCAACAGCTTCACTATCGAATCCAGCCTGCACGGCGCGTAAAGCGCTTGATATTGCAGAAGGAGAAAGCTTTTCAATTTTTCCAGCCATATCAGTAGTGAACTGCATGAGCGCTTCCAATTCAACAACGTGATTCACCAATCCCCATTGCAAAGCATCGGTTGCTGAAAGTCTTCCAGCGGTAACGATTAACTCGGTTGCTTTTCCTCTTCCAACTAAACGTGGTAAACGCTGTGTTCCGCCGTATCCTGGAATGACGCCCAAAGAAACTTCAGGCAATCCCATTACTGCGTTTGTTGAAGCAACACGCATGTGACAGCTCATGGCCAATTCCAATCCACCACCGAAAGCATAACCGTTAACAGCAGCAATAACCGGTGTGTTCAAACGCTCCACGAAATTGAACAGTTGTTCGTGCCCTAACAACGAAAGTTCCTTTCCTTGTTCAACAGAAAAACTTGCGAATTCTTTAATATCGGCACCTGCAACAAACGCTTTCTCTCCTGCGCCTGTAAGCACGATAGCGCGAACATTTTCATCGGCTTCAGCATCTGCGAATGCGGCGTGCAACTCTTCAATGGTAGCCTTGTTCAAGGCATTCATTTGATCAGGTCTGTTTATGGTAATGATGCGCGTTGCACCAATGTTTTCAAGAAGTAAAAATTGAAACGACATGTAATTATTGTTTTTGCGAATTTATTCTAAAAGAGTTTAACGAATCACAGTAACGTGTCCAATTAATTCTTGTCTTCGCTCCAAACTATCGAAAGAGAGCTTCCAGGTATAGACATCGTTCGGAACAAAATATCCTTTGTATCCCGCCAACCATGGTTCGTTCGGATTGTTCGTTTCGAAAACCATGATTCCCCAACGATCGAAAATTTGGAGGTGAAACCCTGTTAAATTCTCTCCAACAACAAAGAATACATCGTTCACTCCGTCTCCGTTCGGTGTTAATGCATTTGGAACATAGACCGGAAAATAAGGACGAACATAAACCGAGTCTATACCTATACACCCCGTGTTGTTTGTGGTGGTCAAATAATACCAAGTGGGTGCAGAAGGAACTGCATTCGGATAGGCACAATCGGTGCAAGACAATCCAGAAGAGGGAAACCAATTGTAAGCGAGACCGAAGGTGTTTCCGAACAGCGTTGTACTTCCAGGATAATCGAAGTACTGATCTGGACCCGCGTCCACTTCAGGCAAAGAAAGAATATTCATGTACAACGAATCGGTATCTGCACATCCGTTCACATCGGTTCCAACAACTGTAATCCATTGCGAAAACGGAGCATTAGCAAGGGTTGAACTTGCTGAAGAATTTACCACACTGCTAAAAGGAATCCACGAATAAAAATCTGCTCCGCTTGCTTCAATGGGATAATACTCCCCGAGACAAACGGTGCCTCCTTCGGAAGCCACGACATTCAATTCAATAACATCAACACTTACTTCAGAAATACCTTCTCCACAAGCATTAGTGATAGACACGTTGTAGGTTATTGAATTACTCGGTGAGGCTGTCGGATTCTGAATCGTAGTTGAATTCAATCCCGCAGAAGGTGACCATGAATAGGAAAGTCCTTCTTCCGATTGAAGCACAACGCTCTCTCCCAAACACAAATTTATTGTCGGATAAACAACACCACCTGGGACCGTCTGTTCCACAAAGACATAACAACTGTCTGTGGCCTCGCAACCTTCAAGGGTTGTTATGGTGACGAAAAATTGCTCGTCTAGGGTTGGTGTTGCAACGGTATTTGCGTTGTTCAACGCACTCAATGAATTTGAACTTTGCCATTGGTATGAAGCTCCTCCAGAAGCTGTGAGTAGCTGTGAATCGCCAATGCAAATGGTGTGATCGGGACCAGCTTCTGCAACGGGAACAATGACGTTCACATAAACACCTACGGTATCGCTTCCACATGCATTAAAATCGGAGACGTAATAGGTTGTGGAATTCGAAGGCGTTCCAACGGCGGTGTTTCCATTCAAGTTCGAAAGCGTGGCGTTATTCAACCAAAATAAATTACTCGAACCGCTCGCATTCAACGTCACAGATTCTCCTAAGCAAAGCGGATTTACACTTGCAATTGTTGGAGGAATAAATTCTATAATTTGAAGGTTCACTGTTGCGGTATCCGAGACGTAACAATCGTTAATATCAGAGGCAATCATAGAAACAGTGAAGTTTCCAACCGAATTAAATACATGACTGGGTTGGAAGGCCGTACTCGTTTGTCCATCTCCGAAATTCCAAATAAAATCAGAAGCATTCAATGTTCCATTGGAGAATTGCGCAGGGCTTCCGACACATATTTGCGAAGGACCTTGAAC
>Ga0208597_1000687_pt1 | contig 13365 bp, 14 predicted proteins | sample LakMenEpi05May12_FD_150673 | JGI IMG/M metagenome (GOLD analysis project Ga0208597, IMG submission 150673) | Freshwater microbial communities from Lake Mendota, WI - 05MAY2012 deep hole epilimnion (SPAdes) | ecosystem: Environmental > Aquatic > Freshwater > Lake > Epilimnion/Euphotic zone ...
TGGGAAGGTATCGCTACAGTAAGCGTATTGCTCGTTATGGTGAGCGTAGAGTTCGCGCCTGTGATAAGCAAAGTACGAACCGAAGCATTACCTGTCAACGTCATATTTGACCCATTTTGAATCACATAATTATCTGCACTAGAAATACTTGCTGGGCTTGTGCCTGTTCCATTTGTGGCAGTACCCCAAGAATTTACGTCATTGAAGTCCGTCGCGGCGGCTTTTGAATAATAGGTAGTTTGAGCTATTGCGTTATGTGCTACAAAAAGCACACATACATAAAGTAGGTATTTGAACCCATTAACAACTCTTTTTGCATCGCTAGATGCGTTCATGTAGATTTTATTCATATTTTAAATTTTTGAGTTTTTAAATTCCCGTTTAAAAAACGTTGTAAATTTAAGGTTAAATTTTTTTAATATCTACAAATTTTTCAAAAAAAATTGCATTTTTAAGTTAAATTTACATGTAAATTTTTCTTAAGGCATTGAAAATAAAAGATTCTATAAAGCAAAAAAAAATTGTTAATTTTTGTAAATTAATTTTTTTTAACAGAAAATTTTTTGTAGGGATTGGGTCCGTTTCTGTCTATTATTCTATACGAAATGACTATTTCTGGGAATTTGCACTTTTTTTAAAACATTAAAAAAACATGTTTTTTGGGGTACTTTTTATGCTATTTTTTGATAGAGCTCTATAAATTTAGAGCTTATGGCTTCAACACTGTATCGTTTTTGTGCGTTTTGTGCTATTTCGGGCTTTGAAAAAGATACTTTTTTGTCTATAAACAACTTCATGGCATCAAAAAGCGCTTTCTCATCTTCGCTCTCTACCAAGAGTCCATTATTGTCTATGATTTCGGCTATGCCGCCCACACGCGTAGTAATTATAGGTGTGCCACAGCATAAGGATTCGAGTAGCACCAATCCTTGTGTTTCATATCGACTGAATAAAACAAAAGAGTCCGCTTCTTGATAAAAACTTGCAAGATCCTTACCTGTTGTTGTTGAATAAAATTCTAATTTAGAGTGAGAAATATTAAGCGCTTCGCTTTTTTTAATAAGTGTTTTAATATCTCCATCACCTACAAATCGAAAAATAAAATCAAATCCACTTTTATCTAATCTTGTTATTGTTTGTAAGATACCGTTTATATTTTTATGATGTTCTTTGAAATTTGAAACATGTAAGAAAATCTTTTTTTTATTAATTGGGTGAAAATTGAAACAAAAAATATTTGTGTCAACTACATTTGAAACCGGAATAATTTTATTTGCTTCTACCCCTAAAAAAGCAAGTTTATTACCCAAGTTTTGACTAACTGGCATAAAATAAGATATCTGTTTTTGAAAGAAATTGAAAATTAATCCTTTAAAAAATGGCATTCTTTCTATAGTGTTGAACCAGCTAGAATGCTCCGAAAGCACTACAGGTTTTTGCCTCCAAGTACCCAATATGACGGCTAAAATGCCTGCATTAAAAAAAATATTGGCATGAATGAGGTCAAAGGGCGCTACTTTTTTCAATCCAATATAATATGCACAAAGTGTTCGAACAAATCGTATGAGTTTCCATGAACTCCATTGGAAATAGACCCGAACTTCGAGCAGATTTTGATTTTTTGTTTCTTCCAGCAAATAGGTAGACGAAATCGTTTTTAACGAAGTAGCAAAAAGAACCGTTACAGGTATTTTAGAGGCTACAGCCCTAGCGTGGTTTTGTACAAAATTGCCATCCAAGATATCTTTTTTATTGGGATACCAACTGGACAAAAACAATACATGCCGTATCTTATTTCCCAACCGGTAAGTTTTTGAGTTGTTTTTTTTCTTTAAAAGGCACGGGCTGGATAGGCGCATTGGTTTCTTTTTCTCCAATACTCACATAAGGCACCCATATCCAATGTTCTTTTTCCCATTTGAGACCTTCGTAAGATCCTTCGGGAATTTTGGTAAATGCCAAATCGTCATGTTTTGGATTTTTGGAAGTGACATGATCGTGCATAATCATTTTTTTCTCTTCATCATATCGCAGCATAACACTGGCCTGAGAAGCAAATTCTATTTTGTATCGATAGAGCATTTCGTTTTTGGTCTTTACTTCATCGGTAAGCAAGTCTTTGACTTTGGTTGTTTTTTCAAAAATAGGCATACCAAATCTAGCGATGGTGTCGCCTTCTATCCACATAGGCTCAATTAATTTTCTAGAAGAAAAAACATCGTTTTGATCATATCCAAAAAGAAAATAGATGTTTTTGTTCTTAACTTTTTTGGTCAATATTTTATAATACACCGCGCCAAACCAATTTTTATTTGAAAGGGTAATTTGAGGGACCAAGGCAAATGTGTCCGAATAATCCAAAAGCGGGATAATTTTCGAACCTTTTTTATTGAGCTGAATACAGCCATAATGTCTTACGGTACGATTATTTAATGTGAGCTGAAAAGTCAAAATTCTGAACGAACTATCTTCGGGCGCTACGCGAGACATATATTGAATACTGTCAAAATTAAAATTAAAAGAACCTTCTACTTTTAGGGCTTCTTTGAGCAATTTTATATATTCATATACCGATTTTTGACGAATTTCTTGGCTGGTGTCAAATATCATGCGCTCCGAAACTCGTTGCATCTTTTTCTCAATGGAAAGCAATTGACTGCGCGTACTAATGGTCAATGGCGGCTGCTTTTGGGCGTGAAGCAAGGTGCTACAAGTCAATATTAATAGAAGAAGCTTGATGTTTTTCATTGAATAAGATCGTTTAATGAAATTAACTTTTTTAGAATCAAAATATTGTACAAAAGTAATATATTATATAAAAGTGAATGGTGATTTATGAATGAAAATTTAAAAATCACTTTGGGCGAAATATTTTTCGCCCCTACAAGCTATTTTCTACCTTATATCTTTTTCGTTTTGCTAACGTCGATGGTTTTGAGCTCATCCAAATGATTTCGATACCAGTTAACGCCAGCAAATTTTGCGTTGAGTTCATAGATTTCGGGATGGGCTTCTAATAAATTTAAAATATCCTCTAGTCCAAAGCTAGGATTCGTTGGGTATAATTTTTCAAAAACGGCTTTGATAAAAAAATAATCTTCTTCGTAGTCTATGGTAAAACGGTGACTCATAGAATAGTCTAGTGCTTTTTCCCATCTAAAATTACCAATTTTAAATTTATCTGGATTTTCCCAAAAATAAGGCGTAGTATGTTCGCGTTCCATTTTTTTGGTGGCTTCAAGATGTGCTTTTTCCAATGCTGAAAAGGTAAAAATTTCTACGTCGTTGCCATCGGGGTAGGAGGCAGGATGAAGGTTGCTGACAAAGTCATACTCATTTTCAAAAAAGAATTCAAATCCTTTGTCCATTATTGCAGAATCTATCAACGGACAGTCCGAAGGAATTTTGGCTACAACTTGTGCATCAAACTTTTTGGCACATAAATAATGCCTTTCTAGCAAATCTTCTTCGCTTCCTCTAAAACAAGGTATATTGATTTGATGGCATAATTCTTCTAAAGGATCGTCTTTTGGATTGACAGAAGTTGCTACTACAATTGTACCGCATTTATTGGATTGTTGCATGCGTTCTAGCATTCGTTCCAGGAGGGTTTTTCCTAAAATGTCTTTCATAACCTTGCCAGGAAATCTTGTGGAGCTCATTCGAGACTGAACTACTGTAATTGTGCTTTGTTGCATGCTACAAGTATTGTTTTGCGGGTTGATATTGTGCCAAAAATTCGCTTTTGTTGCCTTCATATTCCATAAAATCTCTAATGATTTCAGATATAATTTCAGCGCTATTTCCGCCATTTTGAATAGGCACATTTGCCTCCAATTCCTCTATAGGAAAATAGCTATAAATCTTTTTGCCGAGTATCATACCCAAATAAACTGTAGACGAATATTGAGTAATCAACGTATGACAGTGGGCTATCATAGGATCAATAGAGCCTGAATTATAAATTAAAGTTTTTTCAGGTGAATTGTTTTTTATTTCTCTAATTGCTTTTTCATAATTTTCATTGGGATGCAATTTAAAAATCAATTGTCTCCCATCAGCTATTTTCACGCATTCTTTTATAAAATCAACCCTATCTTCATTTCCGCCAAGTTCTCTAATATCCGAAGTAGCTACCAAGACATAGTCTTTATACTCAAATTGGAGGTTTTGCATTTCAATAATATTATCAAAATTGGGAACTCCGGTTGTTAATATTTTTTCGCTCTGCGTACCCAATGCGTTAAAGTACTTTTTATACCCTTTAGAAGCTGCAAAATAAATATCGGCAATATTTGTTGTTCCATTTAATGAAGTATTGCCTGGCAAAAAAGTAGGCAAATTAAATTTTTTTACTAATTTTGCTATAGGTGTCAATGGATCAATCATTCCTTCTTGTACCCACACCATTTTTTTTGACAAAAAACTGCTTGGAACTACCATGTCCGTGGACATTATTGCCAAATCATATTCAATATCCTTAGATTCGCCTCGATAGTCGTAGACAAGATTGTTTTCTTTTATATATTTTTTTGATCTTTGAGTAAATGAACTATTTTTCCCCAAAACGGTATTATCAAAAAAACCAGATTCGGCTACAAATTTATATGCAAAACCATCTCCATACAATTGAGTATAAAACATATTATATTCTCTGTCCAAAAAACTAGCTATTTGGTGTAATTGACTTGTTTGGTTAAGCGAACCAACGATACAAAGAATGTTTTTTTTATTTTGACTCATATCTTATACAGCACAAAAATAAGGAATAAATCTATTATGAACGCTAATTGTTCGTTAAATTTCTAAAAACAGTATATAGCTCTTCTTGAAAAGCCTTGGTTTTATCCTCTTGATACCACGCCGATAACGCTGCATAAAGCGATGCTGTAGGTAGATTTTGACCCTTGAGCGATTCTAGTTTTTGGGTGGCCGCAACCGAACGTGGGCCCCATTTGGCCCTAACTTCATTTTGATTCAAAAATAATAAAATCGGTATCGCTTTTCCGCCATTTGTTAGAAATTGATCGATCAATCCTTCTTGAGAATCTCTTAAATAAAACACAACTTGAATTTTATCTTCACTTGCTACTTCTATAGCGTATAATACGGGCAAAATATGAGAAATATCTCCACACCAGGGTTCTACTATCATAGCTAATGTTAAAGGAAATTTTGGAGTTGCGCTCCATTTAACGATTTCATTAAACAGTTTTTTTTCGAGCATAAGGGATTTCTCTACCGTTTGCGTTATTTCCAATGCCGACTGTGCATATTTATATAAATTATGGGCCTGATATCGCGCTGTTTCTGACGAATTTTCTGCTACAATATCTTTCCAATACTTCATATACTCTTGATATGAAAGAGGCTTTTCCAACAAATGAGATTCTAAAACCATATACTACTTTTAAATTATTTTTATTTTATCGGGCGACAAAAGGGGCTGTTGGTTTAATTTTAAAAACAATTGAGCCACCGCTTCTACATCTCGCTGACAATAAGCAACTATTTTTGCCAAATTGTTTTGATTCCAATAAGCGTCTCCCACCATACTGCCGTCTATATCTTCTTTGGGAGAAGGCACATTAAAAATAGTGGTAAGCGTATCCAATGAAACATAATGTTTATAGTCTCCAAATTTCCAAAACTGAAGGGTGTCTACCATCTGCACTTCCCACGGTTTTTTGTTTTGAAAGTCCAAAATCTGAGGAATTTTAAAGTCTTGAATAAGCATTCTTCGGCAAATATAAGGTATGTCAAACTCTTTGATATTATGTCCACAAAAAAGATACTTCTTGGATTTGAGTTTTTGGCAAAACTCTATAAAATCCGTTAAAATAGGTTTTTCGTCATTTCCAGAAAAGGATTTTATCTTAAGTATTTGTTCTGTTTGGCTCCACATACCTACAGAAATGCAAATAATCTTTCCAAACTCTGCAAAAATGGCTGCTTTTTGTTGGTACAACTCTTCTTCCGGCAATTGACTGCGCTCGGATTCAAATCGCATTTTTTTTTGCCAAATTTTTTTGAACTCCTTAGAAATTTCATCAAAATTGGAATGCTGCGATACCGTTTCAATATCTATAAAAATAAGTTCTTGAAGGTTGGGTGTCATCATAATATTATAAAATTTTGTTATCTTGCTTTCAGCCAGCTAGAAGGGTTTTGTTTTTCTTGATAATGCCATATTTGAAGATTTGTCATCGCATAGCCTTGATCGTCGCTAAAGGCACATTTTCCAATTATTTGCTTGGCGCGAACCTCGCTTCCAACAGCTACATTTACATTGGACAAATGCGAATATACTGAAAAAAAATCTCCATGCTTTATCATGACACAGTTTTGATAAGATGGCATTTCAAAAACCTTTACGACTTTTCCCTCATATACACACATAACTTCGGCATTATTGCCTGTTTTTATATCTATACCATTATTTTCAATAAACAAATCGGATGCTATGGGATGGGGTTGTCTACCAAACAGAGAAACCACACTACCTCTGGCTACAGGCCATGGAAGATTTCCTTTGCTAGCCATAAAACTATTGGACAAGATTCCGTCTGGAGATTTTTCAATATCTTCTAATTTTGCTACTGGTTTTTTTCCTTGTGCTATAGCTTCTTCATTTGCTTTTTTAAAGGCTTGTCGTTGTGAATTTTTCTTGGCCAGTTCAGCCATTTTTTGTTTTTGAATTTCTTCTTCAATTACTTTTCTAATTTTAGCATTGATTTCGATAGCTGCACGATTTTTCTTGTTAATTTCATCTTTCAAATCATCCATTTCCTTACCCAATTTTTGGACCATTTCGTCTCTTTTTTCTTTTTCGGATTGGAGCGATAGTTGATTCAACTTGCTGTTCTGTATCATGGAAGCCTTTTCTTGTTTTGTCGCTTGCAATGCTTCAACTCTATGTAATATTCTATTGATATTATTTTGAATCACAACAGACTGTTTGGCTCTATAATTTCCATATTTTTTCAAATATTTCATTCGATTCCACGCTTCTTTAAAATTTCCCGATTGCATGACAAAAGCGAGCTTGAAGGTACGAGAATTGTCATTGTTTTTATACATCCAACGAATCATTTTTGCATATTCTTCTTTAAATCGGCCAATATCTTCTTTGTTTTTCTTTACATCAATTTGGCGAACAACAAGCTCTTGATCTATTTCTTTTAATTGGTATTCCATATTGACTACCAATTTTTTTCTTTTTTCAATTTTTGAATTTAAATCAGCTATTTCTTTTAGCGAAATATTTTGAAGCTTTCTTCTACTTTGGATATTGGATTCTATTTCTTTTATTTCCTTCTTTAGGTCGTTGTATTCTCGCTGCAACTGCCCTTTTTTTGTAGCAGATTGTCCTGTTATATTAAGGCTAATGCTCAAAAGTGTTAAGAATAAAAAAACTTGTTTATTTTCTGTTATTTTCATCTTTGTTTGGCAAAAGGCATGTTTTTGGGTTGGTTCAATACAAAGTCTATGTGTTTAATAGTCAATTCTATTTCTGAATTTCCTGGACTCGAAAACACTATTTTTTTATTATAAGCATAGCTCCATTTTTCATTTTTACATTTTTGGAAATTAGAGAATGAAATACTGCATCGTTCATTTGAATACAGATTTAAAATTTCATACTTTTCTAATTGATTGTTTTTGTCAAACGTAAATTTCTTTGAAATACTGTCGTTTATTTTTTTTTCAATCGTCGTCATAGGTTTTTTTACAGAATCTGACAACATAGCATTATTAGTAAGTAATACATTCCAATCTTCCATGGTAAATCCAAAAGGAACCCATTCGTTTTTTTCTTGAATAGGTGTGGTAAAATAGGTTTTTTCTAGTTTATTGTGAACATAAACACTATCTTTATCTATCAATAATCGTGCGCCTTCTATTCCAAGCAAGCCCGTGAACGACATCCATACACTATCATTTGGTTTATAACGAATATGCGTAGTAAATATTTCGGTATTATTATCGACCTTAAATTGAATTTCAGACCTAGTAGTTAAAAATATAATTTTATTAGAATCTCCAGAGGCAAAGGTTTTTGCGATGGTAATACTTAATAAAAAAATGAATATTCCTTGTTTCAACTTGAATTTATTTTGTTTTATAACGATTTTATTGCGCCAAATTATATTTTATTTTGAATAATTCATAAAAAAACTATCCCATCTTAATTTCAATACCCCAAAAATAGCCTCTTTTATAATATTTGAAGAGATTTTTGAAGTTCCGAGTTCCCTGTCTTTAAACGTAATTGGGATTTCAATAATTTTAAAACCCATTTGATACGCCGCAAATTTCATCTGAATTTGAAAAGCATATCCTTTAAATACTATTTTAGAAAAATCTAATTTTTCTAAAAAAGATCTTTTGTATCCTACAAATCCTGCGGTTGTATCATTTACTGGCAACCACGTAATTATTCTTGTATATAAGGAGGCTCCTTTTGACAGGAGAATTCGTTTCATGTCCCAATTTTTAACATCGCCACCCGAAACATATCTACTTCCCACAACAACATCTGCTCCGGCCAAAAGCTCTTGTCTCAATCTATGTAAATCTTCTGGATTATGGCTAAAATCGCAGTCCATTTCATATAAGTATTTATAGCCTTGGTGGAGTCCCCAATCAAACCCTTTGAGATATGCGGTTCCCAACCCCAATTTTCCCGAACGCTCCAAAATGAAAAGTCTTTCCGAAAAAAGAGATTGCATTTCTTTTACTTTTGCCGCCGTACCATCGGGAGAACCGTCATCAATAATCAACAAATGAAAAAATTCTGGAAAACTCATTACGGTCTCCACCATTTTTTCAATGTTTTCAATTTCGTTGTATGTAGGAATGATAACTATGCTCTCTTTCATTTTATTCAAATCTAATGCCCCTTTCAAGACATAATTTTTTTAATATTTTTTTTGAATGAAGCCCAAAATCAGCTCCATACATCCACTTAAAATATCCTGAGTCTTCTTTTGCTATTTGTTCTAACGTTTTGTCTTTGTGTTTTCCAAAACAAAGCACCACACCTTTAGGTGTTTTTAAAAATCGTTTACCACTATCCAAATGATCGGTATAGCTGCCAAAATTTGTGCTAATAAAATCTATATTATTTTCAATTTCTGGGTAGCGATCTAGCTGAGATTGCAACACCTCCATGGTGGCCTCTGTATCGGCCAATGCGGAGTGAGCGTTTACCAAATCTTTATTGCAATAAAATTTATAGGCAGCCTCTAGCGTTCTTTTTTCCATTTTATGAAAAATAACCTGAACGTCTACGTTCTTTTTATTTTCTACTTCAATATCCAAATCGCATCGGAGCATTTCCTCAATTAACAAAGGTACATCAAATTTATTTGAATTAAATCCTGCCAAATCTGAATCCGCTATAAAATCAAAGATTTCCTTTGCTACCTCTTTAAATTTAGGACAACTTGCCACATCTTTATCATAAATACCGTGTACTTCACTAGCCTGAATGGGAATGGGAATAGTAGGATTAATTTTGTAATAAAGTTGTTCACGCTTTTGATTGGGGTGCACTTTCAATATTGCTATTTCTACAATACGGTCTTTTACTACATCAATTCCGGTAGTTTCCAAATCAAAAAATGCGAGCGGTCTGTTGAGATTTAATTCCAATTCGATGTATATTTAGCTTACAAATATAATTCTTTTATTTTATTTCTATGATGATAATCATGTCCAATGATAGCAAAAGCAATTGCTCCAGCTTGAACCTTGTTGTTATTGGCAATTCCTTCTTTTTGCCAGTCCTCCGCGGTAATTTGTTTTACGAAATTATAGGTATACATAACTTGAAGTGTCAAGGAATTAAGCATGGCTTCGGGGGTTATATGTGCCAGCTCCATGTTTTGCGCATATTCGTTTTCGTCAAAACCCAACAACTCTTGTTTTTCACCTCTAATAATAGACATAATTCTATAAAGAAAAACCAACTCCGAATCCAACATGTGCTGAACCATTTCTTTAATTGTCCATTTACCCTCCGCATAAGCATAATCCCATTTTTCGGCCGGAATTTCTCCATAGAATCCCAATAGCGTTCCTACTCTATTTTTCATTGCATCCAACAAGTCTTCTTCTTTTATCAAGGATAGATAATTTTCAAAATAAGGCGGGTATACTTTTATGTCCTTTTTATATATCATTTTGGCTCTTTTATGTGCAAAAATAAGTATTTTAAACTTCATTTATTCAAGAAAATAATTACTTTTGTAATCATATAATTTATTGGATTTTAATATTTATAAAAATGAAAATTGCCGTAGTAGGTGCTACTGGACTTGTAGGAACCAAAATGCTTGAAATTTTGAACGAAAGAAACTTTCCTGTTTCAGAATTAATTCCTGTTGCTTCCGAAAAAAGCGTAGGGAAAGAAATTGAATTTAAAGGAAAAAAATATACTATTCATTCGATGGAAGAGGCTATTGCCAAAAAACCTGCAATTGCTTTATTCTCAGCAGGAGGAGGCACCTCGCTAGAATGGGCGCCAAAATTTGCCGCAGTAGGAACAACCGTAATAGACAATAGCTCGGCGTGGCGAATGGACAAAACAAAAAAATTGGTTGTCCCCGAAATCAATGCCTCTGAACTGACAAAAGACGATAAAATAATTGCCAATCCAAATTGTTCAACTATTCAACTTGTAGCGGTTCTTGACGTTTTGCATAAAATGACCCCTATTAAAAGAGTGGTTGTAAGTACGTATCAATCGGTAACAGGAACCGGTGTAAAAGCAGTGGCTCAACTTCATAATGAACGAAATCAAATTGAAGGGGAAATGGCTTATGCGCATCCTATAGATATGAATTTAATTCCGCAAATTGATGTTTTCTTAGAAAGTGGCTATACAAAAGAAGAACAAAAAATTATAGATGAAAGTAAAAAGATTTTGAGTTTGCCCAACTTGGCTATTACTGCCACGACAGTTCGTGTTCCAGTTATGGGAGGACACAGCGAATCGGTAAATATTGAATTTGAACGTGCGGTAAACATAGATACGATAAAAAAACAACTTCAAGAAGCCGAAGGCATTACGCTAATGGACAATCCTGCTAAAGCTGAATATCCTATGCCCATTACAGCACATAATAATGATGCTATTTGGGTAGGAAGAATTAGACACGACAATAGCTGCGATAATGGAATAAATCTGTGGATTGTATCGGATAACCTTAGAAAGGGAGCGGCCACTAACGCTATTCAAATAGCAGAATATTTATTAAAAAATAATTTGGTTTTGTAAAAGTTTTATCCAAATTAAATATGGAGATAAACGAAAACTCAAGAAGATATTATTTTGCCATAGATAGCAAAAGGATCTTTGTAATTTCAATTTTAGTAATTGTATCAACAATTATTGGGGTATGGCAATTTGGAATTGGACAACATAGAACGCTTTATTTTAATTCTTTGATTTCAACTACAATAATTTCTATACTTTTCTTTTTATTTATAACAATAGGATTGTATAAAGGCATTACTCTTAAAGATAATACAAATGATTTTGCTGAAAAAATAAGTTCAAAACATATACCCGATTTAACAAAAAGTCTTGATTTATCAGATGCCGACATTCCTGAAATCGGAGATGGTATTGGAGGCATAATTTTAGGAATTTTAGCTTGGATTTGCTTAACCGTCGTTTTGTTTTTTGTAATTTGGTTTTTTGGTGCTGTACTTTGGGTTTGCGTTTTTGTTTTTGCCACAATTTTATATTGGTTGTTTTACAAAGCGTCTAGTTTCGTCCTACAAAACTCATATAAGTGTAAAGACAAGCTTGTTTTAAGTGCATTTTATGGTATAACACACACGGTTCTATTTAATTTTTGGATTTATGGAATCATTTACTTCGCTCATCAAATCAAATAGCCATAAAACTCTTTTTAGTAGCTTGAAAATATGAATTCCTCGCGTTTTTATATTCAATAAATGATCTGTCAATCACAGTTCAAATCTGTATGTCTAAAAACATACAGATAATAAAAAATAAAATTCATAAAAAAGCCCTTGATTTCTCAAGGGCTTTTTCTATACTAAACAAAGTTTTTATCCATCTATTTCAATGTCAAATTGAACCAAGCTTACAAATTGCTCGATTCTTTCATTGATTTCGTCCATGGTCAATTCTTTCAAGCGTTCGGTTCCAAATTTTTCACAACAAAAACTAGCCATGGCCGAACCATAAATAATAGCACGCTTCATATTATCAAAAGAAATATCTCCACTTTTAGCTATATAGCCCAAAAATCCACCTGCAAAAGTATCTCCAGCGCCCGTAGGATCAAAAACATCTTCTAAGGGCAATGCCGGAGCAAAAAACACTTGATTTTCATGGAAAAGCAACGCTCCGTGCTCTCCTTTTTTGATTATCAAATATTTCGGTCCCATATCCAAGATTTTTTTAGACGCTTTTACTAGTGAATATTCACCAGACAATTGTCTTGCCTCCATGTCATTGATGGTCAAAACGTCTACCTTGCTCAAAACCGCCTTTAAATTATCTAAGGCTACATCCATCCAAAAATTCATGGTGTCTAAAACAACTAATTTTGGACGCGTAGTCATTTGCTCCAAAACTTTTAACTGTAATGATGGGTCAATATTTCCCAAAAGTACGTACTCCGAATTTTTATAAGATTCAGGCAAAATAGGATTGAACTCTAGCAATACATTTAAATCCGTAACCAAAGTATCGCGGCTATTCATATCCATGTGATAACTTCCACTCCAAAAAAAGGATTTTCCTTCTTGTTTTATTTCTATGCCCTCTGTGTTGGCGCCTCTATTTCTCAATTCTTCTAACTCCGACATATCGAAGTCTCCTCCAATTATCGAAACCATATTTATGGGTTTGTAAAAATAAGATGCCGAATAGGCAATATATGTGGCTGCACCACCTACAATTTTATCTGTTTGCCCAAAAGGCGTTTTAATAGCATCAAACGCTACTGTACCTACTACCGTAATACTCATGTTTTTTATTTTTTGGCAAAATTAAGTTATTTTATCTTACTTATTCAAAATTAAAGAACAATAACAACATTTTATGTCAAAAAACAAGAAATTACTATTTTTTTATAAAAAAATAATGCCTTATAATTTATTGGATTTCAGGCTTATCTATATACAAATCATTAAAAAATATAATTATTTTTGAAAAAAAAACATAATTATCAAAAAAGTATTATATTTGCACTCGTTTTTATTTAAAAACATTCTTCCTTGGCTCAGTTGGTTAGAGTCCCGTATGTACGGGATTAATCAGAGGAGAAAAGAAAGAAAAAAGAATAAAAATTATTCTTCCTTAGCTCAGTTGGTTAGAGT
>Ga0208597_1000688_pt1 | contig 13362 bp, 10 predicted proteins | sample LakMenEpi05May12_FD_150673 | JGI IMG/M metagenome (GOLD analysis project Ga0208597, IMG submission 150673) | Freshwater microbial communities from Lake Mendota, WI - 05MAY2012 deep hole epilimnion (SPAdes) | ecosystem: Environmental > Aquatic > Freshwater > Lake > Epilimnion/Euphotic zone ...
ATCGTAATCAATACCACTGCAATCACCATCATCAATGAGTGTTCTACGGCAAAAAATCTTATCGCCGCATTTTTCATCGCCTCACCCATACCCAAATTTTTGATTTGTTTTAGGCCCCAATCCCCGCCAAACCACTGAATCAAACCGATCAGCAGCATCACGTGGGATGAAATCATCATAATTAGGGTTTCTTTTCCATTTTTGCCTTTAAAGGCGTTTATCAACGACAAAATCAAGGTGATAACTATCACCCAGCGCAACAAATTGTGCATGTGAACCAAACCAGTATACATAGTGTTATTTTTGAACGAATATAAATAAAAACTCGCTCCGTTTTAATATGTCAAATAGAATATTTGCCCTACTCAGTTTCGGATTCCTCTATGCACCCCTCGCAAATGCACAGAGATATTGCAACCCCACACGTTTTTCAGCTTCTCCTTGTCCGCCCGCACCCAATTACGCCCATCTTGAGCACTGGAGTGCCCTTCCCACCAAAAAAGATCCTTCCGATGATTGTCCGCGGGGCTTAAAAAACAACCAAGAAAATGCCCCGGCCGACGTGTTCTTTATCCATCCCACCACCTATACCGATAAGCCTGAAACAGAGTTTCTCTGGAATCAAGATTTGAGCGATGCAGAACTCAACAAAGTGGTCGACGAGAGTCCGATTCGATTCCAAGCCTCCGCTTTCAACGCCGCCGGAAAAATCTACGCACCCAGATACCGTCAGGCCCATTATTCGGTATTTCTTACACCGCACAAAGACGATAAAAAAGCTGCCCTCGACACCGCCTACAACGATGTGGAACAGGCATTTTTGTACTACCTAAAGCACTGGAACCAGGGTAGACCCATAATCATCGCATCGCACAGTCAAGGAACGATCCACGCGGCCCGCATCATCAAGGAACATATTTTAGGCACTCCGCTACAGCAGCAATTGGTGGCTACATACTTAATTGGGATGCCGGTACCACAGGATTCACTACCTGGTCTTCCGCCATGCGCCAACGATTCTGCCACGGGTTGTTTTGTGAGTTGGAGCACTTATCAGCGAGGTTATGTACCGCCTTATTACCCGTTGGCATTGGAACGCGCCGTTTGTGTGAATCCGATCAGCTGGGAACTCAACGAAGAATACGTAGATAAATCGAAGCAGGCAGGAGCCGTTCTGAGACCCTTTTCAAATACCTTGCCCAAAATTTGCGATGCCCAAGTCCATGGCGGTATATTGTGGATCACCAAACCAAAGTTCCCCGGAAGTCGATTTTATACGGATCCGAACTACCACATCGGCGACATCAATTTGTTCTATTTGGACGTGAGGAAGAATGCCGTTAAACGAGTAAATACGTTTATGAACCGACCTCATTGATTATTTTTGTATTACTGCTTACACATGAATTTCAAAAAAATCGCTAAAATCACCGGCATCTGCCTTGGAGCCATCATCGCCCTACTTTTCATCCTTCCGTTTTTGTTTAAAGGCAAAATTGTAAGCGCTGTTAAAGAAGCTGCCAATAACAACCTAAATGCAAAGGTGAGTTTCAACGACGATGTCTCCCTGAGCTTACTCCGCAATTTCCCTAACCTTAGCCTCGGTATCGACAATGTAAAAGTGGTGGGCGTGGACTCCTTTGCCCAAGATACTTTGATCGATGCGAAGAGCATTCGACTGGTCCTCGACCTTGCCTCCGTTTGGAAAGGCGAAACCGTTGTGATTCGAAAAATTGCGATCTCAGACGCAAGAGCGCAAATCATCTTTTTGAAGAGCGGAGCAGCCAACTTCGATATCTCGAAACCCGATACTACCGCCGGAACTGCACCCCAAGACACCGGAGCGGCACCCATTGCCATCAAAATAAACGATTTGTCTATCGAAAATACGCGATTGCATTACGTGGACCATTCCATGGACTTCGAAATCACCAGCAACGGCCTCAACTGGCATGCCAATGGCGATTTTGCCGATGAGATTTTTACACTCAAAAACGATCTGCTGATCGATCAGTTTACAATGTCGTATGGTGGAATGACGATGCTGAGCAAAGCCAAAATTGATGCGAACACCAACATCGACATGGATTTGAAGAAAATGCGGTTTGGGTTTGCCGACAACGAATTCAAAATCAATGCGTTGCCACTACAAGCCAAGGGATGGATAGAAATGCGTGAAAAGGACATGGATATGGACATCGATGTGCGCACGCCAAACAGCGATTTCAAATCATTCCTCAGCGTTGTTCCAGGCTGTTATACAGAGAATTTCGCCGACGTAAAAGCATCGGGCAGTTTGAAACTCGTGTTCCTGATGAAAGGGATCATGGACGATGAGCGAATGCCATCAACACACGCGGAATTAAATGTCGACAAGGCAAGTTTCCAATACCCCGGAATGCCCGCCAACGCAAGCAACATCAAACTTAACTTCTTGATGGACAATACCGATGGCAATCCAGACAATACACATCTAGTAATTGCGCCTTTACAAGCTGTTTTGGGTGGCGATCCGATTTCTGTTGAACTCGACATGAAAACGCCGATTAGCAACCCCTATGCGAAGGGGAAAATCGACATCGACCTTCATTTGGACGAATGGAAAAAGCTAATTCCATTGGAATCGGGGACGGATATTTCGGGCGAGGTGAAAGCCCATTTTGCGTTTGACGGACATTATAGCGCGCTTGCAAAAGAGAACATCGCGAAAGAGCAACTCAACGATCTTAAGGCAAGCGGAGACATCGCGTTGAATCAAATCAAATACATTGCTGCCGGGACACTACCCCTATCGATGAAATCGCTATCGATGAGCGTAAGTCCTAGCGATTTTGCTGTTGTGGGCGATGGAATTCAGTATGGAAAATCGGCGATGAGCCTGAACGGAAAACTCCAAAACATGCTGGGTTATTACCTCAACGATGAAACACTAAAAGGGCAGTTGGTGATCAATAGCAAAAGCATCGACCTAAACGAATGGATGTCGGCAATGTCTTCAAGCGAAGCACCTACGGCGACCAAAGACGAAAAATCTGATGGTAACAGTGCTGAGGGCACAACCGCCGCGGCAAATAGCGCGTCCAATACAGCGGCCAGCGAATCGCCCCGCATCCCCGATAACTTGGATTTGATGTTCAACATGAACGCCGGTCGGTTGATTTACGAAGACTACGACATGCAGCAAGTCACGGCAAAAGCCGAAATCAAAGATGGCATCCTCAATGTAAATCCGTTGGCAGCATCCATTTTTGGTGCGCGTGTGGAAATTGCATCATTGTCGTACACCAACCCCATCGGAGGAAAACCCACCGTGAAAGGGGGATTCAATATTTTGAATGTGAACCCAGCCAATTTGGCCACCACCCTTTCGCTGGTGAAAGAATTTGCACCCATCGTGGGCAGAATCCAAGGTTTGGCGAACATCGAAACGCAAATGGGCATGCAGTTGAAACCCAATATGGACATGGATTTGGCGACACTCACCGCCGGAGGATTGTTCAATTTGTTTAGCGGCAACTTAGACGTCCCTTCGTGGATGGGCGAAGCCGCCAAACAATTGCAATGGGGCGCTGCTGATAAAATGTCGTTGAAACCCACCAAAGCCGGTTTTTTGATAGAAAACGGACAGTTTACATTAAAGGATTCCATTGGCGTGAACCTTCCCAAAGAATGTCAAATGAAATTGGGTGGCTATGTAGACCTCAGCAAACAATTGCATTTGGGAGGCACCTTGATGGCCAAAGGCAGGAAGTTGCCATTCACGATCACGGGTGATATGAAAAATCCGAAATTGACCGTGGGATGGAAGGGTGCATTGAAAGAAGCTGCGGCGCCAGTGATTGCCCAGCTGAAAGACAAAGCGTTCGATGCACTCAACAAGCAGGTTGCCGACATACTCAAAGAAGCCAAGGAAAAGGCGGATCTGATGAGGTCTAACGGAAAAGAAACGGCCGAAAAAATGCGCACTGAAGCCAAAGAGTTGGCAGTAAAACAGCGGTCCGAAACCGACAAAGCCTATACCATGGCCATGGAGAAAGCCAAAAAAGAAGCGGATGCCCTTGTGGCGGCGGCAAAAGACCCAATCCAAAAGAAATTGACCAAAGTAGCCGCTGAAAAACTCCTCAAAGAAGCGGATAAAAAAGCCACAGAAGCCAAGGGTGAAGGATATAAATTGGCGGATCAAACCGAGGCCAAAGGCAACCAAAAGGCGGATCAATTGGAATCTTCTGTTAACGACAAAGCGGACCAAGTTGAGTTGGCGGCCAAAAATCGAACCGATGAAATGATCAAACAAGCGAAGGCAAAGGCCGACGCCGCAACAAAGTAATAACAACTAAAGAGACGTCGGTGATTGCAGGTTTGGTATTGGCAGGGGGTGAAAGTCGCAGGATGGGGCACGACAAAGCGTTGATTTCCATCCACGGGAAGCCGGCTTTTTACCATGCCGCGGAACTCCTAAAGAACTTCTGCGAAACGGTGTTTGTCTCTTGCCGTGAGAATCAAGATCTGATGTCGAACCTTGTAGAACAACCCACCTGGCTTAAGGCGGTTTTTGACAATAATGAATACTCAGATAAAGGTCCACTTACCGGGTTGCTGAGTTACATGGCGCAGTTGGGCATTGACCAAAACGAAACGTTGCCACCGGAAATACCGTTTGATGGACTGCTTGTTTTGGGTTGCGATTATCGAAACATGACCCAAGAAACATTGGAGAATGTGGTCGCTGTAGGACAAACCCAAAATCGGATCTGCTGTTATCAAAACCACATCACACAGTTTTTGGAACCCTTGGTGGCATATTACCCCATATCTGATTTAATGCAGTTAGGGGATTTCGCTATTGAGAATTCCTCGTTGCAGCAGTTTGTGCAAACCCATAATCCTTGTATCTTGCCCACCGATTCACAGCGTATTTTGACATTGAGAAGCTTCGACCAATGAGCGACAAATTCAGTATATCCCCCACAGAAATTCAACGTTTGGATGGTTCTAAAGCGCGGACCCAACCTGATTTTGTGGTGGTTGAAGAGCCATTGGAAATCAAGCTCATCATTGGCCCATTGCCTGGTCAAAATTCACAAACTGAATCAGTCGCCAAATCTGAAGCCGATTCAGACTCTGAATCAGAAGCTGAATCTAACGCTGAATTGCCAGCCAAATCGCCCATCGAAAAACCGCTGTCGATTACCATGCGAACCCCCGGAAACGATGTCAACCTCGCCGTGGGATTCCTTTTCTCAGAGGGCATCATCAAAAGCCTGCAAGATTTGGATCACATCACGACAGGAAACGACCCCAACGGAAATGTAATCATCGCAAAGCTAAAACCCCACGTTTCGGTGGATTTGGTGAAGCTGGAAAGGCATTTTTACACCACGTCGAGCTGCGGTGTATGCGGTAAAACTTCCATGGAAGCCGTGGAACAGCAGTGCAACATCGAACTGCCCAAAACCCAATGGAAAATCGAACCGAATATTCTCTATACCCTGCCCGATATTTTGCGGTCCGAGCAATCGAACTTTGACCAAACCGGCGGAATTCACGGCTGCGGACTCTTTGATTTGGGCGGAAAACTGATCCACACCTCCGAGGACGTAGGCCGTCACAACGCTCTCGACAAACTCATCGGTCATTTCGTACTGTCGCCCCCCGAAGGAGCGGATCAAATCCCTTTGTGCAATCACATCCTTTTGCTCAGCGGACGAATCTCGTTTGAACTGGTCCAAAAAGCGGCCATGGCGGGCATTAGAATGATTGCGGCCGTTGGAGCCCCATCGAGCCTTGCCATTGATCTAGCCGAAGACATGGGCATCACACTCGTGGGATTTTTGCGCGGCGAACGGTGTAATATTTATACGCACAGTCAACGGGTGGAAACCAATTCCAAGGACTGACCCGTAAGAAAAATCGAACCCCGGACAAGGCAACCACGGAAGAAACAACCATGAAAATTCGCATCAAAGACAACCAAATCCGATTCCGAATTCAGGAAAACGAACTTGCCCAACTGTTGAATGGCAAATCCTTGGAAAATCATCTCCCCTTCCCCTCGCAAACCCTAACTTTTGTGCTGCAAATTGGCAATCAAGCGAAATCAGAAGCCCATTTTATCGATCAAAAATATATCATTGCATTGGCCCAAAACACCCGCGAAATCTGGATGGAAACGCCCAAACATCGCATCGCTTTTTCATCGGACCAACCCTCAAGCACTGCGCTAAATATAGAGGTAGAACTCGATTTGATGCGGGATAAATAATCGTCCCTCCATCCAAACAAATGCACACCCAGCCGACCCGTTGAAAAGGATTTTATGGGTTCACCAAAAGAATTTGGTATTTTTGAGTTTACGAGTTCAACATGGACAATCATAACCACACCAAAAACACCTCTCACGATACGCCAACCACACACGTTCATGCCGAAAATCCGGAGGAACTGCTCAAATTGCGACTCCATAAACCGAGCACATCGGCGGCGGGAATTACCGGTGTGAAAGTGGCCGTCCAGCACGTGCTCAAAGAAATGAACCTCGCCCGCGGGGCCAAAGCGCTGTTTGCACTTAACCAAAAAGGAGGATTCGATTGCCCAAGTTGTGCCTGGCCCGATCCCGACGATGAGCGTTCACCCATTGGTGAATACTGTGAAAATGGTGCCAAAGCCGTGGCTGACGAAGCAACCACCAAACGTTTAACAGCCTCGTTTTTTGCCAAAAATAGCGTCGCGGATTTGTCTTTGCTCAACGATTACGAAATCGGAAAGAAAGGTCGGATCGCCGAACCCGTCTACCTCGCCGCAGGTGCATCGCACTACACGCCCATCAGCTGGGACGAGGCTTTTGGCAAAATCGCATCGCATTTAAATAAACTCAAATCGCCCGATGATGCGGTGTTTTATACCAGCGGACGTACATCGAACGAAGCCGCGTTTTTGTATCAGCTTTTTGTCCGCGAATACGGCACCAACAACCTCCCCGATTGCTCCAATATGTGTCACGAATCCAGTGGTGTGGCCCTCAACGAGAGCGTGGGCATCGGAAAAGGTTCGGTGAAACTAGAGGATTTTTACAAGGCCGAAGCCATCCTAATCATCGGTCAGAACCCCGGCACCAACCACCCCCGCATGCTCAGCGCCTTGCAAAAAGCCAAAGAGTGCGGTGCCACCATCATTTCCATCAACCCCTTGCCTGAAACCGGACTGATCGCATTCTCTGATCCGCAATCGGTAAAGGGCGCGTTGGGTATCAAAGCCCGACTCACGGACATTTTCTTGCAGGTGAAGCTCAACGGCGACATGGCGCTCATCCAAGCCATCGAAAAGTTGCTGCTCGAAGAGGAGAAGAAGGCTCCGGGAACAGTATTAGACCACAATTTCATTGCCAACAACACCCAAGGATTTGATGCTTGGAAGCAGAATATCGAAGCGCAATCGCTAGAAAAACTCATCGAACAAACCGGCCTCAGACAGTGGCAAATCGATGAAACGGTGGCGGCGCTAAAAGACAAAACCAAGATCATTGCTTGTTGGGCGATGGGTCTCACGCAGCACAAAAACGCGGTGGATACCATCAAAGAAGTGGTGAATTTACTGCTCATCAAAGGCAGTATTGCCAAGGAAGGCGCTGGCACTTGTCCGGTCCGCGGCCACTCCAATGTACAAGGCGATCGCACCATGGGCATCTACGAAAAACCACCCCAAGCGTTCTTGGATCGCATCGAAAAAGCCTTCGGATTTCACCCGCCACAAGCCCATGGCTATGATGTGGTTGACTGTATCCACGCGATGCACAAAGGCGATGCAAAAGTGTTCTTTGCGATGGGTGGAAACTTCTTGTCGGCCAGCCCCGATACGGAATACACGGCCCAGGCATTGCAAAATTGCGATCTCACCGTGCAGGTTTCTACTAAGTTGAATCGCAGTCATTTGGTGACCGGCAAAGAAGCTATTATACTACCTTGTTTTGGTCGATCCGACTCCGATATCATCAACGGCGAACACCAGTTTATCACCTGCGAAAACTCTATGGGCGTGGTGCAGATGTCGAAAGGAAAACTCAAACCCGTCTCCGGCGATCTTCGCAGCGAACCCCAGATTGTGATTGGTTTGGCTAAGGCGACGTTGGGCAGTAAAAGTGTGATTCCTTGGGATAAATATGCTACTCATTACGACCATATTCGCGATGCGATTGAATCGAGCATACCTGGTTTTGATAATTACAATGAGCGCGCGCGTGAAATGGGTGGGTTTTATTTACCCAACTCGGCCCGCGATGGAAAGTGGAATACCTTGAATGGCAAAGCCAATTTCAATGTCGCAACACCCGTGGCGATTACCGTGGCCGACGATGAATTGATGATGATGACGATTAGAAGTCATGACCAGTTCAACACCACCATTTATGGCCTAAACGATCGATATCGCGGAGTGGAGAATGAACGTCGTGTGATTTTCATGAACCCGAAGGACATCAAGAAATTGGGTTTTGAGGCTGGCGAATTGGTTGATTTATACAATTTCCACGGCGGTGTGGAGCGTGTGGCGAAGAAATTCATCATTATCAGCTTCAACATTCCGTTGGGTTGCGCCGCTACTTACTTCCCTGAGGCCAACATTTTGGTTCCGATTGATTCCGTGGCCGACAAGAGCAATACACCTACCAGTAAGATGGTGATTTTGAAGTTGCGCAAGCACGGATAAGCGGAATCGCACCGAGTAAATTTCCCCTGTAATTTTCACTTAACAAATACTGATTAAAATCACTCAAAAAACTATTATAATGGTTATTTATACTATATTTGAATATATTTAACCAATATAATAGTTAAAATGCTATTCGAAATCGTCACCATTAAGGACATCAAACTGAGTATCGGAAAGATTTGCAGGGAGAAACGAGAGGCGCAAAAGCTATCCCGAGACGAGCTCGCCACCCTACTCAATCTATCGAGAAGCACCGTTCAGAATATCGAAATGGGAAAAAATTCCACGATCGACAATCTGCTAAAAGTGGCGTATCACTTTGACTTACTCAATGAAATCCACCAAGGACTTCAGTCGCTAGAGAAATCACAACCCGACAATTCCATCCCATCCTTCTATTAAGCCATGGGCGATATCCAAAATATCAAACTCTTCGGAGATGAAATCGGTCGGTTGGGATACGACAACAACAAACGCTGCAGTTATTTTCAGTACAGCCCTGATTATCTCGCCAAAAACAATAGCAAAATCCTGCCGTTCATCATCAAACGCACCCCTGAAATACAATCCTTCCCACAGTTCGAAGGAAAGGCCTTTCGAGGGTTGCCTCCCATGTTTGCAGACTCTCTGCCTGATGTTTTCGGAAACCACCTTTTTCAATCATGGCTAAACGCACAGGGCAAACCAATACAGTTGAACGCCCTCGAGCAACTGACATATGTAGGTCAGCGAGGCATGGGTGCCTGGGAGTACGAGCCGGCCATAACCATGATCGAACCAAGCAGTTTTCGCATCGCCGAAATGGCACAATTGCTCAAAGAAATATTGGCTGAGAAAGAATCATTGATACCCGAAATTGCCAATACAGAAGGACTTTTAAATCTATTTCGCATCGGAACATCGGCAGGTGGGATGCGTCCAAAAATATTGGTTGCTCGACATCGCAAAACAAACCAAATCATGCCTGGTGATTTGCTTTATGGACCGCATCATGATTACTTTTTGGTGAAGCTCAATCTCGAAAACGACCCCTCGCATCCGAAGGAAACCATTGAATTCATCTACGCCAACATCGCCCAAAAACTGGGCATTGACATGATGCCTTGCGAACTTTGGGAAGGGCAGCACTTCGCCACGCATCGCTTTGACCGACAGAACAACCAAAAACAGCATGTACTTACGGCATCCGGACTGACCGGCTGGGACTATCAGAATCCGGAGGATAGCAGTTATGAAAATCTGTTCAAGTTGGCGATGGCCCTAAAAATACCGCTCAACGAACTGCAACAGCTTTTCAGGCGGATGGTTTTTAACGTGGTGTTTAACAACATCGATGACCATTTGAAAAACCACGGTTTTACGTATCATCCCGAAACGGACCAATGGCATTTGTCGCCGGCCTATGACCTAACCTACGCCCTCAATCCAAAGTTGAAGTTTCACAAGGTGAGTCGGGCCCTTTCCATCGGCGGAAAACGAGAGCAAATCTCACGAAAAGACCTGTTGAAAATTGCTGACACTTTTAGCATCGAACAGGCAGAACAGACCATACAAGAAATTCTAGAATCACGATCGCTATGGTCGGATTTGGCTTACCAGCACCATTTGTCACCGACACTGATCAGCACGATACAGCAGCAGATGGTCAACATCTAAAGTGGGAATCCCCGAACTCAGATATTCTTCAACACATCTATAGTACGCTGAATCATTTCAGGAGTAACGTCTAAGTGCGTCACCATACGAATATGTTTGTCAGACATGGCCGATACACGGATGTTTTGTGCTGACAATGCGGCAACGGTTTCTGCAACGGTTTTGGGCGATGCCACCTCAAAAATCACAATATTGGTTTCCACCGGGAAGATTTCGCCCACCCATGAGCAGTCCGCCAACGCCGATGCCAACAACTTCGCATGTGCATGATCTTCAGCCAAACGATTGATATTGTGCTCCATCGCAAAGAGTCCGGCCGCCGCCAAATACCCCGCCTGTCGCATCCCGCCACCCATCACTTTCCGCACCCTGCGTGCCTGTTTGATAAACGCCGCATCGCCCAGAAGCACACTGCCCACCGGAGCGCCCAAACCTTTGCTCAAACACAGCGATATACTATGAAACATCTTGCCGTAATCTTTCGGATTTTCTTGGTTCGCCACGATGGCGTTCATCAGTCGGGCCCCGTCCAAGTGAAGTCCGAGTCCATGCGCATCGCACAGAGAACGAATTTTTGCAATTTCCGCCAAATTATAACAACTGCCTCCCCCGCGATTGCAGGTATTTTCCAAACTTACCAAACGAGTTCTTGCGCGATGCACATCGTCCGGGTTAATCACAGGCAAAATCTGCTCAGCCGTTATTTGTCCATAAGACCCCTGCACCAACCTCACCTGCGCGCCTGAATTCTTGGCGATGCCGCCGCCTTCATAGAAATAAATGTGAGAACCCGCCTCGCAGATCACTTCATCGCCCGGCTGGGTATGCACCTGAATGGCGATTTGGTTTGTCATTGTGCCCGACGGACAGAACAATCCCGCTTCCATCCCAAAAAATTCTGCCACACTGCGCTCCAAGGCATTCACAGTAACGTCTTCCCCAAACACGTCATCACCAACTTTGGCGGCAAACATGGCTTGCAACATGGCTTCGGAGGGTTGGGTAAAGGTATCGGATCTAAATTCTATGGGTGTTTCTAACTGACTCATAATGGGGGTAAAATTACAAAATTGAAGACCATCTATTCTTTGACAAATCGAAAAATCGTATCCGACTCAGGCGAAATTGACGGACTCATCGGTTTCAAGGCTATTTGATATACCCCCGCTGCCAATTTACTGACATCAATATATGGCTGACCTTGGAGCGACCCACACTGAAGTATCCTACCGTTCATTTCTGAAATAGCATAAGAAGTAAATCCACCCATTTCTTTAACAAACAACTTATCCGATGTCGGATTCGGGTATAGCACCTCAACGATGTCCTTCTTCGCATCATTCAACGAGGCCGTGATTGCTTTCTGATAAACCCTTACGTAGTCGATTTCCATGCGCGACGAATCGAACTTCGCATCCACTTGAGGCAACACTGCGACGTTTAACAGGATGTACTGATCCTTCGAAAAGGGCCAATTTTCGGGTGTTCGCACTTCGGGACCATAGTTATGAATCTCTTTGTCATCCACAAAAAACCATATTTTCACGGGCGACCAAACCATGGAATACACGTGATAATTGTTGTACGGGTCAGGCAGCGAGATCCCACCAGTTTCAACACCCCCGTAACGCGCCTTGGTATGCACCGCCGATGACACATAGCGCGGATTATGCCCCCAACTCTCCATGATATCCAACTCTCCACAAGCCGGCCAGCCTACCGTAGCAGCGTCTTTACCCCAATAGTTCCCGGTCTCACCCACATTGGTACCAAGGGTCCAAATCGCCGGCCAAACGCCACTGCCCGAAGGCAATTTCGCACGCACATCAATCCTTCCGTAAGTAAATGCAAACTTCGAATTTAAGCGGGCTGACGTATAATCTTTGGTGCTATTGTCGTAAGTGAATTTTTCTTTTTTTAGTACGATTTTCATGCTCCCATCGCCCACAAACGAGTTATCCCGCTTGTCTGTATAGTGCTGAATTTCATTATTAAACCATCCGCCATCGTTCGGGGGAATTACTTGATGATGCCATTTCATGGGATTGGGCTTACCCGCATAATCGAACTCGTCCGACCAAACCAATTTATCATACACGGGCATGTTTCCTGATGATGTTGGCGGTAATTTCGATGCGAAATCTCTGATGTCGTCAACATAATAACTTCCCGATTTCAACTGATCTGGCTCAAAGAAAAGGGTTATGCGATTGTATCGACCACGGCCATTGACGCCTGCATTTGTGCCTACCACCTTCGCTTTCGAAAAATCAAATGAATCGTGATGCCAAGTGGTGTTTTTTACGGTTTTCTGCACATAGATATCGGGCTCACCGTTCGTATTTTTCTCCAGTTTGATTTGAAAGGTAAAGGAATCACCGTCTGCATGGTAAACAGAAAAATATATCTTCTTCGCCAAATCTAGTTGTATCCCATCTTTTAAATCAATAAAAACGCCTTCAAATTTATCTCCACCGGTGTTGGTGATATGTCCAACATTGTTGTTTATTCGGAGAGGGTCTTTGTCCCTCGTAAATTGCGCACCCCCAAAAGCACTGAAATTGTGATCAGAACCTTCAAAATCAATGGGGAGATTCTGTGCCCATAAAGTTCCCGAGATAAAAAGTACAACTGCAATGAAAATAAATTTGCGCATGAACTTCAAATCTAGGCGAAAGCTTGCTTCGCAGCTCGCTGATTGTGCAATTTGTGCAATTAATGTGCAATTGATTTATGACTGCCTTACCCCTGGTTAAAATGTATAAAATGCCCCCGCACCTATTTGTCTGCTTGGTTTTAGCAAGTATTTGTCAACCAGCTCTGTCAGGTGGTTGCTCGCGATAATCCGAAAATAGTCGTTTAATGTTTGCCTCAAAAATGGTCAAAATGTTTGAACCCTGTTTTAACCGGCAAAAAACAGCAAGGCCCCAGATTGCTCTGAGGCCTTGATTTTACTGGGTCGGGATGGCGAGATTCGAACTCACGACCCCTTGCACCCCATGC
>Ga0208597_1000690_pt1 | contig 13350 bp, 12 predicted proteins | sample LakMenEpi05May12_FD_150673 | JGI IMG/M metagenome (GOLD analysis project Ga0208597, IMG submission 150673) | Freshwater microbial communities from Lake Mendota, WI - 05MAY2012 deep hole epilimnion (SPAdes) | ecosystem: Environmental > Aquatic > Freshwater > Lake > Epilimnion/Euphotic zone ...
CCACGCCGCTCTGGGACACCTCAGCAGTCCTGTCTCAGACTGAATCGACGATAGGCCGGGCCCTGCACACGATCGTGGGCTATATGGATCAGCCCAACGCCGCTGAGTTGGTCGCCTATCTCGCCGTGGCGGCGGCCATGATCGGAGCCCGACGCTGGGTGGACAGCCGCCGCACAACGCCCGTCACGACGGCGGCGGCGGCCAAGAGCTAAGACTGCAACAGCCTAAGCGCCATGCGGCGGGGGCGGCGGTGCGTGCTCGCCCATGGGCCCCATCTCGCCGTTCATTCCACCCGGCATTCCCATGTGCTCGTGCATCTGCATCATGTGCCGATGCATCATTTCCGGCGACAGGGCGTCGAACGCCTTCTGCTGGCTCGGCGACAGCTGGGCGTAGAAGGTCTTCACCGCCGCCACATGCTGCTTCATCACCTCCAGGTGCTCGTTCATCTTGGCCATGGCGCGATCGAGGCGCTGCGGCGTGGTCAGGGCCTCATGGCTTTCCATGGCCTCATGCGGCTTGTGCATGGGCGGCTTCATGGCTTCGAGGAAAACCTTCAGGGCGCCGTCCTGGTCGGGGCGCAGTTGCAGCGCGTCGCGCAGATGCTTGGCCATGTGCTCGGCCATGTGCGCGGAGTGTTCGCCATCGCCCATGCGCATCATGACGATGCGCCGCTCCACCTTGGCGCCCGGCGGGGGCGCGTCGGGGGCGGCCTGGGCGCAGGCGGCGCCCGCCAGGCCGAGACTCAGCGCCGCGGCGGCGCCCGCACAAGCAAGGCGGGCGAAGTAAGAACGAGTCATTGGGGTCTCCTCAGGGAACCGAATGCTCGGACCATGAGGAGACTTTGTTGCTTAGGAATGTCTGGAATTCGCCGATTTAGCCGAAATCCTGGCCAAATCCGCGCGAAATTATTCGCCGGCTTCGCGGTCTTCAGAGCCGGACTTCGGCACCAGGCGCTGACGCTCGGCGATACGGGCCGACTTGCCGCGACGATCGCGCAGATAATAGAGCTTGGCGCGACGCACGGCGCCGTGACGCTTCACTTCGATGGACTCGATCATCGGCGACAGCACCGGGAACACCCGCTCGACGCCTTCGCCGAAGCTGATCTTGCGCACGGTGAAGTTCTCATGCAGGCCCGAACCGGAGCGGGCGATGCACACGCCTTCATAGGCCTGCACGCGCTCACGCTCGCCTTCCTTGATGCGCACGTTCACGCGCACGGTGTCGCCGGGGCGGAAATCGGGGGTCGGGCGGATGGCCTTCAGACGCTCGGTCTCGGCCTTTTCCAGCTGCTCGATGATGTTCATCGCTTCAATCCTTCACTCTCGGGCTTTGGCGCCCTTTGGCTGTAAGTTGGCGAGATGCGCTGACCAGAGATCCGGCCGTCGCTCCCGCGTGGTCGCTTCGCGCTGCTCTTGTCTCCATCGGGCGATCTCGCCGTGATGGCCGGAGCGCAGCACCTCCGGAATCTTCAGACCTTCGAACTCTTGCGGCCGCGTATATTGCGGATGCTCAAGCAGACCGTCCTCGAAACTCTCCTGATCGAGACTGGCCGCCTGACCGAGCACCCCCGGCAACAGACGCACGCACGCCTCGATGGTCACCATGGCCGCCGCCTCGCCGCCCGCAAGCACCGCGTCGCCGACCGAAATCTCCTCGAACCCGCGAGCGTCGAGCACCCGCTGATCCACCCCCTCGAACCGGCCGCAGAGCAGGATCAGGCCGGGGGCCTTGGACCACTCGCGAACCCGCGCCTGGGTCAGGGGCCGACCGCGCGCGCTCATGTACAAAAGCGGCCGTCCATCCGCCTCTACGCTGTCTAGCGCCGAAGCTATGGCGTCCGCCCGCATCACCTGCCCCGGACCGCCCCCAGCGGGGGTGTCGTCGAGGAAGCCGCGCTTATTACCGGAAAAGTCGCGAATGTCGAGGGTTTCGAGACTCCAGAGGCTGGTCTCCTTCCAGGCCGTGCCGATGATGGAGACCCCCAAGGGCCCAGGAAACGCCTCCGGAACCATGGTGAGCACAGTGACGCGATAGGGGGGCTCAGCCATGGGCCAAGCCTTCTGCTTTGGCGGCGGCGAGCAGGCGAGCGTCCAAGGTCATCAACTTAAACCCGCGATCGCGCGCCAACGACAAATAGGCCGCGTCATAGATCGACAGGCCATGGGTCAGGGCGAGCGTACTGTCGGCCAAGACATCCTGCGGCCGCGACACGATCTCCACCGGCAGGCGCTTCACCATCGCGAGCGTCCGAAGGTAATCAACTTCGGAAAGACGGCCGCGTCGATGCGCAGAGAGCAGGGCGTTGGCGACTTCATATATCAGAAGTGAGGGCGCGACCGCGTGCGCCTGTCCGACGGCGGCAAGGTGAGCATCGGTCGTCGCCGTCGCTTCGTCCTCAATGATCCATGCACAGGCCATTGAGGCGTCCACTACGTAAGCCACTAGCGCCGCCCTTCGTCGATGAGTTCGCGCACGGAAAGGCCGCCGAGCCGCACGCCCTGGCGCGCGCGGCGAAACCACTCGACGAGATCTTCGGCGCTTTGTTCAGGCGGGACCAGGCGAGCCACAGGTCGGCCCCGTTTGGTGATGGTGATTTGCTCGCCGCGCTCCACCCGCTCTAGAAGCTCGGAGAGGCGCGCCTTGGCTTCGAAGATTCCGATAGCTGACATTCGAACAAACTAGGTTGTCTAACTAGTTTCATCAAGGCCTCAAAACAAAACCCGGGGGTTCATCAGCCGCTGGGGATCAAGCGCCTGGCGCACCGCCCGCAGGGCCGCCACCGTGGCGGGGTCCTTGTAGCGCAGGGCCTCTGCGGTCTTCATGGTCCCAAGGCCGTGTTCGGCGGAAATGGACCCGCCCAGCCTGTGGGCGATGTCGTGCACGATGCGGGCGCCCTCGTCGCGGCGGGCGAGGTGCTCGGCCGGATCGCCGCCCACCGGCTGCACCACGTCGAAATGGATATTGCCATCACCCACGTGACCGAAGGCCGCCACCCGCACCCCCGGCGCGAAGGCCTCCACCGCCGCGGTGGCCTCGGCGATGAAGCGGGCCACCAGGCTCACCGGCACGGACACGTCGTGCTTCCAGGCCATGCCCTCCGGCTTCTGGGCCGCCGACTGGCCTTCGCGCAGCGCCCATAGCGCGCGGGCCTGGGCCGCAGACTGCGCCACCACGGCGTCTTCAGCGAGCCCCTGCTCCAAGGCCTTGGCGAGGGTGCGCTCCAGGGACGCCTCGGCGGCGCCGGGCTCCCCCGAGGCCAGTTCCATCAGCACGTACCAGCCATGGTCGCCGGCCAGGGGCCTGCGCGCGCCCGGCAGGTGCGCCACGGCGAAACCCATGCCCCGGGCGCTGATCAGTTCAAAGCCCTCCACCGCCCCGCCGCTCTCCGTCTTGGCGAGGGCGAGAAGCGCGACCGCCGCCTCAGGATCAGCGAGGCCGACCATGGCCACGGCCCGCGACGACAAGATCGGGAACAGCTTCAGGCTCGCCGCGGTGACAAGACCCAGCGTGCCCTCGGCGCCGATGATCAGGTGCTTCAGATCATAGCCGGTGTTGTCCTTGCGCAGGCGCTTGAGGCCATGGACCACATCGCCATTGGGCAGCACCGCCTCGATGCCCAGCACCAGGTCGCGCATGGTTCCATAGCGCAGCACCGCCACCCCGCCGGCGTTGGTGGAGATGAGCCCGCCGATGCTGGCGCTGTCCTGGGAGGCGAGGCTCAGAGGGAAGAATCGCCCTGCCGCCAAGGCTGCCTCATGCACGGCGGTCAAGGTCGCGCCGGCTTCGGCAACGATGGCGTCGTCCAGAGGGGAGACATCGCGGATGGCCTTCATCCGTTCCATGGAGACGAGGATCTCGCCATCGGGAATCTGCCCGCCTACAAGTCCTGTGTTGCCCCCCTGCGGGGTGATGGCGAGGCCGAGCTCCTGACAGGCGCGCACCACCTGCGCCGCCTCAGCGGTCGAACGCGGTCGCACCAGGAGCGGGGTCCGACCGATCCAGCGCCCCCGCCACTCGGCGAGCTTGGGGGCCATGATCTCCGGATCATCGGTATAGAGCGCCGGATCGAGCCGCGCGCGCAGGGCGTTCAAGGCAGAGGTCATGGAACTTCATTTAGGCCCGAAGCGTCCATGCCGATAGTCGGAGCGTAGCCGCCGATTTGCATTGATCCCGGGTCGGGCGGGGTTCATAGGGGCGATCATGACTGCGCATTCTACCGTGTCCGGACATTCCCTGGACGATCTGCCCGAGTGGCGTCTCGACGATCTCTATGCGGGCCGCGACGACCCCGCCATCGAAGCCGACCTGAACGCCGCCAAAGGATTGGTGGCTGAACTCGCCAAGCTGAAGGGCGCCTTTCTGGCCGCCCGCGGCGACGCCGACCGCCTTGGCCGGCTCCTGGCCCAAGGCGTCTCGCTCTATGAGCGCTCGGCCAATCTCATGGGGGCGGTGGGCTCCTTCGCCAGTCTCGCGGCCTCCACAGCACGCGACGACGCGGCCTGGGCCAAGTTCGAAGCCGATCTGCGGACGCGCCAGTCCGCCATCGCCGCCGAGACCATCTTCTTCACGCTGGAGATCAATCAGCTGGAGGACTGGGAGCTGGAGGGCGCGCTTCGGGCCTCCCCCGACGCCGCGCGCTGGCGGCCCTGGCTGCGGCGGGTGCGGCTCGGGCGGCCGCATGAGTTGTCACCCGACCTCGAGCGCCTGCTCATGGATCGCGGTCCGGCCCTGGCCAACTGGACCCGGCTCTATGACGAGACCCTGGCCCGGATGCGGGTGAAGGCGGGCAAGGACGTGCTGACCCTGTCCGAGGCTTTGAACCAGCTGTCGAGCCCCGATGCTCAGGTGCGCAAAACGGCGGCGAAGGGCCTGGCGAGCGCCCTCGAAGCAGACACGCCGGTGCTTGCGCTCGCCCTCAACACCACCGCCTATGAAAAGCAGGTGGAGGACCGCTGGCGCAAGTTCGCCACCCCCGCCGCCGCGCGCCATCAGGCCAACGAGGTGGACGCCGAGGCGGTGGAGGCGTTGGAAGCCGCGGTGGTGGAGGCCTATCCGCGCCTGTCGCACCGTTATTACCAATTGAAGGCGCGCATTCTGAAGCCGGAAGCGGGCGCCAAGGCCAAGCTGGACTATTGGGACCGCAACGCCCCCCTCAACGGGTCAGCGCCGCGGCAATATAGTTGGGGCGAGGCCAAGACCATGGTGCTCGACGCTTTCAGCGCCCTGTCGCCGGCCTTCGCCGACCGCGCCAAGACCTTCTTCGACCAGCCGTGGATCGATGCGCGGCCCAAGGCGGGCAAGAGCTCGGGCGCCTATTCGCACCCGGTGACCTCTGAAAAGCACCCCTATGTGTTCCTGAACTACATGGGCGAACGTCGCGACGTGCTGACCCTGGCCCACGAGCTCGGCCACGGAGTGCATCAGCGCCTGGCCGCGCCGCTGGGCACGCTCCTCGCCGACACGCCGCTGACGCTGGCCGAGACCGCCTCCATCTTCGGCGAGGGCCTGGTGTTCGAGCGCCTGCTGGCGGAGGCGAGCAAGAACGAGCGGCGCGAACTTCTGGCCGGCAAGATCGAAGACGGACTGAACACGGTGGTGCGGCAGATCGCCTTCCACCGCTTCGAGACCAAATTCCACGCCGCCCGGAGCATGGGCGAATTGGCGCCCGAGGAGATCAGCGCCTTGTGGCTCGAGGTCATGGGCGAGAGCCTCGGTCCGGGGATCACGCTCAATCCGGGCTATGAGCACTACTGGGCCTATGTCAGCCACTTCATCCACGCCCCCTTCTATGTCTACGCCTACGCCTTCGGCGACCTTCTGGTGTCGGCGCTGATGGAGCGGCGGCGGCAGGACCCGCAGAGCTTCACCCCGCTCTACGAGGCCCTCCTCGCCGGCGGCGGCTCCAAGACCTACGTCGAGGCGCTGGCCCCCTTCGGCCTCGACCCCAAGGATAAGGCCTTCTGGACTCAAGGCTGCGCGCGGCTGGAACGGCTGGTGGACGAGTTCGAGGCCCTGGTTTGACGCCGTGAGGGGCTGGCGCCCAGCCGGTCGCGCCCGCATATGGGAGCCATGCCGCCTGACGATCTCGACCCGGAACGCAATCGCCTCAGCGAGCGCCTCGCGCGCGCGGCCAAGGTGGGCGTCGGCCTCGCTGGCGCGGGCGCGGCCCTCGGCGCCAACCGCATGCTCGCCACAGACGACGCCCAGGCCCGCAACGCCCGGGCGCTGAAACAGGCCCTTGGCGGGCTGAAGGGACCGTTGATGAAGGCGGCGCAGATGGTGGCCACCGTGCCCGACCTGCTGCCGCCGGAATTCGCCGCTGAGCTTGCCGAGCTGCAGACCAACGCCCCCGCCATGGGCCGTCCCTTCGTGCGCCGGCGCATGGCGGCTGAGCTCGGCCCCGACTGGTTGGCGAGGTTCCGCCAATTCGATTTCGACGCGGCGGCGGCGGCCTCCCTCGGCCAAGTGCACCGCGCCGAAAGCCTCGACGGCCGCCCGCTCGCAGTGAAACTGCAATATCCGGAAATGCAGAGCGCGGTGGAGAGCGATCTTTCCCAGCTGCGTCTCGTCTTCGCCCTGTTCAAGCGCCTGGACGGAGCCATCGACCCCACCGAAATCGCCGAGGAGATCGGCGATCGTCTGCGCGAGGAGCTGGACTACGACCGCGAGGCCAAGGCCATGCGCCTCTACGGCCGCTTCTTCGCCGATCGCGACGACATCCGGACCCCGGAGCCGGTGGCCGAACTCACCACCCGCCGGCTGCTGACCATGAGCTGGCTCGACGGCGAGGGCCTGATGGCTTTCAAGGACGCGCCGCTCGCCGTGCGCAACCGAGTCGCCGCTCTGTTGTTCGACGCCTGGTGGACGCCCATGACCCGGCTCGGCGTCATCCATGGCGACCCGCACCTCGGCAACTATTCGCTGGCGCCTGAGGCCGAGCGGCTGAACCTCCTCGATTTCGGCTGCGTGCGCATTTTCCCGCCCCGCTTCGTGGCTGGCGTGGTGCGGCTCTATCGGGGCCTGAAGTCCGGCGATCGGGCCGAGCAGGTGGAGGCCTATCGCTCCTGGGGTTTCAGCCATCTCCCCGACGAACTGGTGGACACGCTCAATGTTTGGGCCCGGTTCATCTACGGCCCGCTCCTGGACGATCGCGTGCGCACGGTGGCTGACGGCGTGGCGCCGGGCCAATACGGGCGCAAGGAGGCCATCGCCGTGCGCCGCGCCCTGAAGGAGAAGGGGCCGGTGACCATTCCGCGCGAGTTCGTGTTCATGGACCGCGCGGCCATCGGCCTCGGCGCCGCGTTCCTGCACCTGCATGCCGAGCTGAACTGGAACGCCCTGTTCGAAGCCTCCCTCGAGGGCTTCAGCGAAGAAGGTCTCGCCGCACGACAGGCCGAGGCCCTGGCCGCCGTCGGGCTCAGCTGATCACTTTGGAGAGCCAAGGCCCGGGCCGGCGCCGAGGTCCGGCCGGCTCGGATCCAGCTTCGCCGCCGGGATCACCACCAGGTTCGGGTAGCGCTTCTTCAGCTCGGCCGCGAACAGCTTGGCGTCGCCGGCGATGATCAGGCTGGTCCTGGCCGGGTCGGCCAGTTCGTGGGCGGCCCGCCGGGTCGCGGCGGCCGTGACCTGCTCCAACTTGCCGGTGAAGCTCTGAACCTCTGAGAGGTCAACGCCCAGCGTCGCGTAGCGCCCAAGCACCTCGGCGAGGCCGGCGCTGGTCGCCGCCGAGCGCCCATAGCCGCCCACCAGCGAGGCCTTGCGCGCCGCCAACTCCTCCTCCGGCAGGGGCGCCGCGCCCAGGTTTTTTTCGAGGTTCAGCATCAACCCCGCCACCTCGTCGGCCGACTGGTTCTTGGTCTGGGCGCGGGCGGTGAACAGTCCCGCCTCGCGCCGGGCGTCCAGGGCGCTGCTGGCGCCGTAGGACAGGCCGCGCTTCACCCGCACCTCTTCATTGAGCCGGGCGGAATAGCCGCCCCCCAGCACCGCCGAGGCGGTGGCGGCGGCGTAGTAGTCCGGATTCGAGCGGCGCAAGGATGGCGCGGCCAGTGTCACCGCCGCCTGACCGGTCCCGGGCAGGTCGATCACCACCACCTTGGGCCCGCTGGGCGCCCGGGCGGCCGGCGCCGGGGTCAGGGGCGCGGCGGGCCGGCGCCAATCGCCAAACGCCGATTGCACCAAGGCGAAACCCTGCTCGGGCGTGATATCGCCGGTGAGCACCACCACCGCGTCGTCCGGCCGATAGAGCGCCTGATACTGCCGCGTAATGGCCGCGCGATCGATGCGCTTCAAGCTTTGTTCGGTTCCATCACTGGGATGGCCGTAGGGTCCCGCGCCAAACACCACGGCGGGGACGGCCATGCCGGCCAAGGCGCCCGGCTCTTTGCGGCCTACAGTAATAGCGTCGAGATCCTGCTGACGCAGACGGTCGATCTCGTCCTGGGCGAAGGCCGGCTGGCGCACCACCTCGGCCAGGATCGGCAGGGCCTTGGGCAGTTGGTCGGCGAGAACCGTGAGACTGACCGCCGATGCGTCGTACCCCGCGCTGGAACTGATCGAGCCGCCCAGGGCCTCGATCTCTTCGGCGATTTCAGAGGCCGACCGGTGGGTGGTCCCTTGCGGCAAGAGATCGGCGGTGAAGGCCGTCAGCCCGGCGAGGCCAGCCGGATCCGAGGCCGCGCCGCGGCGGATCAGCACCTCGGCGCTCACCAGGGGCAGGTCGCTGGTCTTGGCGACGATGACTCTGAGGCCATTGGGCAAGGTGCGCTCAGCCGCCTTGGGCAGAACCGCGGCCACCGGCGCGCCCGGCGGCGGCGGGGCGGCTTGCGTCGGCTTCGCCGCACCTGACTCGGCGGGCGTTGCGGCGGATTTGACCGCGGGTTCGCCTGCAACGTCCGGCGCCGTCGCGGTCTGTTGCAGGTAGCGCACCGTCACCCGCTTGGCTGGATCCAGGTACTTGATCGCCACGCGCTGAACATCGGCCGCACTCACCTGGGCCAGACGATCAAGGTCGGTGTTGGCCCGGGCGGCGTCGCCCTCAAGCAGGATGGCCCGGCCAAGTTCGAACGCCCGTCCCTCGATGGTCTCGCGCTCGCCAAGGGCCGAAGCGCGAAGCTGGTTGCGCGCCCGCGCCAATTCGGCCGCGCTCACCGGGGTCTCCCGCAGCCGCTTCAGCTCGTCGAGCAGCGCCGCCTCACCCTGGTCCGGCGTCTTGCCGCTAGCGAGGATGGCGCCGGCGATGAACAGTCCGGGCTGCTGGCGGGCATCGAACTCGCCCACCATGTCGGCCGCGAGCTGCTGCTGATAAACCAGGTCATGGTAGAGGCGTGAGGACTTGCCGCTGGAGAGGATGGCGCTGGCCACCTGCAGCGCCGGGGCGTCGGGATCCGCCGCCGCCGGGGCGGGGAAGGTCATGATCACCGCCGGCAACGGCACATTGGGGCCATAGGTGGTGACGTCCTTGGCGCCCGTCCGCGGAGGCTCCACCGCCGTCACTCGCGGGATCGGGATCGCAGGCCGAGCCAGGCCTGAGAAATACTGGTCCACCCAGGCGTTCAGCTGCGCCGGCTCGAAGTTCCCCACCACCAGCAGCACGGCGTTGTCGGGCCGATAGTAGGTGGCGTGGAAAGCCCGCACATCGGTCAAGGTGGCGGCGTTGAGGTCGGCGATGGAGCCGATGGGCGCACGCTGATACGGATGAACGCTGAAGGAGGCCTGCGGCAAATCATAGTTGAACAATCGGCCATAGGGGCTGGCCAGCACCCGCAGGCGCAGCTCCTCCTTCACTACGCTGCGCTCGGAGGCGAAATTGGCCTGGTCCACCACCAGCGTGCCCATGCGCTCGGCCTCGGCCCACAACAGGCGCTGCAGGTGATTGGCCGGGATCACCTCGTAATAGTTGGTGAAGTCGGGATAGGTGGAGGCGTTGTTGAAGCCACCTACGTCCTCAGTCAGCCGGTCCATGTATTCGGCCGGCATGTCCCGCGTTCCCTTGAACATGAGATGTTCGAACAGGTGCGCGAAACCGGACCGCTGCGTCGGATCATCCTTGCCGCCAACGTCGTACCAAACCTGCACCGTGACATTGGGCGTGGCCTTGTCCACCGCCCAGTAGAGCGTCAGCCCGTTGACCAGGGTGCGGGTCTGATACGGGATCGGCGGCACGCCAGGCTCGGTCGCGCCCGCTGGGGCTGCGAGGCTGAGCGCAAGCCACGAGGCGCAGGCGCACAGGGTCCGGGACATGAGGCGCATGGTACGGCTCCTGAAGTGTTGGTCGCGCAGGTTAGCACAGGCGCGACCCCGCCACGTGCGACGTGCATATTATGACGTGTCAGCGGCGCGGCTTCGGCGCCTCGGCCGCTTTGGCGATGGCGCGGAAATCCACATCCGAGTCCGCCGCCAGATAGGCGAACGTGGTCCACGCCGCGGTCAGGCGATCCAATTCCTTCGGGTCGACCTTGTCCAAGGTGTCGTCGGCGGTGTGGTGAAGATCAAAATAGTGGGTTCCATCCTGGGCCAGCTCAGCCAGCGGCACGCCCGCTAGGTCTTCCAAGTCCGCACCGCCGTCTCGCGCCGGACCGGGGCCCAGCGCTGCGGGCAGGCGCGCCGTCACATTGGCGAGGGCCCGGCCATAGGGGCTCGACGCCGCCCCAGCGGGCAGGTCAATGCGATAGACATGCGTCGCGCCGAAATCGCACTCCGAAGCGATGATGTGCTTGTCGAGTTCGGCGGCGTGCGCCTTGGCGAAGGGGGCGTGGGTCTCGCCCACCTCCTCGGCGCCGAACAGCGCCACCCGCAAGGTGCGACGCGGCTGCTGAGGGAGGCCTGCGATCAGCTTGGCCGCGGCCATGGTCACCGCCACGCCGGCGCCGTCGTCGATGGCGCCTTGGCCGAGGTCCCAGCTGTCCAAATGGCCGCCGATGAGTACAATTTCGTCCGGGCGCTCGCGGCCGACGATCTCGCCCACCACCGTCTCCGACTGGCCCCGCTCCTCCAATCGGGAGACGAGGACCAGTTTCAGGCGCAGCGGCAGACCGCGCGCGCTCATGTGATCCAGCAGCTCGGCGTCCGGGGCTGACAGCGCGCCAGCGGGAATCTTGGGCGCCTTGGGATCATAGTGGGTGACGCCGGTGTGCGGCGCGCGGCGGTCATCGGTGGCCAATGAACGTATGAGGAAGGCGACGGCGCCGCGCTTGGCGGCCTCCGACGGACCGGCCACCCGCATGCGCACCAAGGCGCCGTAACCCGCGCCATCCTGGGCCTTGACCATGGGCTGGGTGACCACGGCGATCTTGCCCTTCAGCGCGCCGATGGGCTGGGCCAACAGGTCGTCATAGGTCTTGAACAGCGCGATTTCCGCCTCGATTCCCTCCGGCGGCGTCGACACCGACAGGCCAAGCGCAGTCACCGCCAGCTTTTGCGGGAACGGCGAGAGCACCTCGGCGCGCTCCTCGCCGCGAGTCCACTGCGGCATGGGGAAGGCTTCGATATGCACGTTCTGGAAGCCGAGGGCCTTCATCTTGGCCACGGCCCACAACGCCGCGCGGTGTTCGGCTTCCGAGGCGGCGAGGCGCGGTCCCACCTCCGTGGTCAGCGATTCCAGCAACGGATAGGCCTCAGACCCCGCCAACGCCTTGTCGCGCAGGCTGGCCGCCGCGGTCTCCAGCCGGCTCCAGTCGGCGGCGGCGAGGCTGGGGGTGGCGGCCAGGCAAAGGGCGGCGGCGCAGAACAGATGGCGCATGGGAAGCTCGCGAAGAAGTGAGGCAGGGCGCACATTTGGCCTGCTGCGCAGAGAAGATTCAACCCCGATGGGCGCGAATGGCGATGGCCGAGCCCGGCTCCACCAAGGAAAGCAGCAATTCCAGGTCCGGCCGCGCCAGGGCGACGCAGCCCTCGGTCGGCGAATAGTCCTCTCGGGCGAGGTGCAGGAAGATGGCGGAGCCGAGCCCCGGGATTGGCGGATCGTCATTGTGCGCCAGGACGCCTACGAGGTCATAGACATGATCCTCACGCCACATCTGCTCGCAACTCACCGGATAGGGCAGCTTCACCGGGCGATTGTAGGCGGGGTCTTGCGGCGCGTCGCACCAGCCGTCGTCGGGCGCCATCGGCGCGACCGGCAGGCGGGTCTTGGGCGCGGGGCCGCGATCCGGTCGATAAAGAATGCGCCGAATTTCCCATGCCCCCGCCGGAGAGGCGCCGTCGCCCTCGCGCTTGGCCTCCGCGCTCACCACGCCGCCCTTACCCAGGGCGCAACGCACCTTGCGGTGGCCTAGGTTGATCCACCCGTCGGCGTAAGCTTCAAAGATCATCTCACAACCCTTTGATCTCGCAGGCTCTCGCGGCAAAGCGGCGCAGGTCGCCCAGCCCTTGGCGCGGAGCCCGGAGCGGTGCATGGTCCAGGGCATGGCGCAACAAAAAACCATCCTGGTCGTCGACGATGACGATGATCTTCGCGAGGCCCTGGCCGAACAGCTCAGCCTGGAGGCGGATTTCACGGCGCTGCAGGCGCCCACCGCCGCCTCGGGTGTGGCCATGGCCAAGCAGGAGCGGCCGGAGCTAATCCTGCTGGACGTGGATTTGCCAGACATGGATGGGCGGGAAGCGTGCCGGCGCATGCGCGCTGAAGGCGTCGGCGCGCCCGTGATCATGCTCACCGCGGCGGCGGCGGACACCGACACCATCGCCGGCCTGGAAGCCGGGGCGGACGACTATGTGACCAAGCCCTTCAAGTTCGGCGTACTGCTCGCCCGCATCCGGGCCCATCTACGCAGTCACGAACAGTCGGAAAACGCCGTCTTCCGCATCGGCCCCTATGAATTCCGTCCGGCGCAAAAACTGCTGCTCGACGCCCGGCAAAAGAAGGTCCGGCTGACGGAAAAAGAGACCAGCATCCTGAAATATCTCTACCGGGCCCAGGGCCACTCCGCTTCCCGGGACGAACTTCTGGCCGAGGTGTGGGGCTACAACGCCGGGGTCACCACCCACACCCTCGAGACCCACATCTATCGATTGCGGCAGAAGATCGAACCGGAGCCCAATTCCCTACGCCTGCTGGTGACGGAGTCCGGCGGCTATCGTCTGGCGGTGTGAGCCGACGCGCCACAGCATTAAGTTCTTGCTTTGTTCTGGTATAAGCGTAGGCTCCCTGGGTCAGTAGGGAGCACGACACCATGATCAGCTATGCGACCTTCGGCGTTCGCGACAAGGCGGCGTCGTTGAGCTTTTTCGAGCCGGTGCTGGCCGCGCTCGGCTACCGCAAGTTCTATGACGAGGGGACCCATGCGGGCTTCGCCCCCGGCGGCGATTCAAGCCAGCCAGGAACCGTGTGGATCGGCCCGCCCTATA
>Ga0208597_1000691_pt1 | contig 13344 bp, 12 predicted proteins | sample LakMenEpi05May12_FD_150673 | JGI IMG/M metagenome (GOLD analysis project Ga0208597, IMG submission 150673) | Freshwater microbial communities from Lake Mendota, WI - 05MAY2012 deep hole epilimnion (SPAdes) | ecosystem: Environmental > Aquatic > Freshwater > Lake > Epilimnion/Euphotic zone ...
GTGCAGATGCCATGGACGTTATGGCTGGCATGGCTTGGGAGTTAAAATTCCCTAAATTGATTGGTATTAAATTGACTGGAAAATTAAGCGGATGGTGTTCTGCCAAAGACGTTATTTTGAAAGTAGCTGGAATCCTTACCGTGAAAGGTGGAACCGGTTGCATTGTAGAATATTTCGGTGAAGGTGCTACTTCTTTGTCTTGCACAGGAAAAGGAACCATTTGTAACATGGGTGCTGAAATTGGAGCAACGACTTCAACCTTCGGTTATGATGACAGCATGGAGAAATATCTGCGCTCTACAGGTCGCCCTGAAGTAGCAGATCTTGCGAACAACATTCGCGAGCATTTGACTGGAGATGCTGAAGTTTATGCTAACCCTGAAATGTATTTCGACCAGGTTCTTGAAATTAATCTCGACGAATTAGAGCCCTACATCAACGGTCCTTTCACTCCCGATTTGGCAACGCCAATTTCTAAAATGAAAGAAGCTGCTGCTGCAAACGACTGGCCTACTAAAGTGGAGGCTGGACTTATTGGTTCATGCACCAACAGTTCTTACGAAGATATTTCTCGCGCAGCATCTTTAGCGAAGCAAGCGGCAGAAAAAGGAATGGTACCGAAAGCTGAATTCAGCATTACGCCAGGTTCAGAGAAGGTTCGCTTTACCATTGAACGCGACGGATTTATTGAAACGTTTTCGAAGATTGGCGCGAAAGTTTTCGCAAACGCCTGCGGACCATGCATTGGTATGTGGGCAAGGGCAGGCGCTGAAAAGAAAGAACGCAACACAATCATTCATTCGTTCAACCGTAACTTCTCTGCTCGTCAAGACGGAAATCCAAACACAATGGCATTCGTTGCTTCTCCGGAAATAACCACTGCACTTGCGATTGCTGGAGACCTTACCTTCAACCCACTTACCGATTCTTTAACGAACAATAAAGGAGAGCAGGTGATGTTCGATGCTCCAACTGGATATGAATTACCACCACTTGGATTCGATGTGAAAGACGCCGGCTACCAAGCACCAGCTGAAGATGGAAGCGCAGTTGAAATCAGCGTTGCTGAAGACAGCGAACGTCTTCAATTGCTTGCGCCGTTTGCAGATTGGGACGGAACAAACATTGAAAACGCAAATGTGTTGATTAAGGCGAAAGGAAAATGTACAACTGACCATATCTCTATGGCTGGACAGTGGTTGCGTTTCCGTGGTCACTTAGACAATATTGCGAACAACACGTTAATTGGAGCAACTAACTTCTTCAACGGAGAGCAAAACAAAGTGAAAAATCAAATCACTGGCGAATACGCTGAAGTGCCTACCGTTCAACGTGCATATAAAGCAGCTGGTATCCCTTCTATTGTTGTGGGAGATCACAACTACGGTGAAGGCTCTTCACGTGAGCATGCTGCTATGCAACCGCGTCATTTGGGTGTTCGTGCTATTCTCGTAAAGAGCTTCGCGCGCATTCACGAAACAAACTTGAAGAAGCAAGGTATGTTGGCGCTCACTTTTGCTAACGAAGCTGACTACGATAAAATTCAAGAAAACGATACAATCAATTTTGTTGACTTAGTGAATTTCTCTGCAGGAAAGCCATTGACTTTGGAATTGGTTCACGAAGATGGTTCGAAAGAAAACATTCTTGTAAACCACACCTACAACGACCAACAAATTGAATGGTTCAAAGCAGGTGGCGCCTTGAACTTAATTAGAAAATCACTATAAAAATCAAAAGAAAAGGACTTGTTAAAGTCCTTTTTTTTAATCTTCGCATTATGAAAAATCTATTGTATCTCTTTCTTGCTTTAACATTCTTCGCTTGCGGAAATGCAACTCCAAATGCTGAAGCTACTCCTGCAGCAACAACAAACACGGTTGTAGACGGAACCAACAAAACAGAAGCAGTTCTTTCCATCAGCGGAATGACATGTGTGGCCGGTTGCGGTGGTAAAATTCAGAAAGAACTTCAGAATCTAAACGGAGTTGTTACAACCTCATTAGATTTCGTTGAAGATCGAGATGTAAATGTTGTGAAGGTTGAATTCGATCCTGCCTTGGTGAAAGAAACAGACATGACCAATATCGTGAACACCATTGCCGACGGTCAATACCACGTTGTGAAAGCTGAAATAATTTCGCACAAAGCTTCATAATGTCAACCCTTCAACAAACAAAAAAAAGATTGAATACAGCGGGCAAAATTGCCCTGATCTGTATGTTCTTAATCATAATCGCCGGTAGCTTTGTCCGCATCACAGGCAGCGGAATGGGTTGCCCCGATTGGCCGAAATGTTTTGGCTATTACATACCACCTACTGATATTTCAACTGTTCAGCTCGAAGAAGGAAGAACTTATACCAAAGGACAAATGATCATTCACCATGACACTCTTTGGATTACGGAATCTGAATTTCAATACACGCCTGAATTTTGGAAATCCAATTTTAGTAGTGAAGCCGCATTGAAAGTATACCCCAAACACCAATACGCTGAATTCAATGCGTTTCACACTTGGACGGAATATATCAATCGTCTGCTCACTGGACTGCTTGGGTTACCCATTTTAATCATGACATTCTTTGCCTTGCTGTATTATAAAAAATCAAATGACTACTGGCCCATACTATACTCGGTATTCGCTATTGTCATGATTATTTTCGAAGCATGGTTGGGTAAAATGGTCGTAGACAAAAATCTTAACACTTCCACTATTACCCTTCACATGGTGGGGTCACTCGGCATTCTGTTGAGTTTACTCTTTCTCATTCGGAGAACGTCTGATTCCCCAACCACAACGTTACCTGTAACACTTCGAAAAGCATTGTCATTTTTCTTTTTGATTCATCTTGTTCAACTTCTTCTTGGAACACAAGTGCGTGAGTCGGTTGATCTTCTTCTTGAGAATGGGGTTGGAAGAAATATTCTTATTGAGAATTTACCTGTTGGATTCAAGATTCACAGGAGTTTTTCAATTCTAATTGTTATTCTCGCAACCCTAATGTTCCTGCAATACCGCAGACTTGAATTGAAACCAAGAAAATTTTTCTACTTGTTCGTTGTACTTGGATTTGAAATACTTTTCGGTGTATGCCTCGCCTATTTCAGCTTACCGATAGCCCTTCAGCCTTTGCATCTACTTTTTTCTATTCTGCTTTTCGCTTTAAGCGGAATGTTATTATTGGAATCTAAAAAGAAATAAACACTCCATTTAGTTTTTAACATTCTCTAATTTACTTTGGTCGGCGTTTATCTTTGACCCTTTCTTTTAGTAAATGAAAGGTGTATTCTTTTTGCTTTTATTAAATTTTTATTGCTTGATTTCAAGCGCGCAGGAAAGTGTGCCCATACGCTTGAGGCAATTGAAGCCCAATCGCGAGCTAACTAATTTCCTAAGACTAGATTCTCTTCAACAAACTAAGGCCAATGTTAACTACGAGCTTATACTTTCTCATGGCAGATGGTATGCGATTGGGGATGGCGACGGACAAGTTTTTATTTCCGAAAACGGAAATTGGAAACGAATAGATAAAACCCGACTTGAAGGATATCATTACCGCGCATTTCTTTTCGATTGCAACGGGAGCTTAATGAAATACGGTGGCTACGGTTTTTGGAGAAATCATGGCATGTTCGTTAAATTCAATGAAGCATTAGGCGATTGGCAAATTCAACCCAGCGACCGCGACCTTCCTTTTAGTGGAAATCTCGCTTACTTCAGCAGAAAAGAAAATTCCCTTTACTCATTTGGCAATTTCATTTACAACCAATCAATGAGCTAGGAGAAGAAATTTCTCGACAGCCTGTATCGAATTGATTTGCTTACCATGAAATGGGAGAATCTCGGGAAGCTCAATGAAACACTTATAAATAATTACCATCTGCATTACCGTTCCACCACACTTTCTGACAATACGGGTTGCTTTGTCTTGCCGATTAGCACAGATTCGACTGCTCTTTTTTTGAATTTCGAAACGAAAAAATACAGCGTTTACAATTCAAAAAACAATTCCCGACTCTTTCGTTTTTTTCGCGAATTACCGCCAAATCAACAATTGTATTCAGATAGCTACGGTTTAAAAATTCTTGCTAACGACTCAATCGTTATTCTCGACTCCATTTCTTGGGAAGCCGCTATTGATCAACCCGTTGAATCTTCAAATTTAATCGACGGAAAAACTCCAACGATTGCTTTCAAATATTCACTCCTACTGGGTGGTCTTGGTCTATTCTTCGGAATTCTCGTTTTGTTTTACTTGTACAAACGAAAAAAATCAAAACCGGTTGCTACATATGTTCCACCTGTTCAGTCCTTTTCAAGAACGCTTGACCTTTCAATTTCAAACACTATCGTTTTCCAAGGAGCCATGTACCCCATTGACACTGCAGATTATCTCGTGATTCAAAAACTGGCTCAACAAGATGCGACAACAATTGATTTAAATGATTGGTTGGGGTTGGAAAACAAACAACCCGAAAATCAGAAAAAGCAACGGGCAGAGTGGATCAAACGCATGAATACCTTCTTTCAATCAATTGGTTTCAACGATGATGCGTTTAAAAGAGAACGTTTGGAAACGGACAAACGCATGTTCGTTTACAAAATGAACAGCGTCCTTAAACAAAATGGAAATTCAGAACTTCCCTTATCTGAAAAATAGGTGAAGTTCCAGAACATTCGCTTGATTAAAGGGTGTTCATAACCAACTATTTGCGTCTGTTAATTAAGTGAAAATAAGTTCTGCCACCCAATTCACTCGATTTCTGTAGCTACAGCTTTTCCTCTAGGATTCTTTTGTAGAAATTCTTGTTGAAATGAATCGCGTCCTAGAAATTAAACACTGGCTTCAAGAAGGCAATCTCTATCGAGCGGAAAAGGCGATACAAAACTGCAGCAACGATCTCAAACCTCAAGAAAAAGAAGAGTTTGAAAAGCTGTTGTCCGAGATCAGTGTTCGCCATTACAGACTACTTGCCGGCAAAGCGGTTATTTCAAAAGATGAAAACCTCTTGATGATCTGTATACAAAAACTGAAAGAGAAAAACGCACCCGTAGAAGGCCTTCAAATTTCTTTGAATCATATCATTTCTAAACGAAAGAAAATGCGTATTCAAAAAACACTTCTAATCCTTTCCGGATTAATCACACTGACAATTTTCGTTTTGTTTTTTCTGGATTAATCCATTTTCTTCGAAGTGTCGAGAAGGGTGTCCATTCCCATCATCTGCTTCATTACTTTTTGCATTCCGTCTGGAGACCCGTCTAAGAAAATAACATTGCCCTTCCCATATTCTGCGAAGTTCTTAATGGCTTCTGTCCACATGGAAAACATAATCATAGAGGTATCTAAATTCGCTTGCTGCATTTCTCTTGCTGCGTTCTGCATACCCTTAGCTACTTCTTCTCTGAACAACGCAACTCCTTGACCTCTTAGCTGTGCAGCTTCTCGCTCTGCCTGCGCGGCAATTTTAATGGCATTTCCGTCGGCTTCAGCCGCCTTAGTCTTCGTAATCAATAACGCCTGCCCTTCGTTCTCTGCAGCAGCTTTCAAATTGCTTGAAGCCACAACCTGGCTCATGGAGCGCATAACAGCTTCATCGAACGTAATGTCATTAATCTGCAAGTCGTGCAGATGATAACCCCACTCTTCAATAACATTATCAATTTGCTCTTTCACATGATCAATAATTTCATTGCGAAGTGATAATACTTCAGCTTGTTTTTTTGTAGCTACAAAGGCGCGAATATTTCCTTCAATGGTCCGAATGAGCGCTTGCATCAAGCTCTTTTCATCAATGAATTTAAAAGCAACTTTCTTAATGCTGTCTTCTGCGTCATCTTGAACGGAAAACAAAAGCATACTCTTAAAATAAACATTCGCTTGGTCTATGGTCACCGCCTGAAATTCCAATTCTACCGAACGATTCTGCGTAGAAATGCGTTTGAAAACAGTTTCTATAAATGGAATCAATAGATTCAATCCCGGACGAATTACGCGTCGGTATTTACCGAAAACCGTGACAACAGCAACGTTTCCTTGCTGTACCGTTTTCAATCCGGAGAAAATAAGCAGCGCTAGGATTCCTAATAAAATGTAAAGTGGCATAATGGTAATTTTTACGAATGTATCTCATCTCTTCCATAAAAATCAGAATAGATTCATTTCACACTAAAAAAGTGTAATTTTGAATATGCAGAATTCCGAATTACTCAACGCTGAAGAAATTGAGCAGAAGCTCATTCGCATGGCCTACGAAATTGCCGAGCGTCATTACAATGAAAAGAACATAGTTTTTATTGGTATTGAAGATAATGGAGCTGCAGTTTCCAAAAGACTCTTTGAACTAGTGAAGGAAATTGTTACCCTTCCCTGCGAAATCAGTAGCATTCAACTTTCAAAAGATCATCCCTTTGGAAGCGCAAAACTTTCAACTCCGCTATCTTTAAAAAACAAATGCGTTGTGCTTATTGACGACGTCTTCAACTCTGGAAAAACACTCATGCATGCCGCGTCTTTTCTTGCAGCACAAGAAATTCATCGATTAACTACAGCGGTATTGGTTGAAAGAAAACACCGAAGATTTCCAATCAAGGCAGACTTCGTTGGACTGAAATTATCCACCACATTGAAAGAACATGTGACCGTATGTATCGACGGCACAAATTCTTCGGTTACGATTCGCTAATTGATTTCGAAGGCGAAATTCAGCATGTAGTTTCTTCCCGCTTGCGGATAGTAAAACCGTTCTGTGACTGTTTCGCCATAGATGTAGGAATAAGCGTATCCATTGCTGGAATACATTCTATTGAAAATATTATTCGCCCAAAACGTAATCTTCACCGAAGGCTTGCTCCCGTATTTCGAATCCCATTGAATTCCGAAATCACTCACAGCAAAAGCAGTAATTACAGCAGTGTTGCTTCCTGTATTATCGAGATGCTGTTTCCCAACAAACTTTTCGTTGAATAAAAGATACAACTGCTTCCTCACCGGCTTCATAGTCATGCGCCACCCGTGTGGAAAAACTTGATATTCGGCAGATAATCCTGCAATAATATTCGGACTAAACGCTATGTCTGTTTTCCCACGATCAATAACCTCTTCCGCAGAAGTATAATCTTCGTAATAACGTGTAATCCGCTCTTGAAAATCGATGATTTTGTTTTCACTGAAGGTTATATTTCCGTTCACCTTCAAACGTTGTTGGTTAAAATAAGCTGAGGAACTCAACTCTACCCCTCTTCTGTAAGACTTCGATACATTGGTTCTCAGGGGAGCACCTACGTCGTTTACAGCACCTGTTAACACCAATTGATTGTCGTAATTCATGGAGTACACATTCACATCGAATTGAAACAATTTATCATTTTCGAAATGAAGGCCAGCTTCGTAATCGGTCATGTATTCATTCTTCGGCGTTACACCAAATGGCGAATCAACAAAATCATTTCGATTGGGTTCTTTTCCTGAATGAGCCACAGAACCGTATAGCGAAAGCGATTTATTCATAAAATAACGAACACCAACTTTCGGGTTAAAAAACTGCGCAGAAGTATTCACATCATAAGCGCGTTGGTCGTTATCTGTTCCCTTTGTCTGGTATGAAATAAATCGCGCCTGTAAGTCGGCATTCACAACTATTTTTTTCGGTATAACCACCCACTCTATTTTCGAAAAAGCATTCGCATCGTATTTGTCCGATTGACCGTAATAATACTGATGATTCATTTCAAAAATCAACGGATTACCTGTGGCGATTACCTTTCCGTAATGCTGGCCGTTGTAGTGATTCGCTCCAAATCCCGTTGTGCTTGTGAAGTTGTTTGTCTTCAATACATATGAAGCGGTAACGCCATAAAAATTATTGTTCAACCAACGTCTTCGGGCCAAATTCGTAGTGGCAATGGTGTCGCCATTTACAATCTGTGGAAGCAAGTTGTAGTTCGCTAAATCTTGATCTGTCTTGAATTGTTCGAAATATCCTTGACCGTGAGTAAAGTGCGCCGCAGCACGAAATTCATGTGTTATCCCATTCTTTTTCTTCGATGAAAAATAATGAGCTTGCGCGTGGTCTTGTGCGTAATTGTCAATTTCGTTTTCGTACAAATACGCATTGTATGTTCTTCCCGAATTCAAAAGATTATCTGTATCGGCTTGCGACAATCCATTCCTTCCTGCAAAATTTATCATATCCGAAGTCGTCCCATAAAGTTTTTCATACGGCGTTCCGTTCCAGGCTTGGTAGGTATTTTCCTTTCCACCAAAAACAAAAACCGTCAATTCACTTTTGCGATTTTCTGCTTGAGTTAAACGCCATTTTCCCTTCGTAAAATAAGAAAACAAACGGGTCTCTGCGCGATCAATGTACCCATTCGATTGAATGCTGCTTGCACGGAGGTTGTATTCGAACTTGGGGCTCCTTCTATTCCCTATTTCCACCATTAGTTTATTACTTCCGAATGAACCTCCGCCGGTATTCAACCGAACGAAGTTTCGTTCTAAATCTGTGTCAGTATCCATGTGAATGCTTCCACCAAAAGAACCTGTTCCGTTTGAAGAAGTTCCTATTCCACGTTGAATTTGAATATTGGAAGTTGAAGAAGCCAAGTCGGGAGTGTTCACCCAAAACACTTGCTGACTTTCGGGATCATTCAGCGGTACTCCGTTTATGGAAACGTTCACGCGCGTGGGATCGCTTCCGCGTATCCAAAGGCCGGTATAACCAATCCCATTTCCAGCGTCGGAAGTCACAGTTAACGAAGGCGTAAAACGCAACAAGAAAGGAAGGTCAACTCCTGTATTGATTTTCTCGATATCTTTTGGAAGAAGATTCGTTACCGCATATGGGGCCGTACTATTCGCCGACCAAACGTCGCGAATACTCACAGGATCTAAAACAAAAGTTGGAACTATTGTCGTGTCTTTTTTTTCTTGTGCAAATACACTTGGCGCAACAAAAAGGGCGATGCTTACAAAAACAATTTTCTTAAACATGTATTTTACTTTGTGCGCACGACAGGGGTTGCGGTGCACGTTGTTCATCTTTTCCTTGGCGGCATTACCCGCCCAGGTTCCTCTTGTTCCGAAACAAGAAGGGTCTAATCTCAGCCATTTTTTTTCGAATGGCACCCCTATGAGAACGGCGCAAATATAGAAAGGTATTACCTTAGACAAGTGAAAAAAGGATTGGTATTCAAAACAACAGGGAAATCTTATGACGTTTTAATCGACGGGAAGATTGTTGTGTGTTCGTTGCGCGGAAAAATTAGACTGCAAGGCCTGCGTACTACAAACCCTATTGCTGCCGGAGATTATGTAGATGTTGAAATGGATAGCGACGGCAATGGCAGTATTAATCGCATTCACGACCGAACAAATTACATTATTCGTAAATCGGTGAACCTTTCGAAAGAAGCTCAGATTATTGCGGCGAATATTACACGTGCGTTCTTGTTGGTAACAATTGACCGTCCGCAAACCACACCCGGATTTATTGATCGTTTTTTAGTTACAGCAGAGGCCTATCGCATTCCCGTTACTTTGATTTTTCATAAGTGGGATATTTATACCGAAGATGAAAAAGAGAAGGCGATTGACTTGGCTTCCATTTACAAAAGCATTGGATACGAATTGTTGTTTACGAGTATTGAAACCGGACAAGGGCTGAAAGAATTGAAAGAACTCATTGAGACAGGAACGTTTTTATTTTCGGGTCATAGTGGCGTTGGAAAATCATCTTTGGTTGGAAAAATTTCGAACAACGAAGACATTCGCATTGGTGAAATCAGCGACTGGAGCGGGAAAGGACAGCACACGACAACGTTTGCTGAAATATTTCCTCTGAGTGACACTTCGTTTTTAATTGACACTCCGGGTATCAAAGGATTTGGCTTAGTGAATTTCGAAGAGGAATTGTTGGGAAATTATTTCCCTGAGTTTTTGGAATTATTACCTGCCTGCAAGTTCAACAATTGCAAGCACATTAACGAACCGAAGTGCGCTGTGTTAGAGGCATTGAGTGAAGGAGAGATTGCAGAATCGCGCTACATGAGTTACAGATCTATGTTAGAAAGCGAAACAGAAAAATACCGATCATCATGAAATTCCAACTGTTCACCAACGAGCACTTTTTTATTATTGGCTTAACGATTTTCCTCTCACTTTTTTTTATTTGGGTTGGAAGGAAAAACGTCCAAGCGCGCGAAATACTGCGCTGGTTTTTTGGGATACTCTTATTAACGAATATGGTCGTTTATCAGACCTATCGCTATCAAACAGGCCTTTGGGAACTTCAACACGATTTACCCTTAGAGCTTTGCAACCTCGCGAATATCTTAACCGCATTGGCTTTATTACTCAAGCGCAGAGGCATGGCTGAAATTGCGTGGTGTTGGGTAATGACAGGGACGATGAATGGACTCATCACTCCAGACTTCATGGGCGTGTTTCCGGAAGTGCCTTATGTCTCATTTTTCATTGGACATGCGGGATTAATTATAGCTACATCCTTTTTAGTTTTCGGAATGAAATTGTATCCGGAAAAAGGCTCTTGGCTGCGTGTGGTTCTTGCTTCACAGGTTTATTTCGCGCTAGCCTTTTCAGTCAATAAAATCATCGGCAGTAATTACGGATACCTCATGCACAAGCCCGATGGCGGAAGCGCCATGGATTTCTTCGGGCCTTATCCGTATTATTTAATTACGCTCGAGTGCTTGGGCGCGCTGATGTTTTTCTTAGTGTTGTTGCCGTTTCGGAAGAAGATTTAACCCAAACTTTTATTCCGTTTTAATACCTGAAATTACTGTAACTACTTTTCTATTGATATTATTAAACAGCATCATTCGGCTTCTTCAAATTACACATCTATGAAAATAATCACAATCTACTTTTTTGTATTTCTAATGGCAATTAGCACAGTTTTTTGCCAATCTAAAAAAGAGCAAATTGCCATACTTAATGGGAAAATCGATAGTCTGAACTTGGCTTTAATAAATGAAAAAAAATCAAATAACAGATCACAGGGGAAAATTGATAGCCTACACCTTGCCTTAATCGACGAAAAACAATCAAACACCAAAGCTCAAGAAGAGAAACGTGAATTAAATTTAAAATTGGCTCATGCTGAAAAACAAAGCAGCACGCTGTCATCAACTAATTCTGAACTTCTAGCAAAAAATTTCAAATTATCCCAAGACATTGACACCTCGAATATCATAAATGACCGTACAATAAAAGAGTTAGTTGAAAAAGTTGGAAATACCAATTTGAACATCGGATTGACTAACGAATACATCAAAGGAAAATATGGGGATTTGAACACATATGAACTAGACTTTTCCAAGGAGTCAATCGATTCCCTGTCTTCCAAATACAATGTCAATCATGAGGGTGGAGTTGAAACTATAATTACGACAGATGGTAAGAATAAATTATTATTTATAAAATACAACGTGGATTGCTGTCCCGGTGATAACAACGAGGGCATCATCTTTCCTATGGGCGATCAATTAATTTCAATTAATCACTACTTCGGCATGTTCGGCGGAACAATTTCATTTAAAGTAGACGGCATTGAAAAAGGCATACTAGGCTACTCCATTGAAGATGGCGAGGAGTCAAATCATTTCTTAAATATTTTCGGCGAATAACTCACTTTAAATATTTTGCTCAGTTCCAAGTAAAAGTGAAATAAGTAGAATTTAATCAGAATTAATTCCAACTCGGAATCAATCCGCGTAAACCCATATCTACAACTTGCTCTCCTGCGATTGGTTCCCACTTTCCATCTGGATTGGTATCTATCCATTCGAAACTGTTGTTGGTAGATAAGGAAAGCGTCACGTAAATATCTTCCGTTTCGTTACCTGTAATTACCAATGGGGAAGAAAACCCTCCTGTTACGACGCAACTACCTTGCGGAATCGGAGAGGTTGCAAAAATTGGGTTCGGAACTGTGGTTGCACCTGGAGGAGCCTGTCCTGAAGAAACATATGGCGTTCCAAACACACTCGTTTCAAACCCCCAGTAGCCTTGCAAAACATCGTTGTTCACATCGACAGATTGGGTATTTATCATGTAATTTGTGATAAAAGTATTGAAGCCAACAAAGCTCGCAACTCGTCCCGTTAAATCGAATCCATTCGCCAACAAGTTCACATCGAAATTCTGATACAACAAAGAAGCTCGCACGTATTCATAGGTACCTGGTGTAAATGAACTAATGGGAACAGCTACGAAAATTTCTCCCGGCGCGGTAATTCTTGCTTTCGCGAAATCAATTGCATTCGCTCCTCCCGCGTTGGTTTCCTCAGCATGATAGACCACTTCTCCTGCACCAAGGGCTGTATACATGTTCGGAGTGAATTCGATGTAATGTGCAGAAATTTTATGGAACAACGGACTCAACGCTGCGTGCCCTGCAGGCACTGTCGAAGGCTGTCCTAAATTATTTAAACGTTCTTGCGTTGGGTCGGTAACAATCTTTATGAAGACCGTTGGAACATCCAATGTATTGGGGTCATCCTTGCAACGATCGCAAGAAACCAAAACCATCATCATTAAAACAGCAAAAAGGAAATTCGTCTTTTTCATAAAGTGAAAATAATACTTTTTCTGAAAATCAACTCATGTAAATCCAAGCACTTTCATAAGACTCTTGGACTTCAAAAAACTGAAGCATCTCCTGATAAAATGAATCTCCACCAATGGTTGCGCTATCTCCAATCACAATCAACTTCTTCCTTGCGCGAGTAAGCGCAACATTCATCCTGCGATAGTCTTTCAAGAATCCAATTTCATTCTCGTCATTGCTTCGCACCAAAGAAATAATAACCACATCTGCTTCCTGTCCTTGAAACGAATCTACCGTATTAATCGTCACCTCCTCGTCTTTGAACACACGCTCCAACCATTCAATTTGCGCGCGATACGGTGAAATTAAGGCACATGAAAAAAACTGTAGCGTTTGTTCCTTCAACATCGAATACATTTTCATGGCCAATTCAGCTTCGCCTTTGTTCATGCGCGAATGACCCTCTGCTCCTGCTTCTTCATTGTATCCTGTTCCAGCAGTATCAATAAATTGAATCGGATTCAAATCTCCTTCCAACATACGACGCGCAACGGATTTATCTGCCGTGAGTTTTCCTTCATAGAAATACTCGTTGCTGAACGCCGCTATCTTTTCGTTCATGCGGTATTGCACATTCAGAAAATGCACGCCTTTTTCAATACGTGCAGTTCTTTCCATGAGCGAAATTGCTAAGCCCTTCTGGGCTGCATCATTCGAAAAAATAGTTGGAGGAAGTTGCAAGTGGTCTCCCGCTAAAACAATTTTATTT
>Ga0208597_1000695_pt1 | contig 13265 bp, 14 predicted proteins | sample LakMenEpi05May12_FD_150673 | JGI IMG/M metagenome (GOLD analysis project Ga0208597, IMG submission 150673) | Freshwater microbial communities from Lake Mendota, WI - 05MAY2012 deep hole epilimnion (SPAdes) | ecosystem: Environmental > Aquatic > Freshwater > Lake > Epilimnion/Euphotic zone ...
AGATTCTAATGATAAAGTCAATCAAATGGATTCCGTTTCAGGAATTGATTGGTGGAAAATTGCGATTGTTTTGGCTATTATTTGTTTGCTTTTTGAGGTTGTATTGATATTGTTTTGGGATGAATTGGTCAAAAGATTTCAGCTGAAATAAAGTTTAAATGTATTACAAAAAAATAGGAAAAGGTTCTCAAACATTGTTGTTGGTTCACGGATTTATGAGCGATGGCACGGTATGGGATGCTGTAGCTTTGGCTCTTAAAGATGATTTTCAAATCATTATTCCCGATTTGGATGGATATGGAAATTCGAGTGAACTTCAAGTCTATAAAACGTTGAAAGAATTTGCTTTTGAGCTAAAAAACATATTGGATTCCGAAAATATTGAAAAAGTAACGTATATAGGACACTCGATGGGTGGCTATATAGGACTAGAATTTTTGGAGCATTTTGAACCTATGTTGAATCATTTTGTAATGCTCAATTCGCATATCTATACCGATAGCGATGAGCGCAGCACCAATCGAACCAAAACAATAGGATTTCTACAAAAATATGGTTCAAAATTGTATGTAAAAGAATCGTTTCGTACATTGTTTTCGCCAGAATTTGCAGTTAATCATTCGGAAATTGTAACAAAAATGATGGAGAACGCTCATTCCTATCCCGTGCAGACGCTTATTAACTCTTGCCAAGCTATGATTGAACGAAAAAATCACGAACAAACGATTCAAAATGCAAGTACCCCTATCCATTTTTTGATGGGCGAAATAGATAGTTTAATCCCCGTGGACGAGTATAGAAAAATGACCGAACTCAATACACTTTCAAAAACGTATATATTGGAAAAAGGAGGCCATATGGGGATGCACGAAAATACGCAAGACGTAATAGATTATTTAATCAAAAATATAAAATAGATGGCTTTACCTAATGTTTTTGAGCAAGAAATAGCTCAACAAATTATTTCAAGATTGGATCAATTAACGTCTCAAACTGCTCCTAAATGGGGAAAGATGAATGTGGCTCAAATGTTGGCACACTGCAATGTAACCTATGAATATATCTACGAAAATAAGTATCAAAAGCCCAACTTTTTGATGCGGTGGATATTGAAATCATTTGTAAAACCAATTGTAGTCAACGAAGTGCCATACAAGCAAAATGGACCAACAGGAAAAGATTTCCTAGTTTCTGATACCAAAAATTTTGAAACAGAAAAGATGCGTTTAGTTGCTTTTATTCAAAAAACACAAACATTGGGAGCTTCTCATTTTGAAGGATTGGAATCTCATTCTTTTGGAAAACTGAATGCTACGGAATGGAATAATATGATGTACAAGCATTTGGATCATCATTTGAGGCAGTTTGGTGTGTAGATAAGTTCTTTTTTATTACAAAGTTGAAATTTATTTTTAGTAATTAAAAAATTATGTAATAACTTTGTAATTACAATTTTTAAATTATGGAGCTTTCAATCATAAATATAGGAAATTCTAAAGGAATTCGACTTTCAAAAACTATTTTGGAAAAATATGGTATGTATGATAAAATAGAGTTGGTTTTGGAGCAAGGATATATTATTTTAAAACCAAAGTTAGAGCCAAGAAAGAATTGGGAAGAGGCTTTTAAGAATATGAATAAAAATGGCGAAGACCAGCTTTTGATTGATGATTTGTTTGAAGATGAAAATATAGAAGAATGGAATTAAAAGTTCAACAATATCAAATTGTATTGGTAAATTTGGATCCAACTATTGGAAAAGAAATGAAAAAGACAAGACCATGTGTAGTTTTATCTCCAAATGAGATGAATAAATATCTAAATACGATTGTGATTGCACCTTTGACCACTACTTCAAAACCGTACCCAACAAGAATTGAAGTAGAACATAATTCTAAAAAAGGTTGGGTAGTCATAGATCAAATACGAACGATAGATAAAGCTAGAATAGTTAATGTGTTTTCCCCATTGAGTGAAAAAGAAATTAAAAAAATCAAAAGTATTTTGAGAGAAACGTTTGTTGATTGAGGTTTTAGCTCATTATTATGTTATCAAAATGCTTCACTTATTTTAATTGAATTTTTCGTAACTTTGTGTTCATAATACCAACTATGCGTTACTTCCTATTTACAGCGTTTTTTTTATTTTTTCAAATGTCTTGCAAGGACAAGAAAAATACCGAAATCGTATTTGAAACCTTTCAGCATATCTCGCAGAGCTACAATCAAGCCTTGCTTATCGTTACCCACGACCCAGGATTTGCCAGCCGAACCCATCGAATTATAGAGATGGAAGACGGCAGAATCGTCAAATAACAAATACTAAAAATACATTGGGCGTGCCCTTATCAAAGAGGCTATATTATTCGTTTTTTCAGACAATAATTACATTGAGCCTCTTCGACAAGGTCGGGCTGTACGCTTGTATCTGTTTTTAATACCGACATAATAGCCGTTTTTGAAAAACGAAGTTTGAAAATTACGGATATATGTTCGGTACTTCGCAAGCTCCGCAGGATACCGCTGCCATCCCTCACGCGGGTCAAGTGTGTTTTTACTTTTAAAAAATTGTTTATAGTTGAAAAAATAAAAATATAATTGTGGAAATTAATTAGTTTTACAAAACTTTTTGAATAACGCCATTTTAAACTAAACGAAATGAATTCTATCGAAGAAATTATTGAAAATTACAAGAACTATAGTGACCAAAAAATAGAATACATAGCCAAAAATCCAACTGGATTAAGAAAAGAAATTGTTCCATTTTTAGTTGAAGAGATTAAAAGACGAAAATTAAATATTGAATTAATTGATTGGGTAAATTATGAATCTAACACATTTGAAGGTTTAGAACGCGATAATATAATAAATTTGATTAAATATAATACTTGTAGTATTTGTCAAATTGAAAAAGACTTGTTTGGGTTCAAGTTTAATACAATAATTTCTGCTATAATACTTATAGAAGATAAAACAGAATTTAAAATCATATGTAACGAATGTGCAACCCCAATAAGAATTAAAACTATGATTACAACATTACTTTTGGGTTGGTGGTCAAAGCAAGGGTTTCTATCAACACCATTTACGGTTATTTCAGATTTATATAAAATGCTTATAAAGGAGAGTCAAAGCGATGAAATAATTGAGAGCTTTATAGACAAAAATACAGGCAACTTAAGAATGGTATTAGACAAAAAGAAAATTATGAAGAATCTTCTAGCAAGTTTTAATAAAAAGAAAAATCAACTTGATGTATAAATCCTCTCAAGTATTCGTTTTTCTGTAATCCTCGTAATGAAGATTCAAATAAATAGCATTTGTAAAAAGCTTATTATAGCTTTCATAAACCCCATCAAATTATAAAAATAAAAAAGAAAGACGCTTGTGTAACAGATTTATACAAAATGTTCCACACGATGTTTAAAAGTTAATCGGTTAACTGTCAAAAAGTTCTTTAGTTTTGCATCTTAATTACACGTAATGAAAGTAGATGTATTAATCGGTCTCCAATGGGGCGATGAAGGCAAAGGAAAAATTGTAGATTTTTTAGCGCCAAATTATCAATATATAGCTCGTTATCAAGGCGGTCCCAATGCAGGACACACCATTTATCTCAATGGTAAAAAATTTGTATTGCATACGATTCCTTCAGGAATTTTTCATAAAAATATAGGGAATATTATTGGCAGCGGTGTGGTAATCAATCCTATTACGTTGATGCAAGAAATACGAGGACTCGAAGCCGAAGGCATTGATGTGAAAAGCAATTTGATGATAGCGAACAAAGGTCTATTGATTCTACCCACGCATATTGAATTGGACAAAGCATCTGAAAAAAAACGCGGTGCGAATAAAATAGGAAGTACGTTGAGAGGAATTTCTCCAGCTTACATAGATAAGACGGGTAGAAATGCACTTAAAATAGGTGAAATTTTTGCAGATAATTTTAAAGAAAAATACGATGTTTTGGTTCAGAAACATCTAGAAATATTAGCAGGAAGTGGCTACGAAGCCGATTATGCAGAGATGGAAAAACAATGGTTTGAAGCATTAGAAGCGTTGAAAGCTTACAAATTTATTGATGGAGAATATTTTATCAATGAAGAACTTAAAAAAGGAAAACGCATTTTGGCAGAAGGCGCACAAGGCACTATGTTGGATGTGGATTTTGGTACATATCCTTATGTGACCTCTTCCAATACCATTTCGGGAGGTGTATGCAATGGATTGGGCGTAGCTCCACAGCAAATTGGCGAAGTTTTTGGAATTATCAAAGCGTATTGTACTAGAGTAGGTTCTGGGCCATTTCCAAGTGAATTATTTGATGAAAATGGCGCTAAATTGAGCAAAGAAGGCAACGAGTTTGGTGCAACTACAGGACGCCCGCGTCGTTGTGGTTGGATAGATATTTTGGCGGTAAAATATGCATGTATGCTCAATGGCGTTACCCAATTGTGTGTAACCAAAGCCGATGTATTGAATCATTTTGAAACCATCTATGTAAGTAATACATATTCTGACGGCAATCAATTATATGATAAAATGCCAACAGTGCTGACCGATGATCACAAAGCGGTATTTGAAGCACAAGAAGGCTGGAATTGTGATTTGCCCAAAACCCAAGATTATAATCAATTGCCTCAAGCATTAAAAAATTATATTTCATATTTGAATAAAACGATAGAGGTTCCTATAAAAATGCTTTCAGTAGGACCAGAGAGAGACGATTTGTTTTTATTATAAGAACAGATAAGAGGTATTTAAAAACAAACTCGAAGAAAGATAAGCTTTTTTCTTATATTTGCACTCCATTTTTTATAGAAAAATAGTGCTAGATTATGTTTGAAAATTTACAGAACAAATTAGAGTCCGCGTTTAAAACCCTCAAAGGACAAGGAAAAATTACCGATATCAACGTAGCGGCTACCGTTAAAGAAATACGTAGAGCCCTTGTAGATGCGGATGTTAGCTATAAAGTTGCCAAAGATTTTACCGATAAAGTTCGTACCGAAGCCATGGGCAAAGGTATTCTTACTGCCGTTTCACCGGGTCAGATGATGGTGAAAATCATGAACGATTCCTTGACCGAATTGATGGGAAGTACACAGTCTGATATTAATTTGACAGGGAAACCTTCCATCATATTGGTGGCTGGTCTTCAAGGTTCGGGTAAAACTACTTTTACACATAAACTGGCTTATTTTCTCAAAAATAAGAAAAAATTAAATCCTATCATGGTGGCTTGCGACGTCTATCGTCCTGCCGCAATGGAACAATTGAAAACATTGGGAGAAAAGATAGATGTGCCTGTTTTCATGGATATTGAGAATAAAAATCCATTGGATATAGCCGAAAAAGCTTTGGCTTTTGCCAAACAAAATAGTCATAATGTAGTGATTGTAGATACTGCGGGACGTTTGGCAGTAGACGAAGCCATGATGAAAGAAATTTCGAACTTAAAAAAAGCATTGAATCCTTCCGAAACCCTTTTTGTAGTGGATAGTATGACAGGACAAGATGCTGTGAATACGGCCAAATCATTTAACGAAGCTATAAATTTTGATGGGGTAGTGCTTACAAAATTGGATGGTGATACACGTGGTGGAGCTGCGCTAACGATTCGCTATATAGTAGAAAAACCGATTAAATTTATTTCGCAAGGCGAAAAAGAAGATAGTCTCGATCTATTCTATCCCGATAGAATGGCGAACAGAATCCTAGGCATGGGAGATATTGTGTCATTGGTAGAAAAGGCACAAGAGCAATTTGATGCCAAAAAAGCGGCTGAATTATCTAAGAAAATTGCTAAAAATAAATTTGATTTTAATGATTTTATGGATCAATTGAATCAAATTAAAAAAATGGGAAATATCAAAGATATTCTCAAAATGATTCCAGGAATGAGCTCTGCAATGAAAGATATCGATATTGATGAAACGGCATTTAAGAAAATAGAAGTCCTGATTCAAAGTATGACACCAAAAGAAAGAGAAAATCCTGAAATTTTGGACACACGAAGAAAAAATCGTATTGCCAAAGGAAGTGGACAAGGTATAGAGCAGCTCAATCGCTTTTTGAAACAGTTTGAACAAATGCGAAAAATGATGCGCCAAATGCAAAGCATGCAGCCCGGAAAAAGATAAAAATTAAAAAATAAATTAATTTTCTCAATAAAACAGTAAATTTGTAAACCAAAAAAATTAATAATCAACATAATATAAATAAATTGATCGTATGGCAGAAAGATTGAGCTTACCTAGAATGAGCGACACCATGGAAGAAGGTGTTATAGCAAATATATTGATAAAAGAAGGCGATGTAATCAAAGCGGGAAGTGTAATAGCCGAAGTAGAAACCGATAAGGCTACGATGGATCTTGAGAGTTTTCAAGAAGGAATCGTTCTTTTTGTTGCCGCAAAAAAAGGAGAGAGTATTCCTGTAAATGGACTTATAGCTATTTTGGGAAAGAAAGGCGAGGATTATCAAGCCCTATTGAGCGATGCAGCACCTGCCAAAGCAGAAACAGCTGCCCCTGTAACGGAAGAAAAAACAGCGCCAAAATCAGAACCAGCTAAAGTAGAAGTTGTGGCTTCTAATTCGGATAATCGTGTCAAAATTTCACCTTTAGCAAAAAAAATAGCGGAAGAAAATAATCTTTCGGTAAATGGATTGGCGGGAAGTGGCGATGAAGGTAGAATTACTAAAAAAGATATAGAAGAAGCATTGAAAAATGGAGGAAATACTTCATCCACATCGGTTTCTATTGCAATGGTTCAAAATCTACCAATAGGTATAGAAAGCTATGAGGAAGTACCTGTATCTCAAATGCGAAAAGTCATTGCAAAAAGATTGGCGGAGAGTTTGTATACCGCTCCACATTTCTATTTGACGATAGAAGTAAATATGGACGAGGCCAAAAAAGCACGTGAGCAAATGAACGCATTTTCTCCTGTGAAAATATCTTTTAATGATATGGTAATCAAAGCATGCGCTTTGAGCTTGAAAAAACATCCTGCGGTAAATTCTTCATGGCTTGGAGATAAAATTAGAATCAATCATCATGTGAATATCGGAATGGCAGTTGCGGTTCCAGATGGGCTAGTAGTTCCTGTCATTCGCAGTGCCGATATGCTTAGCTTGTCGCAATTAGCAGCTAGCAGCAAGACTTTTGCCGAAAAAGCAAAAAATAAACAAATTATGCCAGAAGATATGAAAGGAAATACATTTTCTATTTCAAATCTTGGGATGATGGGCATTGAGGAATTTACAGCTATTATCAATCCACCTGATGCTTGTATTATGGCTGTAGGTGCTATGAAAGATATTGTAGCAGTGAAAAATGGTAATTTTGTAGCCAGTTCGGTTATGAAATTGACCTTGAGCTGCGATCATAGAGTGGTGGACGGTGCTGTAGGAGCTGGATTTTTGAAAGATGTAAAAGCATTTTTGGAAAATCCCGTGAATATGTTGGTATAATTTTCTGTTCCAATCTTCGTTAATATATTTTATTTCATATTCCATTGAATAAGGTCATAGATTTTTTTAGATTTCGAAAAATAGACTATTATGTAATTAAAAGTTACATAGGACCTTTTTTGCTTACATTTTTGATTTCATGGTTTGTATTATTGATGCAGTTTTTGTGGAAATATATAGACGATATGATTGGGAAGGGATTGGATTTTATCGTTATTTTCAAATTGATTTATTTTACAGCCCTCACGACTATTCCTATGGCGTTGCCTTTGGCTATTCTATTGAGCAGCATTATGTCCATGGGGAATTTTGGAGAACATTTTGAACTGACTGCAGCCAAAGCTTCTGGAATTTCCTTATTTCGATTTTTCAAAAGTTTGATTATTTTCAGTGCTTTTGTGTCTATCTTTGCTTTCTATTTTGCCAATTTTATTTTGACCAAAGTAGATATTATAGCCAAATCCATGCTCGTAGAGGTTCGAAATCTTAAGCCAGCATTGCTCATCAAACCCAAAACATTTTATAATGGTATTTCGGGCATCACTATTAGAGCCGAGTCCAAAGATGAAGATAAAGGTATATTGTACGATTTGCGTATTTATGATCATACTTCGGGGAAAGGAAATGAAAGTGTATTGCTAGCCAAACGGGGCTATCTTTCGCAGAGTGAGGATGGCATGGTACTCATTATGCGATTGGATAGTGGTGTATTGATAAAAGAAGAATCCTCTAGTAGCCTGGACAATCCTAAATATCCTTTTTACCAAACTAAATTTAGCAGCTGGGAAAAGCGTTTTGATCTCAAGCAGTTCAAACTTTCCGATAATTTTGGGAAAGGGGGCGATGATAAGCGATTTATGTTGCCCGTGTCGGAGCTGAATGTTTACATAGATTCTTTCCAAAAACAAATGAATAGCAAAAAAAGCGTATTTGTTCATAATATGCATACGGGAAATTATATAACACAATCTTTATCCTCTCGCGTGTATATCCCTTTTAAAGATAGTCTAGCCAAGCTAGATTCTCAACAACAAAGTATGATGAGTTTTACCAAAACGTTGAAAGCAAGAAATGTGAAAAATATACTCTTTCTTCATAATTCGGATTATGAATATATTAAAAGTTTGAAAAATTTATTTTCGATAGAATTGTATTTTAAATATACGTTTGCCTTATCTTGTCTCATTCTGTTTTTTGTGGGAGCACCCTTGGGAGCTATTATCAAAAAAGGTGGATTGGGCTGGCCTATGTTATTTTCTGTTATACTTTTTATCTTGTATTATTTCAGCAATCTCATCGCTAAAAAAGTGAGTGAAATAGGGAAATATGATCCCTTGCTGGTCATGTGGACACCTGCGGTTATTTTTATGGCATTGGGTGTTTTTCTAACAATTAAAGCCAAAAATGATAGTAATCTCTTGAATATTGAAAGCTATAATTTGTTTTTTAATAATTTGAAAAAACGATTTCAAAAGAAAGATAAATGAAAAAAATTCTAACGGATTATAAGTTTGTATTTACCTGTTATGGCTTATTTTTTGTAAGTGTCTTTATTTCAATAATTTTAGTCCCAAAAGGAGATGAAGTCTTATGGCTCAATCATAATAGAAACGAATCCTTATCTCTTTTTTTTAAGCAAATAACCCATTTTGGCGAATGGTTTTTTATAGTAGCTATTGCATTATATTTAATTTATAAGAGAAGTCCGAGTTTAAAATATTTCGCGATGGGATTTTTAATACAATTATTTTTAAGTCAAATATTTAAGAGGATGTTTGACTCTCCTAGACCCTTGAAGTTTTTTGGAGAAAGTAAACTTGCCCTTATTGAAAATGCTCCTAAGCTTTATCAACATAGTTTTCCTTCGGGGCATACAACTACTGCGTTTTTTCTTGCTTTTTTTATGATTTTGTTTTTTAGAATCAATAAAAAAATTAGCTCAATATTATTAATTTTGGCTATTTTGGTTGGGATATCCAGAATTTATTTATTAGCACACTTCAAAGAGGATGTACTTTTTGGCAGCTTCTTAGGTGTTGTTTCGGCTTTATTGCCAATTTATTTGTTTGAAGAGAAAAACAGAATTTAAAACCTCAATTATAATAATTGCTGGATTCAAGTCTCAAATGCAATATTTTATCATACCCTACGTAAGCTGTTTTTTGAATTGTTTTCTTGTCTCCACCTTTTAAAGGTTAGCAAATTTATGCAGTTAGGATGAGTCAATTCCGTTTTTCGGTGGCTCTTCCGTTTGACCGCTATGTCTGTTTAACTTGCCCATAACGATTTGCAGCTACAAGAAGTTGGCGATTTCGAAGCACTAAACTGTCTGCCAGCAATGAACTTGAAACGAAGCACAAAGCTTGATGTAACCACTGTACCACCAATTTCGTGTAGGTGTTGTTTATAGGCTGACGTTCTTTTCTATCGTGGGTTACAACCATTTTAATGTCGTTCGTTTGTGTCATTTGTCGAGTGCTTTTTGTCTGGCTTGTGTGTCGGGTGTTTACTTTATTTTCTGAAGCGATGGAAATTTTTTAAAACAATTTTTCTTATCACTTTTAAATAGCCACACGTAAAACGCTTGCTCCAGCTAGGGCTCTAATTATACTATTTGTGTTTGAACCAGCAAATAGTGTTTTCTAAATATTTTTTAAACTCAGTATTTACAGGTTTTCCATGTATTACTTTATTGTTATACTGCGTTCTGATTAAATAATTAAAAGCTCCCATGTCACCTGTAAAGGCAGTTTTATTATCTGAATTATATTTTTGATGAATAGCCCATAATTTATTGATAAAGGGTTTCATAATGGTAATATTCCCACCCATAATTCCACAATTTAGTAAAACACTGTTTGCAAAATTATATTCGTACATTTTATAATCACGAATGTTATTGCGCAAATTTTCAGAATGTTGTTGCATCCATTCATTATTAAGTATTTTGGGTTCGTCTCCGCAAAAAATACTAGTTGGATTGTCTATATATAATTGTTCAAGAAATGGGTTTTTTAAAACAATTACATCAGAGATATCGGTAAAAAATATGTTATTAATAAATTCTGAATTTAGTTTTAGGAATTCATTGTAAATGCAGTATCTGTAAACATTGGGATTAAATTGAATATCGTGGTCAATTTTTATAAAAGTAATGTATTCGTTCTGATACCGTTCGCACGTGGCTACTGAACAATTATTATGAAAAATTATTCCTTGTAATTTTAATTTTGAAATGGAATTTGCCCAATCTTGAATTATTGAATAATCATCATCAGCCAAAACTGTATTTCTATTTACATCGTAAAACCCTGAAATGTAAGAGGCTACTATATAATCTTTCATTGATTTAAGTTCTTTATTTTAACTCTAGCTGAGAGACTATCGGGATTATTTCTGTAGTATATGTAGGTTCGCAAATCTAGTTTTTTAACCATAAATTGCTGCTCAGCTCTCTCATAAAAGTGAGCATCGGCTCCATACATATTGTGAAAATTAAGGCTTTTAAACACTTCTTTTTTGCCAAATAATGTTGCAAATAATATACAATCATCGACATGTATTAAAGTACTATTATTAAACCTATCAGGAACATAGTAATCTGATTCTTTATGCACAATCGTTTCAGTAGTAGAGGCTATTAGATCTCGGTTTTTGATTTCGGACAGACAGGTAAGTAAATGATTCGGCTTGTATTCATCATCAGCATCAATTATAGTTATAAACTTTCCATTACTTACTAAAACTCCTTTATTTATAGATTCTGATTGACTACAATTTTTGTGTCTCATATAGGTGATTTTATCCTCATGCTGAATGGCATAATTAAGGATTTCATTCTGTGTGTTATTATTACTTCCATCATCAATAATAATTAATTCAAAGTCACTAAATTCTTGATTGAGTACAGAATCTATAGCTCTTTTCACTAAAGTAAAAGGAGTATTATAAACTGACAATATTACTGAAATTGTATACTTGTGATACATGGTTGTGGTTATTTATTTTGATTTCAAAAATACTATCTTAGATTAAGAACTAAGTTAAGGTTAATAAAAATTTTAAATAATATAATTATGAATTTCCATTCTAAAGACTTGGCTTATTTGAAGATTTTCTTCATTTCACTGTTGATTGAAATTTGCATGATTTACAAAGTTTACCTATAACTTTGTAAATCATGCAATTATAATACAATTTTTACAAATGCGATATTTTTTTTATAAAGATTATTTTTCTTAATAGAAATGGTCTATATGAATCGTTTTTATTTATTGCGTAATTATAATATATCATATGAATTCATTAAGATTTTTTACTAAAATGAGCACTTTTATATAATAAAAATACGCATTGCGCATTTTCTGATAAATATTAAAAATGCATATTTGATATTCTAGGTAAATGTTTTTGATATTAGATTAGAGATTAGTAATGCATGAAAAGGTATTGAAAAAAATCTGACTTGATATACCAATGACATTCCAAATAAATTTTCATTTTTAATTCAATTTAAAACTATGAGATGCTTGTGAAAATTTTTTGTAATGACACATGGCAGGCGTGTTTGAGATTCCAAATAAATTTTTCTGATAGATAAGTCATTCTAATCTCATATTTTCTATTGAAAAATTTTCTGGAAAGACGGAGTGTGTGTGGTGTTGCTCGCAGGATAGTAGCGACATCCTCCGAAGCATTTTGGCGAGGAGATACAGCGAATAGCCTGTCTACGCGCCCAAAATTAAAAATTAATAAATCTTATCGTTCGCTGATAAGTGTCACTACTTGTTGTATGCTCTCGTTTTGGAAACGGCAGTAATACACGCCTTTTGAAATATAAGGTGGATAATACGTGTAGGTATATGTACCGGGCAGTTTGGATTCGTTGACAAAGGTTTCTATCAATTTCCCCTCGGTATCAAAGAGTTGAATCATCGTATGTCCGCCTTTTGTGGTGTATTCTATCGTTAATTTATCTACAAAGGGATTGGGGAAGGCATCGATCCATTTCAAGCCTGCTTGCTGATTGATTTCGTGGATAGAAGACGTGCAATTACCACTTTTGAGAATAGGTAATTGCTGATAATTATTGAGTAGAATGGTTTGTAATGACGAAGTATCTACACAAAACCAATCTCGGAGTATTGACGCATAGACACTTCTAAAATCGTACTGCATAGCCAAATTATCATTGGGATTGGACGCCGATGGAATATTGGGATTAGCCCCCAAAATACCGCTATTGACATTCTTTCCAAACACCATCATAGGAAGTGCCGAGCCGTGATCGGTTCCCAAGCTGGCATTGCTGGCAATTCGTCTACCAAATTCGCTCATGGTCATACCTACCACTCGATCATCAATCCCTAAAAATTCCAAATCTTTTTGGAATGCTTGTATGGCATCGGAGAGGGTTTTTAGTAGCGTGGCGTGGGTTCCTTTGGTGACATCGCTAGTATCTACTTGGCCTGCATGATTGTCAAATCCACCCAAATCCACCATATAAACCTTAGTTTTGAGGCCGCCTTTTATCAATTTGGCTACAATTTTGAGTTGATCCGCCAATTTATTGCCTGTAGGATATGTATACTGCGTCGTTACTTTGCCCGCAGCGGTTTTGATGACTTGATTGAAATTTTGCGCTTGACCTTTTACCTCTCGAATATATGCGAGTTCTTTTCCAATAGCATTGTTGGGAACGGTGGTATCGGTTCCGTTGACAATATCATAAAAATCTTTGTCGTTGGAAATGGAAATAGCCATAGGGAAAATGGGGCCTTGAAAAAC